>SXGR01500332.1_pt1 | contig 12362 bp, 5 predicted proteins | sample 3174711 | NCBI WGS metagenome assembly SXGR01 (sample SAMN11356860, study PRJNA531348) | freshwater metagenome | isolation source: freshwater sample F1-60 | place: China: Fuxian Lake, Yuxi | collected 2017-12-25
GAGACGCTGCTGTGGTTCCAGGACTATCTGGACACCTATCCGGGCGGGATCGTCCTGATCAGCCATGACCGGGAGTTCCTGAACCAGCTGGTGACGGGGATCCTCGAGCTGCGCGCGGGAAGCCTGTTCGACTATACGGGCAACTACGACTCGTACATCGAGCAGCGCGCGGCCCGCGAGGCGCAGCAGCTGTCGGCGTTCAAGAATCAGCAGAAGGAGATCGCGAGGCTCCAGGAATTCGCCGACCGCTTCCGGGCCAAGGCCAGCAAGGCCAGCCAGGCCCAGGCCAAGCTCAAGCAGATCGCCCGAATGGAGCGGATCGAGGCCCCCGAGGCGGCGGCTGCCACGGTCGACTTCTCGTTCCCGCAGCCCGAGTCGAGCGGACAGCGTGTCATCACCCTGCGGGGGGTGGACTTCGCGTACGGCGACCATGTGGTCTACCGCGGTCTCGACTACCAGGCCGAGAAGGGGGAGCGGACCGTGCTGGTGGGCCCCAACGGGGCCGGGAAGTCGACGCTCCTGAAGCTGCTGGCGGGCGTCGTGAAGCCCCAGGCAGGCGAACGGGACCTCGGTCTGAGGGTCAAGATCGGCTACTTCTCCCAGTACCGTGGCGAGATGCTCGACGCGAGCCGGACGGTCCTCGAGGAGGCGTACGATACCCCGCGGTTGGTCCGAGAGACCGACATCCGGGCACTGCTCGGCTGCTTCCTGTTCCGGGACGACGACGTGAAGAAGAAGGTCAAGGTCCTGAGCGGTGGCGAGAAGAGCCGTCTCGCCCTGGTGAAGCTGCTCCTCGATCCGCCGAACTTCCTGCTGATGGACGAGCCGACGACCCACCTCGACATGGGGAGCATCGATGCCGTGATCAGCGCGCTGAAGGGATTCACCGGCACGCTCGTGTTCATCAGCCACGACGTCTATTTCATCCGGGCCCTCGCGACGAAGGTCATCCATGTGAACGCCGGTCGGCTGACCCCCTACGCGGGGGGCTACGACTATTATCTCGAGAAGTCCAAGGCGGGGTCCGCCCGTGAGGCCCTCACCGCGGGGCTGACCAACGCCCGGCCTGTCGCGCCAACCCCGGCTCCTGTCTCGGCCCCGACCCCGCGGCCGGCTGCTGTGGCTCCGGCCCAGCCGGTGAACCGGGACACCCGAAGCCAGAAAGAGCGCAAGGCGGAGGCTTCAGAGACCCGGAAACGCATCGGGACCCTGAGGCGCGAGGTGGAAGGCATCGAGACCGACATCACACGCCTCGAGGAACGCCAGTCCGCGCTGACCGAGGAGCTGCAGCGTCCGGAGACCTACACCACCCCGGGACGTGCGGTGGAGATCAATACCGAGCTGTCGCGGATCCAGTCCGAGATGAGCGCCAAGGTCACGGCCTGGGAATCCACCTCGGCCCAGCTGGAACGGCTCGAGAAATCCGATCTCTCAGTGCACGGCTCGCCGCAGGGATGACCGACCGCGGGAACCGGCTGCCAGGCGGTTGGGTGCCGCAGTGCCCTGCGGCACTGCGGTGCGGAGCACCCCCCTTGCGAGGTGTAAGATCCGGTTGGGGGGAGTACTGGTGGAGGCATCGGGTATCCGGAGGAGTGGGAGGGGGTTGAGCCTGGGGTGTGTGGGTGCCGGGGGCACCCAGTGGCCCAGAGCACTGATCCACCCACCAGGGCAGTCCTGCGATGGCGTGACTGTGGCCCACAGGGCCCTGCGGCAATGGGTTCCGAGCACCCACCGGGTCGGGGTCGAGGATCGAGGGACAGGGTCCGACTCCCCGGTAGCCTGCAGGGCCTTGAACGTGCGGGTTGATGAAGAAATTCCGAGCCCCGGACGAATGCCCGGGTTCCGGGCTGCGTCGCATCACCACGATGATGGGGTTTGAGCCGGGCCTGCATTCCGGGTCACGATTCCCAGACGCAACACCCTCGGTATGAACACCCGATTCCTCACACTTCTCGGATGGCTGTGCGCCGTTGTGGTCGAGTCGTCCCCCCTCGCGGCCGCCTCCGACGCCCCGGACTTCACGCGAGAGGTGCGCCCGTTGCTCTCCCGCCACTGCTTCAAGTGTCACGGTCCGGACGACGCCACGCGGAAGGGGGGGCTTCGGCTGGACCTTCGGGAATCGGCGATGCATCCGGCGAAGTCGGGAGCCATCGCACTCGTTCCCGGCAGGGTCGAGGACAGTGAACTGGTGAAGCGCATCCTTTCACCGGACGAGGATGAGGTGATGCCGCCACCGAGCACGAAGGGGGTCCTGACCGACGCCGAGAAGGACATTCTGAAGCGCTGGGTGGCCGGCGGAGGAGAGTACCGGCGGCATTGGGCCTTCATCCCACCGGAGGCACCGACACCACCGACGGTCCGAAGGCGATCCTGGCCCCGGAATCCCATCGACCAGTTCGTCCTGGCCCGGCTTGAGGCGGAGAAGCTCACCCCGTCCCCGCAGGCCGACCGGTATCAGTTGGTGCGTCGCCTCTATCTGGATCTCATCGGGCTTCCGCCCACACCGGAGGAGGCCGATGCGTTCGTGAAGGACCGCTCCAGCGGTGCCTATGAGAAGGTGGTGGACCACCTGCTCGAGTCCCCGCACTACGGGGAACGCTGGGCCCGGCGTTGGATGGATCTGGCGCGATATGCCGACACCAACGGCTATGAGAAGGACCGGCAGCGGTCGATCTGGCCGTGGCGCAATTGGGTGGTCCAGGCCTTGAACGCCGACATGCCGTTCGACCGGTTCACGATCGAGCAGATCGCCGGGGACATGCTGCCGGACGCCACGGTCGACCAGAGGATCGCCACGGGATTCCACCGGAACACCATGCTGAACGAGGAGGGGGGCATCGATCCCTTGGAGTTCCGGTTCCATGCGATGACCGATCGTGTCGCCACCACCGGGGCCACCTGGCTGGGGCTCACCGTGGGGTGCGCCCAGTGCCACACCCACAAGTACGATCCGATCCCGCACAAGGAGTACTATCAGCTGATGGCGTTCCTGAACAACGCCGACGAGCCGGACCTTGACCTTCCCCGGTCGGGCTGGGAGATGGAGCACCGGGCGACTCTGGAGAAGGCTTCAACTCTCCTCGCGCAGCTGGAGGAACGGTTCCCGATCGAGACGGATCAGTGGTCCACGCCGGGACCCCTCTCCGTCGAGACCGCGGGCGGCGAGAAGGGGAAGGTGCTCGAGGATGGGTCGGTGCTGTTGGGCGCCCCCGGTCCGGACAAGGACTCCTATACGTTCACCTTCGACACCGACCTCCCGCGGGTTCATTCGCTGCGGATCGAGGCCCTGACCGACGAGACGCTGCCCAGAAAGGGGCCGGGTCGGACCGGGCATGGCAACTTCGTGCTCACCGAGGTCACGATCACCGCCGCACCGCGGAATGCGCCCCTGGAGGCGAAGCCGGTCCGGATCCGGTCGGCCAAGGCGGACGTGGAGCAGGGGGGATTCCCAGTCGCCCATGCGTTCGATGGCAATCCCAAGACCGGATGGGCCGTGGATGTGGAGGGTGGCAAGCTCAATGCCCTCCACGCCGCGACCTTCGAGTTCGACGGCGAGGCCGGTTACCCGGGAGGCACACGCTTCGTGGTGAAGCTCGACCAGGAGCTGGGCGGGCATCACACGATCGGCCGTCCCCGGATCCGATTCGGCGTGCCCGTGCAGGATCCGCGACCGCTCGAGGTCCGGCGCCGGGAACTGGTCGATGCCCGCTTCAAGGACTGGCTGGAGCGGGAACGCCGGCGTGCCGTCGCCTGGGTCCCGCTGAAGCCGGTCGAGGCCAGGTCCAACCTTCCGTTGCTGACCATCCAGCCCGACGGCTCGGTCTTCGCCAGCGGGGACATCTCGAAGAGCGACACCTACGACCTCGAGTTCCGGCCCCCCCCGGGTGTCATCACCGCCATCCGGCTCGAGGCACTGCCGGACGATCGGCTGCCGCACCATGGTCCGGGCATGGCGTACTACGAGGGGCCGAAGGGGGATTTCTTCCTGGGCGAGTTCCAGGTCTTCGCCGGCGATGTGCCGCTGAAGTTCGCATCCGCCTCCGAGAGCTATGCCCGGAACAACTTCGGTGGCAGCGCCAGCGCGGGTCTCGCGACGGATGGGGACCCGCAGACTGGATGGTCGACCGCGGGACGCGAGGGCGAGCGGCACGAGGCGGTCTTCGTGCTCAAGGAGCCGCTGGTCGATGCGGGCCCCCTACGGGTCCGGATGCTCTTCGGCCGCCACTACGCCTGCCCGCTGGGACGCTTCCGGATCTCGGCGACCCAACGGGATGGCGGTGCCGAGGCCAACGGACTGGACGAAGCCCTCGTGCGGCTCCTCCGGATCCCGGACGCGGAGCTGACAGCGGTGCAGCGCCAGGCGTTGCGCGAGGGATTCCTGCTCCAGGCGCCGGAACTCGATGGTCCCCGGAAGGAAATCGCCCAGCTGCGCAAGGAGCCGAATCATCCGATCACGCTCGTGATGCAGGAACGTCCTCCGGGAAACCCCAGGGCGACCTTCCTCCACAAGCGCGGCGAGTTCCTCCAGCCCACAGAAAGGGTAGAGTCGGGTTCCTTGTCCGCGATCGCGCCGTTTCCCGACTCGCTGTCCCGCGACCGTCTCGGCTTCGCACGCTGGCTGGTGTCTCGGGAGAACCCGCTGACGGCGCGCGTCACCGTGAACCGTCAGTGGCAGGCCTTCTTCGGCCACGGGCTCGTCCGCACCACCGAGGATTTCGGGTACCAGGGGGAGGCCCCGTCCCATCCCGCGCTGCTCGACTGGCTGGCGGTCGAGTTCATGAACCAGGGGTGGTCCATGAAGAGGCTGCACAAGCTGATCGTGATGAGTGCGACCTATCGGCAGTCGTCGCGGGCCACACCCGGGCTCCTGGCCCGGGACCCTGAGAACCGACTCCTGGCCCGGGGTCCTGGACAGAGGCTGGAGGCCGAGGTCATCCGCGACGTCGCGCTGGGTGCCAGTGGACTGCTCTCCCTCAAGATGGGTGGGCCGAGTGTCCATCCGCCCCAGCCCTCGGGCGTCAGCGAGGCGGCCTATGGCAACCGGGGCTGGCCGACAAGCACCGGGGAGGACCGTCACCGCCGGAGCCTCTACACCTTCATGCAGCGCACCGCTCCGTTCGCGATGTTCAACACCTTCGATGCACCGACCGGGGAATCGTGCGTGGCCCGCCGCGATGTCTCGAATACCCCCCTCCAGGCTCTGACGCTGCTGAACGATGTCGCCTTCGTCGAAGCGTCCCAGGCCCTGGGTCGAACCCTCGCCGCGGATCCTGGCCCGGTCGAGGACCGCATCCGCCAGGCGTTTCGTCGGTGTCTCACCCGGCCGCCGACCCGGGACGAGATGACGATGCTGCTCCGGTTCCTCGAGGCGCAGAAGCGACGCATCGCGGCCGGCGAGCTGGAAGCCCGGCAGATTGCCGGTGAGGGCGAGGGCGATCCCGTGCAGCGTGCCGCGTGGACGACGCTCGTGCGCGCCATCCTGAACCTCGATGAGATGATCACCAAAGGCTGACCATGGATCCCTTCAGACAGCGCGGAATCGACGTCACACGGCGGCATTTCCTCCGGGATTGCGGCATCGGGCTGGGCAAGATGGCCCTCGCCGGCCTCCTGACCGACTCCCTCTCGGGGCGTGCCCTCGCCGCCGCGGGTCCGACAGTTCATCCCCTCGCACCCCGGCAGCCGCACTTCGCCCCGAGGGCCAAGCGGGTCATCCACCTGTTCATGGCTGGCGCTCCGAGCCAGCTGGAGCTGTTCGACAACAAGCCGGAGTTGGCGAAACTCGAGGGCAAACCCCTTCCGCCCTCCGTGATCGGTGGGCAGCGCTACGCATTCATCCGGCCCGATGCCGCCGTGCTGGGGCCCCGGTTCCGGTTCGGACGACACGGCCAGTCGGGCATCGAGTTGTCGGAGGTGTTGCCCCACCTCTCCCAGGTGGTGGATGACCTGTGTGTCATCCGATCCGTCCACACCGACCAGTTCAACCACGCGCCTGCGCAGATCTTCTTCAACACGGGTTTCTCGCAGCCGGGTCGTCCCTGCATCGGTTCGTGGGCGCTGTATGGTCTGGGCGCCGAGACCCAGAACCTGCCCGCGTTCGTCGTGATGAGCACGGGCAGCGGGCTGAGCGGCGGTGCCGCCCTGTGGTCGAGCGGGTTCCTCCCGACCGTCCACACCGGCGTGCGGTTCCGCAACCAGGGCCCACCCATGCTCAATGTGGACAGTCCGGCCGGCATCGATGCCCGGCTGCAACGCGACACGCTTGACCTTGTCGGCGCACTGAACCGGCGGCGGATCGAGACCCATGGAGACCCGGAGATCTCGACCCGGATCGCCTCGTACGAGATGGCCTTCCAGCTCCAGAGCTCGGCGCCGGAGCTGATGGACCTGAGGCGGGAGAGCCGGGAGACGCTGGCGCTCTACGGCTGCGATCCGGACAAGCCCTCCTTCGCCCGTGCCTGCCTGCTGGCCCGCCGGATGATCGAGCGCGGCGTGCGGTTCGTGAACATCTACCACGAGGGCTGGGATGCCCACAGCGACGTGGTTGGCAATGTGAAGGGCAACGCCGCCACGACCGACCGCGCCAGCGCCGCGTTGGTCCTCGATCTGAAGCGCCGCGGCCTGCTGGATGACACGCTTGTCGTCTGGGGGGGCGAGTTCGGTCGGACGCCGATGGTGGAATCGAACCCGGCGCTTGGTCGCAGCCAGGGGCGGGATCATCATCCCCAGGCCTACACCCTCTGGATGGCCGGCGGCGGGATCAGGCGGGGCTTCAGCTACGGTGCCACGGATGACCTTGGCTTCCACGTCGTCGAGAATCCGGTCCATGTCCACGACATCCAGGCCACGATCCTCCACTGCCTCGGTCTGGACCACGAGAGGCTGACCTATCATCACGCCGGTCGGGACTTCCGTCTCACCGATGTATCGGGCCATGTGGTGAAGGGCATCCTCGCCTGAGTCGGCATGTCCCCGGTCCCGACGGCATCCCGGTCCGGTGAGGAGGGAGTTCTGCGTCGGGCCCTCGATCGGTTCGAGCGGATCGGCAACCGGTTCCCGGATCCTTCGGCGATCTTCCTGGTGGGACTGGTCCTCGTCTGGATCGCGTCGGCCGTCCTCTCGAAGGTCACCTTCACGGACATCGATCCGCGGACCGTGGTCCGGGACGCCTCCGGGACGGTGATCCGATCGTCGACGATCCAGATCCTCAACCTGCTCGAGCCGGCGCGTCTGGTGCGGTTCCTGACCCGGATGGTGGGGACATTCGCGGAATTCCCGCCTCTGGGGGTGGTGTTGGTGACGATGTTGGGCGTGGGGGTTGCGGAGCGGACGGGATTCATCCAGGCCGGGATCAAGGTGCTGTTGCGGCTGACACCCCGCGCGTGGCTGTCTCCCATGCTGCTGTGGGTGGCATTGATCAGCCACTCCGCGGGCGATGCGGGATTCGTCCTCGTGATCCCGATCGGGGGCGTGCTGTTCGCCGCGGCGGGACGTCACCCCATCGCGGGCATCGCCTGTGCCTACGCCGGCGTGGCCAGCGGCTTCAGTGCCTCGTTCCTGCCATCGACGCTCGATCCGTTGCTGCAGGGATTCACCCAGTCGGCCGCTCAGATCCTCGAGCCGGGACGGCAGGTCAATCCCCTCTGCAACTGGTACTTCATGGGTGCCTCCTCGGTGCTGATCCTCCTTGTGGGATGGTGGCTCACGGACCGGGTCATTGAGCCGGGTCTCAACGCCCGCCTCGTCGTGGATGGGGATCTGGATGCCGGTTCGGACCTGAGGGCGTTGTCTGCATCGGAGGCCATGGGTTTCCGGGCGGGCCTCGGGGTGGCGCTGTTGCTCATTGCGTTGCTGGCGCTGGCCTGTCTCCCGTCCGGTTCACCGCTTCGGGGCGCAGACGGAGGCCTGACGTCCATGGGGGCCCCGCTGATGGAGGGCATCGTCCCGCTGATCGCGGGCTTCTTCCTCCTGCCGGGTGTTGTCCATGGGATCGTCGCCGGTACGGTGCGGTCGCACCGGGATGTGTTCCGGGGCATGGCGGAGTCCCTCGGCACGATGGGTGCGTATCTGGTCATGGCCTTCTTCGCGGCGCAGTTCACCTATGCCTTCCGGGAGTCGAACCTCGGGGCACTCACGGCGATCCGCGGTGCCGAACTGCTCCGGGAATGGGCGTTGCCGACCTGGGTGACCCTCACCGGTCTGGTCCTGCTCGCCCTCGGGATCGATCTCGTCATCGGTTCGGCCTCCGCGAAGTGGGCGATCCTGGCCCCGATCCTTGTCCCCATGCTGATGCAGGTGGGCCTCTCCCCGGAAATTACCCAGGCCGCGTACCGGATCGGCGACTCGTGCGCCAACACCATCACCCCGCTCAATCCCTACTTCCCACTGGTGGTCCTCTACTGCCAGCGCCATGCCCGATCCACAGGGATCGGGACCCTCGCCTCGACCATGCTGCCCTATGCGCTGGTGTTCCTCGTGGTCTGGACGGCGCTGCTCGGCGTGTGGTGGGGACTCGGATGGCCCTTGGGGCTGTAGGCAGGCTAGGGAACACCGGGGATTCCGTGGTTGCCTCGGAATGGGCCGGTGGTCCAGGGATTAACCGGTTCCAAGGGGTGACAGAGCGCCATTCCAGAAAAGGGCGATCGACTCCCGGATGGGTTTTGGCAGTTTGTTTCGCATGCGATCAATGGTTGTTTCGGCATTCCTCGGGCTCGCAATGATCACGGGGTGGGCTGGCCCCAAGGCAGCTCCGTTGGCTTCGGTTGCCGGCCGCCCGGAGGTTCGGACCCCGCCGCCCACCAACAATCCGGGCACTCTGACCCTCCGGAAGCGTCCGAGGATTCCTGGTGACGATGTTCGTTGGTCCACGAATTCACAAAGCGCGGGTGTCCGCTCGTTCACTCAGCCCGCTGGCCACCAGAACGGTCGTGGACCGGTGTCAATGCAGGTGGAGTTCAACCAGCCGGTCCTCGTGGGTCGGATGCCCGTGATCCCATTCCTCTTTGGCGGACAGCCCCGGTACCTGCTCTACCGGGCCGGGGCGGGAACCTCGACACTGCAGTTCGAGTACCAGCCGACCGAAGTCGACCCCAAGGGCGCCGTGGCGGCGCTGGATCCCGTGATGGGGCAGGTCATCCGGCTCACAGGCGGCGCCATCATCGCCGACATGTCGGGCAACGTGGTCCAGTCGATTGTCGACGGTGACGATCGGCTCGTGGTCCTAGGCTCCTACTTCAAGCACTACCGGACGGTTGGGACCGGGGAGCTCGATCAGGTGCTGGACCCCCGGAACATGAATGAACTGGCCGGGTTCCTCTTCGATCCATCCTCTAAAACACCCTACTACCGCAATCCGGCGAAACCCTATTTCACGAACTACGTTCTTCCGGCTTTCAAGCCGGCTGCCAACGGCGTCGAGGTCTACAAGGTCTACTACAATTCCTCCATCCCCAGTCTGGGCGGCAGGCCGACTCTGGCCTCAGGTCTGGTGGCGATCCCGGATACGGGGGCCTCGAAGATGGATCTCGTTTCGTACCAGCATGGCACGATCTTCTCCAAATACGTGGCTCCCTCGAAGTGCTTCGACGTCGATGCCGATCCGCTGGATCATGCCTGGAGCTATGAGACCCGTCCTGTCGTGGCGGCCTCGGGGGGGCGGGGCATGGTGGTAATTGCTGCGGACTACTTCGGATTGGGTGATTCCATGGAGCCTCACGGCTACACCCCCAAGAGTCCACATCAGCAGGCCTGCCTGGACTTGTTGCTGGCAGCGGAGGGATACCTCGCCGCCCGGGGCATTGAACGGGGAGGACTCTTTCCGTCGGGCTGGTCCCAGGGGGCGTTGGTGTCGATGCAGTTCCTGGAGAAGCTGGAATCCCTCGGGAGGAAGGTCGACGGCACCGGAACGATGGCCTCGCCCGCAGCCACCTTTATGATGGGCACGCGCGTCCTGTTCAGGCCCAGGACCGCGACTCCCACCGAGACCGGGGATGGCAGCCTGAGCTTTTTGTTCATCCTCTCGGTTTTCTCCTACGAGCATTACTACGACCGTCCCGGATTCGCCCAGTCGGTCATCGCGCCGGAGTACTATGAAACCGCACGCAGGATCTACGAGTGGAATACCGGGATGAACGGCGTCCTCGATCTGTTCGAACTGCTTCCCCCTGGCAGTGGGTCCGGAAAATCCTCCGTCCTCGATTTGTTCCGTCCCGAATACCGTGACCCCTCCTATTTCTCAGGATCGGAATATGGGAGTTTTTTAAGACTGGTGGGCGCATACGATTTCATTGCGCGGTCCCCGATCCGCTCTTGGAATGGTGTCCAGGACGAGTATTTCCCTCCCTATGTCACCGTGGTTCCTGTGCAGGTTCAGGACATCTGGAATCCTGGTCTCAGCACCTACATTCCGGTCGTTGGAGGCTCCCATCGGGGCACGTTCATGAGTGGCGTTGTCGAGCAGGTTGACTGGTTCAAGTCCCTTTCGAACAATCCCTGAGGGAGTTTGACCGCAGGGGCTTAAAAAACGGAAGGGCTCGAAGGTCCTGAAAGAGAACCTCATCAGCCCGCTGGGCTTTCGATTCCTGCCCGTCAGTCCTCGAGGATCCGCCTCAGGTGGTCTGCATCCGTCCGTGGGCCCACCAGGGCCAGGCTCATGAGTCTCGGATCAAGATACCGCTCGGCGGCCCGTCGGATGTCGGAGGGCTGGACGGCCAGGAGGCGGGATCGTGTGGTGTCGAAGCAGGGCAGGGCTCCGTGCCCCAGCCAATGTTCGCCCAGGTGCATCATGTGATGCTCCGTGCTCTCGACGTGGAGCTCGTGCTGGCCGACGAGGTAGTTCCGGGCACGCTCGAGTTCAGCCGGGTCCGGGGCCGTGCGACGGATCCGGTCGAACTCCTGTCGGACCAGACGCAGGGTCCGCGACAGTTCCCGCGGCGCCATGCCGGCGGAGACGACCAGGTCCCCGCAGTCCTCCCAGAAGCTGGCCGCGGTCTGGATGCTGTAGGTCAGCCCATGACGCTCCCGGATCACCTGGAAGAGGCGGGAACTCATGTTCTCCCCGAGGATCACGCTGAGGAGGCGGAGAGCGAAGCGTTCCTCCTCATGACGGGAGCACGCTCGCATCCCGAGGCTCAGGTGCGACTGCTCGGTGTCCCGAATGTTGTGGCGGAGCCGGGGACCCCTGCGGGCCGGAGGCGCCGGGTCGAACACCGGGGATGCGCCGGTGTGGAACCGCAGTCGGTGGGGTTCCAGCAGCCGGACCAGCTGCCCATGGTCCACATCACCCGTGGCCACGATCGTCGTCGACCCCAAGGTGTAATGCCTGGCGAGGAATGCCTTGAGGTGACGTTGGCGGAAGGATCGGACGGTCCTGGGGGATCCGATGACGGGACGGCCCAGGGCATGTCCCGGAAACTGAAGGGCGTTCAGGACGTCGTGGACATGGTCTGCGGGCTGGTCCCGGTACATCGCGATCTCCTCTTCGACCACGGTCCGCTCGCGGGCGATCTCCGCCGGTGCGAGCCGGGAGTCGAGGAACATGTCGAGGAGCACATCGACGAGGACGGGAAGGTCCCGGCCCCGGGCCCGGGCATAGAAGCAGGTGTGCTCCTCGTCGGTGAACGCGTTGAGATAGCCCCCGATGCCCTCGACCGCCTCCGAGATCTGCGCGGCGGTCCGGGACCGGGTCCCCTTGAACAGCATGTGTTCGATGAAATGGGAGATGCCGCCCAGAGGGGCGGGTTCGTGACGTCCTCCGACGGCCACCCAGATGCCCACCGAGACGCTGGCCCGGTGGGGCATTCCTGAGGTGATCACCGTGAGGCCCCCCTCCATTCGGGTGACTCGGCAGGGACTGTCCGCGGACTTCCTGGGCACGGTCCTGGAGCCCGATCCGCGCCGCGCCGTGGGATCGACACTCATCGGAAGGCTGCCGGCACCTGTTCCGGCACGCCCACGACCCGCTTGTAGTCCAGGATCGCCTCGACCACCGCGGCTGGATCGTCCTTCACCTCCAGCAGATCAAGGTCCCCGGGCGAGATCATCCGGCTCGTCTCCAGGGTCTCCTTCACCCAGTCGAGGAGCCCCTCCCAGTACTTGCTCCCATACAACAGGATAGGGAACGCCGGGATGCGCTGGGTTTGCACCAGGGTCACGACCTCGAACAACTCGTCGAGAGTGCCGTAGCCTCCCGGCATGAAGACGAAGCCGAGGCTGTACTTCACGAGGCTGACCTTCCGCGTGAAGAAGTAATGGTAGTTGATCCCCAGGTTGGCGTAGCGGTTGCCCTTCTGTTCGAAGGGGAGCTCGATGTTCAGTCCGATGCTGGGGACCCCCTTGACCTTGGCCGCGCCGCGGTTGGCCGC
>SXGR01511018.1_pt1 | contig 12362 bp, 17 predicted proteins | sample 3174711 | NCBI WGS metagenome assembly SXGR01 (sample SAMN11356860, study PRJNA531348) | freshwater metagenome | isolation source: freshwater sample F1-60 | place: China: Fuxian Lake, Yuxi | collected 2017-12-25
CAGGTGGTGGGCATCAACTGGTATCTCACCGTGCACGAGGAGAAGAACGCCGACGGCGACGTGCGGCCGCACCTTGACGAGCCCGATGAGTGGGAGCACCTCGACTCGCGCCTCTTGGCGCGCATGGTTGAGGCATTCTGCGGCCTGCCGGGGTCGAAGCGGCGTGTGGAGCTGCTCGAGAACGAGGGCATGCTGCCCATGCGCACCGTGTTCTTCACCGAGCCCCTCCCCACCGGTGCGCTGCCCACTGCAGAACGCATGGCTGCTCGCGACGAGTGGCACCGCCAAGCCATGCGGCAGATGGCCGCGGCCGACCTCGTCTTCCTCGACCCCGACAACGGGTTCGAGGTTCGGAGTCGTGGGCCTCGCTCGAAGTGGCGGTGCAAGCACGCCACCTACGCCGAGGTGAATGACTATCTGGCCGCTGGTAAGTCGGTCGTGCCCTACCAGCACGCGCGCCGCATAAAGTGGCCCATGCTGGTGGCCAAGGTGACCGCCGAGATGCGCGAGGCCGGAGTGCAGATGGCAAGCCCCGGCTTTGTGGCGTTTGGCGATCGCGGGTTCTTCCTGCTGTCGCGTGACCCTGCGCAGGTGGCCGAGATGACCCGGGGCGCCCTCGCGCTTCAGAAGCGTGTAGCCGCCCGGGTGCGTGAGGCGCGCGCGGCCGGGCTCGCCTGCGCCACCCTTCGCATCACCGTCATCCCCGGCGCCGGCTCACCACCGACTTCCAGCTCGACCAGTTACCCGCGGCATCCGCAACTCTGATGCTCACGCGACGGCCCTTCATGGGCACGCGTACCGAGGGCGCGTAGGCAACTGTGGTGCCGGCAGCAGCAACCTTGCGGGCCACCTGCATGCTGCGGGGGCCCGACACCGCGTCGCGTACCCGGGTGGTTACACGCACGGCCTTGGTGGCGAGTGGTGTCGCCACCGCCGTGTCGATGACCGGCGGGATGGTGTCGAGGATGATGTCGTCGGTGTAGGTCTCCCGGGCATCGAGGCCCGCGCCCGAGAACCGCACGTACACCACGTGTGGCAGGAGGGAGTTGTTGTCGGCTGCCAGCTGCACCGTGGCCGTGGGTGCCACGGGCACGGTGGTGGCGCCCTTAAACCCGCCGTCGGTGGCGATCTTCATGCCCGTGGCGCCGTCCGGCCATGAGAGCGAGAGGGTCACATCGGGGTCACGCGTAAAGCGGTCGCCATCGTTGATGGTCACGCCCGGGTCGCCCGAGGGCGGTGTCTTTCGCAGTTCAATTGACGCGGAGTCGGTTGCAATGCCGCCACCCGGGGCGGTCACCTCAACTGCAACTCTCATGGTTTTGGTGGGCCGCACCCGCACCACGGCCACCGTGCCGGTGTCGGTGTCAAATGTGCCGTTGCCGTCGGTGTCCCACGAGTACCTGAGCGGGCTGCCGTTGGCGATGGCCGCGCGGGCGCTGATGTCAACCGGGTTCCCGGCGATGACATACCGCGGCGGGTTCACCAGGGCCACGGTGGGCGTGTCGGCCACCGTGATCTGGACCAGAGGCGAGTCAATGGCATTGCCCAGCAGGTCGGTCGCCCTCACCGCCACAGTGTGTGTGCCGTCGGGGAGCAGCGACGGGTCGAGTGATGCGCTGCAGTCGCCCCCGCATTGGCTGGCGCCCATCTGCGCCTGCGTGATGCCGTCAAGCAGCAACTGGTAGCCATCCATGCCCACGCCACCATCGGTGGAACGCGACCACGTGATCGCGGTGCCGCTCCGCTGGGGCTCACCATCCGTAATGACGCTGGGCTCGGTGGGCGGCGTGCGGTCAACGCGGAAGTCGGCCGTCGGGAGGTAGCCCGCCTGCCAACTGCACCGCGAACCACTGCAGATGTGGTCACTCTCCACGTAGATGCGCGCCGTGTACGCGCCATCAGCCAGCGACTGCCACGTGTACGACGACTCGCCGCCAACACCAAACGTGTGCGAACTCCCTGCGTAGCGGCCGCCAACTCGCAGCTCGGCCCTGCCGGTGCCAGAGGAGAACGACGGCCTGAAGCGCACGGTGGCCCCCGCCTGCCCCGTCCATGGCACGCCCGCCACCATGACCGCGGGGTCGATCCACACACCCGACTGCTGGCCAAGGGCAGCCGGGGTTACTGTCATGGCCGTCATTGCCGCCGCGGCAAGGGCCACACGTGTTGGTCGGTTCATCTGCGCCTCCAGTGCATTGCGCACCACAGGGAGCGGTGCTGCGAGGGGGTCACATGGCGGGTGGGGGTGGCCTTACAGACCCGTTACACCATCCGTTCAGTGTGACACACCCGTGCAACGCCACGGGCGATACACCGCAGTCCACATGGACAGCCCACCTGGGACCACCGCGTGGCAGGTCAACTGGCACGCCGAGGCGATGCCCGAACTGAAGGCCCTCATGGATGTGCGGGAGGCCCGCGCAATCGCAGATGCCATAGCGAAGTTGCAAGTTGAAGGGCCGATGCTTGGATGGCCACACAGCAGCGCTGTTCGTGGACCACTCGGCCGCGGGCTACGGGAACTGCGACCGCGCGCAGGGCGATCGCGTTGGCGGCCAATCTACGAACGAACCGGGGCGAACCACCTTACGGTTCTCTCGATCGCGCCGGATGCCGTGATCGACCCACGGGGATTCAGGCAAGGCCTTCAGCGAGCGAGCGCTCGTCGCGATGAAGGGAGGCAGTAATAACGTCGCTGTTATCATCTGCTGGTATGCCCACCGCGAAACGCACAACCACGGTGCCGCACGACGAGGTACTGGCCGACTTGCTCGCGAAGAACTCAGCGTTTCGCACCGAGATCGAGCGGGCGAAGCTGGCAAGCGCCATCGCCCTTGCGGTGTTCACCTATCGCACCGATCGTGGCCTTTCGCAGCGCGCGCTTGCCGACATGCTCGGTATGCGTCAGCCGCAGGTGGCCCGTATGGAGGCCGGCGAGGTGAACCCGACCATGGACACGCTCACCCGGCTTTCCGAGGCGCTCGGGCTGCACGTGACCATTCGCATCACGCCCGACGACCCCAGCCCCGGCTTGGCCCCCATCGACTCCGCATTCACCACGGTCACCGTGGCGCAACCGGCCATCTCGTAGCGCGCCGCACCATCGACATCGGCTCCGCCCGGGCCTACTTGACCGCGTACACCCGGGTTGCCGCCGCGAGGACCACGGGGCCCTTGCGCCCCTGAACCGTGACCGACCAGCTGCCCTTGGGAACCGTGATGGTGCACCGCTGGCGCTTCGCGCCCTTCACCTTGGCAGCCACGCAGCGCCCCTTGCGGGTACTGGCCTTGCCCTTGGTGGCGCGATGTTGCATCTTGATGCGATTGTTGTGGCATCCTGATGCACATGACTGACAAGAAGATGGACAAGATGGGGCGCGTGAGGACCACCGTCACCTTCGACCCCGACGTCGCCAAGATCTTGGAGCGCCTGCAGAAGGAGCGCGGCGTAGGCCTGAGCGACGTGGTGAACGACGCCGTACGAAACGCATCGGCGCCTCAGGCCAAGCGCAAGCGGTTCGTGCAGACCACATCTGACATGGGCGTTCCATTCATGCCCATCGACAACATTGGTGAGGTGCTTGACGTGCTCGAAGAGGACTACTGGCGCAAGAAGCTCGCCTGATGATCATCGACGCCAACGTGCTGCTGTACGCCGCCAATGCGAGTGCGCCAGCCCACCCCGTTGCAAAGCGATGGCTACAGGATGCCCTGAACGGCCCCACCCAAGTGGGCCTGCCCTGGCAGAGCCTCACGGCGTTCCTACGCCTAAGTACGTCGCCCCGCAGCTACCCCAAGCCACTCACTCCGGGGCAGGCGCTCACGCAGATTGATGCATGGCTGGCGTCACCCACGGCCTGGATTCCCACAGAAGGGGCTCAGCATCTGTCGATCGTGACCGATCTGCTCGTGTCGCACGGCATCACGGGCCCGCTGGTTATGGACGCCAAGATCGCTGCGCTGGCAATTGAGCACGGGGTGGAAGTAGTGTCCACCGATGGCGACTTCGCCCGGTTCACTGAAATACGCTGGAGAAACCCGCTGGCCCAGGAGGGGTAATGGGGTTTCGCATACGGAAGTCGATCATGGTGGCGCCGGGGCTGCGACTGAACCTGTCGAAGAACGGCATCGGCACATCGCTCGGCGGTAACTACGGGCGGGTGTCTGTGCACTCGTCCGGGCGCGACACCTTCTCCACCCGCACGGGAATCCCCGGCATCACCTACATGCGCAGCATCAAGCGTCACCCCGAGCCCGCGTGCGCACGGCGGCAGGCCGGCGCGTCGCCCCCACCTCTCCCACCGCTGCCCGAGGAGTTCACGCGCAAGAAGCCCGGCATGTTCGCCAAAGCCGGGGAGAAGGCGCTGTACGAGGCGGTGATCAACCAGAACCGCACCATGGCGCGGGCGGCCGGTGATGAGCACCCCGACGTGCGGCTGGCCGGTTACACGCTGGCGGGGCTGTGGATGATGGAGGACGATCCCGGTCAGGCAATCACGCTGCTGCAGTGGGTCATGGATTCTGACGGCGACCCGGCCACCGACGCCTTCGTGCAGCAGTACCTGAGCACCAGTGTGGAGCTTGGGCTGGCGGAGGGCGTGAGTGTCGGCCTGCCCATCTGCCGCGAGGCTGTGGGGCTGTCGCTGGCCGAGATGATGCAGGAGGCCGGGAGAATTCAGGACGCCATCCACCTGGTGGAGGGAATGGAGCCCACCGGGTCGACGGCCGTGTCACTCGCCGAGCTGTACGTGCTTGAGGGCGAGTGGCAGCAGGTGATCGCGCTCACCGATGGGCTTGCAAACGGTGACGATGCCACTGCCCTGCTGCTCGCCTACCGGGGCGTGGCCTTTCGGGAGGCCGGCGTGCCCGACGCCGCGGTAGAGGCGTTCAAGATTGCGCTTCGGGCGCCGTCAAGAAGCGCGCAGGTGCGCCACCTGGCATTGATCGAGCGGGCACGAACGCTTGCTGCGATGGGGCGAAAGGCCCCGGCGCGGAGAGACGTTGGCAAGGTGCTGGCAGAGGACAGCACGAACGCGGTGGCTCAGGCGCTGAGCGAAGAACTCAACGCCTGAGCCCGCGGTGACTACTGGCCTGCCATCGCCTTGGCGTACTCGGCCTCGATCTCGTCCTTCTGCACGCCCTTGATCTCGCGCTCGATGTGACGCTCGGCGCGGGAGAAGGCCTTGTCGATTGCCTCCTCCAGCTGCCAGTTGCCCACAACCACGAGGCCGGCCTGGCCCTCGTCGAGCAGCTCGCCCAGGTCCTTCATGTCGCTGCGTGACATGCCCTTGAAGATGTGGCCGCCAACGCCACCCGCGAGTGCGCCAATCGCAGCGCCGGCGAGGATGGATGGTGGAAATAGGATGCCGACCACGGCACCCACCACGGCGCCGCCCCATGCGCCCTTGCGCGTGGAGGTCTCGTCCTTGTTCACGTGCACCTTGCCGTCATCACCCTTGCGGATGACCGCTGCGTCGTAGCCACCGATGATGCCGGCGGCGTGCAACTCCTTGATGGCCTCGTAGTCGAGCTGGGCATCTGCCTCGTTCTCGTACGCGCCTGCAAATACGAACGTCGCGTCTTCGCGTGCCATATGTGTGCCCCCTGTCCCGTAGACCCCCGATGGGGCCCTATGTGAGACTCTAAGTATATGCAACGCAAGTCGCGCGTAACTGGGGCACGACATGACAACTGCGCAGCACCACACCGCATCGTGAGCACCCTCGTGGGTATCGCGCGCGCAATGACACCGCTCCGTCACACCGACTGACTCCACCCGGGGACTGACCCCACGTGGGGTCAGTCGCTGTGACAAAAGGCGCGTGGGCCGTTTATTGCATCCACTTGGCCAATGCGCATACCTGCTCATCACAAAGTCCAAACGATGTTCTTCGGTACCTCTTCGATGCATCTCACGGGCCTCTTGGGACCACGCGCGACAGTTGTCTGCGTAAGAACCCAACCAACCAGGAGGACCCACCATGAACTTCAGAGGTCGCAAGATCACCGCCGCACTTCTCGCAGGCGGCGCAATAATCGCCGGTGCCGGCATTGGTAGTGCCGTCGCTGCCAACAGCAACCAGGCCGGTACGACCTCCACCACTCCGGCAGCGCAGCAGTCGCGGGCCGGTGGCGGACACCACCAGCACAACCCAGTTGTGAAGGCCGCCGTGCAGAAGCTGCTCGGAGTGAATGACGCCGCCATGCGCACCGCCCGCGACTCAGGTCAGACGCTGGCGCAGCTCGCGGCAACCAAGGGCGTGAGCCAGGCCGATCTGGTGAGCACCATTGTGAGCGCGCTGAAGGCGAGCAAGCCCGCCGGTGCGCCTGCGCTGTCCGATGCGCAGCTCACCGAGAAGGTGACCCAGCGCGTAACGAGCACGCGTGCAGAGGGCAACCATGGTCCCAGCCGCGGCAATGACCAGGTGCGCGCCAAGGTGGGAGCGGCTATCGCCAGCACGCTCGGCATCACTACCGCCGAGCTGAAGGCCGCGCACAAGGCAGGCACTACCCCGGCAACCCTCGCCTCGCAGAAGGGCGTGGCCAAGGCCGACCTCGTGTCGGCCGTGAGCACTGTGCTGAAGGCCAACACGCCAGCCAACGCTCCGGCCATGACCGACGCGCAACTGACGCAGAAGGCCACCAACATCGTCGATGGCGTGCACCCCGGCCCGGGTGGTTCGCACTCGCAGGGCCGCCGCTAACCCCGGCGCACCGGCCCGCTTGCCTACTTGGGGGAGGCGGGCGGGCCGGTGATCGTTCTACTCCAGCGACCCCCGCGGGCGAATCCACTGCATCGGCTGGCCGGTGACGGCCTCGATGGGGTCATAGTCCTCGTCGTAATGCAGCACGGGGATGCCAGCCGACTCGGCTGCAGCCGCGATAAGCAGGTCGGGGTGGCTCACCTGGCGTTGATGCAGGGCACCCTGCGCAGCCAGGGCGTCGTACACATGAAGCACCCGGTCCCACTCAGGCTGGTTGATGGGGCACTGCGGGAGAGCGGTAAGATCGGACCTCGCTTGCGCGTAGTCATCTGGGTTCCGTGACGAATAGAGCAACTCGAGCATTACTGGGGCGCAGGTCGCCACCCGACCATCTTTCGCGAGCGCGAGAAGCTCGTCATGAACATCCGCAGCCCGTTTCGCCCAGGACCACGCGCTCGTATCCACCAGGAACATCAGAAGGTCCGGGGGCGACGGAGGGCGCTCACCATCTCTGGGGTGAGATCCGAGAACCCTCGCTCCGCAAGCCGCACCCCGGCATCCCTTCGCACAACCTCGGCCAGGCTGCGGTTGATGGCATCCGTTGCCGACGTGGTGCCGAGCGCCTTCTTGGCCTGCTCCAGCAGGTCGGCATCGGCATTGAACGTGATGCGTTTCACGCGATGATCCGGCATGAGTTGCTCCTTCCGACGCCATGAGGCCGACGGTATTCGGCCCCGAGTCACGTATGTATCATAAATAGTAATTTGTATGTATCCGGAGTGCGACGTATCTGCGTGGCCGCGCCGGTAACCTGCCCACACCTATTCGCTTCGAGGAGATTCGTGACATGGGCAGTGCACCCGTCCCCGGCGGCCTGAGCACCGGCATCGGCCGTGCGGCAGTGGCAGACCCGGCCACCAATACATGGGGCGCCCGCGTGGTGGCCATTGAGGGCACTCGCGCCGCTGGCGTCGACGTAATCGCGTGGTTCAGCGACGCCAATGCCATGGTGAGCGCACTCGCCGTGGAGATCCCCCTGTGGAACGTGGATGCCTCGAATGAGGATGAGACCTTCCGCGCCCAGAACATCGCCAGCATCGGGGCACGGATCGTGTCGGGTGGTGGTGCCGGCGAGGAGACACTCAAGTTCACCATCCCGGCGCTTCAGCAGATTCTCGCCAAGGACGCCACCATCGCCTGGATCGGCAGCCTTGATGGCCTGCTGCAGGGCGATCAGGACTACCCAATCGAGATCCGGTCGGAGTTCCGCTCGGGCGGCGACGGCACCGCGCCCATCGCCGATGGCGAGCGCGACGGGTTTGTGCAGTTCCTGCGCGACCGCGCTCCCGCCTGACCAGATCTGCGGCGCTAGGTTCGGGGTGCGGCAGGCGCGATGGCCTGTGAGAGGGGCGCCCGCCGCGTGACCAACCGCCCCTCCTGCCCGCCGACCGGGTGGGAGGGGCGTTCGATATTTGTGCTCCGCGCTGGCCGGTGGGCCATGTTGGCCCCGATTAACGACCGCACCACTGGAATTGCGTACGCGTCATCGTAATCCGCGTACGTCCGCATTCGATATGACTCGTGGATACCCGTCTCCGCGGGCATGGTGCACGGACCGGCCCGCCGGTCGCGGGGTTACTCCCCGGAGATGAAGGGCTGCAGCGCGGCGGCCACAATGAGCGTGGCGGCCTCGGTGGGAGTGAGCCCCTCGCCGGCAGCGAAGGCCAGCACCTGTTCGGTGGTGATGGTGATGGGGATTCCCCCCACAGCGCCGGCGATGGCGCGTCGGCCCGGATCCCAGGCGATGCCCACGGCATCACTGGGAATCGCCGCCTCGGCGATGAGATCCCACTGGCCCGGGGCCACGGCCATGATGGCCGTGACGCGGTCAATCACGTCGCCGGCGTAGTCCCACTCACGCCACCAGCCGACCTTCGACGGGTGCACACGGGCCGCATCGCTGGCGTCCAGCGGACCGCCATCGAGATCAGGCACCGCCACCTCACCCTTGGGCGCCTGCACCACGGCGATACCCACTCCCGGCGCGATGATCTCCCAGCAGGTCTCACCGGGTTCCGCCTTGGCATTGGCGAAGGCCCGCCGCCAGGCATCGCGCGCAAACAGCCAGCGGCCCCACTTACGCGCGATGTCCTCCGGTGCCGGCTGGTGGCCAACAAGGACGCCCGCATCAACGTGAGGCAAATCGCTGCCCACCAGGCGGGGCAACACCGCGATTACGCCCGTGGCGCTCACGGCCAACGTGCCGAGCGAGGGCTCATCGGGAGTGATGGTGAGGAAGGTGCGCTCGGGCTCGGGATCGCGGGTGGGCAGTGCCTGGGTGCCGTTCTCATGAATCTCGGCGATGAGCCCCAGCGGGTCGCCGTCGAGCTTAAATGCGCACTCGCCACATGCGTGCACATCGCCCGGAATGTCCATGAGATGCATCCACACCACGCCGCCCACGACGAGGCCATCAACTGAGTGCAGGATCACGCGCGGGAGCCTAGGGATTTATGCACCGGTACAGTGGCGCCACCACCCCGATGACCAAAGGATGCCGAATGCGCAAGACCATCATCGCCGTCGCCGCCATTGCAGTGGCTGCCACCCCCGCCATCGCCCTCGCAGGTGCGCAGGGCGCGGCCAAGGACTGCGGCAGCATTGTCGTTACCACGGCAAAGCCCACGTGGATTCGCACAGCCAGCACCTGGCACCTCAACGCCTTCGCCCCCAGTAAGTCGCAGCTGCTGTCGTGCTCCACGGTCACCAAAGTGGCCAACACCTACCTCAGTACCGGCAAGGCCAGCGGCTACGTGGTGGTGGCCTTCAAGGGACTGACCGGGCGCAACCTGTACAAAGGCAGCGCGGCGACCAAGATCGGCTTCCAGATCTATCAGGATTCCACCAAGTAGCCCGCTACGTGATGAGGGAGGCGATCACCGCCCGGTGGTCGCCTCCCGCGGGGGCCCGCACAAAGAGCCACCAGCGGTAATAGGCGTCGCGGGCGTCGGACGTAACCGCCACGCCGCGATCCACCGACTGCGTGGGGGTGAGGCGAAATGCGGCATCGATCACCGCACGGGTGTCCAGGTCGTCGGCACGAAAGCCACGAAGTGCGGCGGCCACCGCACCCGGGGCGTCTCCCTCTCCCCCCTCGTACCTGGCACCGCACGACGGGCAGGCACCGGGCGTGATGTCGTCCGCGCCGTCCACCACCACTGTGGCGCACAGCGGGCAGATCAACCGTGCGCTCATCGGGTGAGAAGCGGAAGCAGCAGCGATGCCAGTGCGATGAGCCCGGCAAGGATGGCCATGGACGGCACACCGCGGCGGCGCACCAGAAACCACACCAGCCAGTAGGCCACCACGGCGGTAAGTCCCACCACGATGACGGTGAGCACCTGCATGCCCGTGGCGAAGTGCCGGGTGATACCCACGCCGGCGAGCACCGTGGTGAGCAGCGCGCCGAGGGCCACCGAATCGATGCCACCGGCATCCATGTCGCGCAGGTTCTTGGCCTCCCATCCCATCCAGATGGCCGAGAAGATAAACCAGCCGGCCATCACCACCTCTGCAGTGGCGCGCACCATCGAGGGGGTGCCGTTCCAGTCGGCCAGCATCCAGATGCCACACACCAGCTCCACGGCCGCGGCGGCTGCCACCACCGGCCATGTGGCGTTGATAACCCTGCGCTGATCGGCGTCCATGGCACCGGGCGCCGGGATCTCGGCCTCGGCATCAACCGGATGGATACGACCGGCATTGATGAGACGCCTGCGGATAATCAGGCCGATGATCAGCACCACGATGCCCCCACCGGCACCGATGACAAACGATGAGAGGGCCACGCCTGCGGGCGTGCCGCCGGCCACGCGCATGACGTTGTACACCACCACCCAGCCCACGAGCACGGCGCTGATCAGCCACGAGATGAGTCGGCCTGGGCGCGGCCAGATGGATGCCTGCACGGCCGGTGCGCTCACCTGCGCTCCGACTGGCCGCCATCAACGCTCAGCACCTGTCCCGTAACGAATTCTGCGGTCACGAGGTAAAGCATGGCATCCACAACGTCGCCCGGGGTGCCCATGCGCCCAAGGATGGTCTCGGCAGACAGGTTGGTCTCAACTTGAGGGCCAGCGCCGTCGGGCACCAGTACCGGCCCGGGGGCGATGGCGTTTACGAGCACGTGGGGGGCGTACGCCTGCGACAGCAGACGGGTGAGCATAATGAGCCCCGCCTTCGACACCGAATGGGGCGCGCGGTGCACCCACGGGCGCATGCCACCGACGTCGGCGATGTTGATGATGCGCCCGAAGCCGCGCACGGCCATGGCGCTCCCGATGCGCTGCGACAGAAACATGGGCGACGTGAGGTTTATCGCCAGCGCGCGATCCCAGTCGTCGCGGGTGACCTCGTCGAACGATCCCGACTCCCACGTGCTGGCCGAGTTGATGAGGATGTCCACGCCCCCAAAGGCCTCCTCGGCACGGGCCGCCAGCTGCTCGGCTGCGCCGGGCACCGACAGATCAGCCTGCATGGTCACCGCATTGACGCCCTTCTCGCGACACTCAACGGCCAGGGCGTTGGCCTTGTCGGCGGACGTGCCGTAGTGAATGCACACATCCACCCCGCATGAGGCGAGCGCAGATGCCATGGCGCCGCCAATGCGGTGCCCGCCCCCGGTAATCAGGGCGCTCTTGCCGGTGGGGTCGATCATGAGATCTCCAAGAGGCGCGCCATCGACCGCGCAGCGCGGCCGCGGTGGCTGATGGCGCTCTTGTCGTCGCGGGTCATCTGGGCGAGGGTGCGCTCGTCGCCCAGCGGTCGAAACACCGGGTCGTACCCAAATCCGTCGTCGCCGCTGGCCTCACGGGTGATCTCGCCGGGCAGCACGCCGTTGGCGATGAGCATCTGGCCACCCGGTGCGAGGGCAACCAGACAGCAACCAAACGCGGCCCCGCGGTCATCCTCCTTACCGAGTTCCTTGATGAGCAGGTTGCAGTTGTCGGCATAGGTGGCATTGGGGCCCGCGTAGCGCGAGGAGTACACGCCCGGGCGGCCACCCAGTGCATGCACGAACAGGCCCGAGTCGTCGGCCATCACAATGACGTCATCGGGCACGTCTGCGCGCAGGGCCTTGGCCTTGATGCGCGCGTTCTGAAACAGGGTTGTGCCGGTCTCCTCCGGGTCGAAGCCGTCGGGGGCCACGTCAATGGGGACATCGCCAAACAGCACTTGGAGCTCGCGCACCTTGTCCTTGTTACCGGTCGCCAAGACGATCTTCACTTCGCGCGCCGTGAACGCTCGAGGGTGAGAACCGGTGATGCCTGTGCGAACGATTGGCATGCATGCCGTGAACGCCGGGGGGCGGTAACCGGCGCCGCTCCTATTCGCGACGGGTCCTCGTGTCGTGAGCGCCGGGGTGCGGTAATCGGCGCCGCTCGTACTGGCGATGAGCATTCGTGTCGTGAACGCCGGAGTGCGGTAACCGGCGCCGCTCCTACTGGCAATGGGTATGGGTCCTTTGGACCCGACCCGCGCTGAGACAGTCGGGGCACCGGTTACCGCACTCCGGCGCTGTCGAGTGCGTCTCTTTGAATGGTGGTCAAGGACTTGCAGCCCTCGAGCGCGAGATCGAGCAGGCCGTCGAAGACCGAC
>SXGR01297544.1_pt1 | contig 12361 bp, 11 predicted proteins | sample 3174711 | NCBI WGS metagenome assembly SXGR01 (sample SAMN11356860, study PRJNA531348) | freshwater metagenome | isolation source: freshwater sample F1-60 | place: China: Fuxian Lake, Yuxi | collected 2017-12-25
ACAAATACAAGTCTAGAGCCCAAGCTCCTCATGGCCGACGAGCCAACCACCGCCATCGACGTCACCCTGCTGGCCAAGATCATCGCACTCATCCTGCAGCTGCAGCGCCAATACGAAATGTCCATCCTTTTCATCACCCACAACATGGGCATCATCGCGGAGGTCGCCCACAATTTAGTGGTGATGTATCTGGGACGGGTTGTGGAGCAGGGGACGGTGACCCAGATTTTCGACCACCCCAAGCACCCCTACACTGAGGCCCTCCTCCGTTCCATACCGAGAATAGGCGTAGAACCGATGACCCACCTCCCGTCGATCAAGGGCAGCATCCCCGATCCGCGTCATCGGCCTTCAGGTTGCGCCTTCAGCAATCGGTGCGCCTTCGCCATGGCTGAGTGCTCTCTGCGTGTACCTCTCCCGATCCGGCTCGGGGACGACCACGAGGTAAGCTGCTTTTTGTATGGCGACGGAGAAGGCAAGCAGTGACCGAGTCAGCTGAATACAAGACAATCTTGGAAGTTCGAGGCCTCAAGAAGTACTTCCCATTACGCCGTGGCTTGCTCCAACGCACCGTCGGCTGGGTGCACGCGGTGGACGACGTGAGCTTCAAAGTGCGTTCGGGCGAGACCCTTGGCCTAGTGGGCGAAAGCGGATCCGGCAAGACCACGTTGCTTCGAGCCATAGTCCGCGCAGTGGAGCCCACAGAAGGCACCATGACCTTCTACGGCAACAGCGCGCCCTTGGAGATCGCCTCGGCCCTGCCAGAGGAGCTTGCCGAGGTGCGAAGGAAGGTCCGCATGATCTTCCAAGATCCCGAGGCAAGTCTAAACCCGCGGATGACGGTCCGACGCATCATCGGTGATCCTCTGGTGTTGAACCGGATGTGCTCGACGCGCAGAGAGCTCGATGATCGTGTCGAAGCCCTTATGCAGCGGGTGGGGCTCCAGCCGGAGCATCTGGACCGCTACCCATACGCTTTCAGCGGGGGCCAGCGACAGCGTATCGGGATCGCTCGGGCCCTAGCCCTGAATCCGCTGCTACTCCTGGCGGACGAGCCGACCTCTGCCCTAGACGTTTCGGTCCAGGCTCAAGTCCTTAACCTACTCCTCGATCTTCAGACGGAGATGAAGCTTGGTATTTTATTTGTCTCTCACGACCTCAGTGTAGTTCGCCACATGAGCCATCGGGTAGCCGTCATGTACCTAGGCGAGTTCGCGGAGGTAGGTCCACGGCATCAGCTTTTTGAGCGTCCCCTGCATCCCTATACAGAGGCACTGTTCTCCGGCATCCCGCAGCCCAGTCCACACCACCATGTCAATCGAATCCTATTAGAGGGAGAGATCCCGGACATCGCGCAGAAGCCGTCGGGGTGTTCCTTCCACCCCCGCTGCCGCTATCGGCAAGACCGCTGCAAAGTTGAGATCCCAGCGCTGCGAGCCATGCCAGAGCAGGACAGACAGGTGGCCTGCCACTTCGCGGGCGAGCTCCCGCTCAAGGGAGAGCGAGAGCTTATGCAGATTAATGCGGCGAAGAAGGACGGGTGGTGAGCCCGGCGCGGTCGTTAAGCCACGCGAGGTCAAAAATGGCGCACCGGAGCCACTCATAGGGATGTTCCGTTCCGCCCTCGTAGAGACAACAGATGCTTCCGTTAGGCAGCACCGCGAGATCGGAATACGCCGCGGGTCCCGCGTGCAAGGACCGCGCGACTGGCCAGCTCAGACAACCGTCGGTACTCATGCGCACCGTGAGGTTCCGCCGGTCAGACGCCGCCGGATTGGAGAAGAACACTGTGCCGGGGGCGCCGCGAACGGCCGGCGGAGCGCCCACGAGACCGGCTTGGCAGACCGGATCGACGAGGTTGCGATCCCACTCGAGCTGAGACAGAGTGTCTCCGCCGTCGTCACTCCAGGCGAGGCCGCGGAAGTTCTCCCGCTCCTGCCATCCGGCCCGACAGGTCAGGTACAGTCGTCCGTCCACTGTTTCGGCCACGGCACACTCGTCCGTGGCGGCCTCCACAATGCCGCCGATGCGCCAGCTCCCCCCTCCGTCGTCGGACGTGATGAGGTGGGAGTGAATGGGGTCTCTGGCGCGGTCAGCGGACAGGCCCCTTATGTGGTCGCAGGCCACCACCAACCGGCCTCCAGCGAGCTGGATGCCATGTCCCGGGCCGGTGGCATACCACGTCCACGAGCTCTGTTTCACGGACTGTGTGATCTCCCGGGGTGTGCTCCAGCTCGCCCCGTCGTCGTCGCTGGAGCTGACCCAGACGGTCCGCTCGGCGCGTCCCTGCACGACGTGCTCCTCACCGGCTTCGGCCGGGTTCTTGCAAAAAAGAAGGAGGATCCTGCCGCAGCTGCGGTCTTCCACTACGCACGGGTTGCCACAGGTAAACCCACGATGGGAGACCACCACTTGGGGAACATCCCAATTCTTTCCGTAGTCGTGGCTCCTGCGGACGAGAATGTCAATTTCGCCAAAGTCGCTATTCGAGTCACAGCGTCCTTCGCAAAAGGCCAGTACGGTGCCTCCTGCGGTGGCGAGCACAGCGGGGATGCGGTAAGAGTGGTATGCACCCTTACCGCTGACAAAGAGATTGGTTTGTGTAAAGTACACCGAATGAGGAGTGTACCTCAGCGGCGCCAAGGTGTCAACAATTGTACTGCACCATTTAAGAAGCAGTAATGAATCGCACGAATGGGATGACCCAGGGAGGGAGCGCCGACCAAGAGGCTTTGGTGCTTAAGTACGCGGGGAGAGCTGCCGGCGCCGATACCGTCGTGGTGCGAACGCGGAAACTTCCTTCCTGTGGGGTCCTCTTGCGCGTCACTGCCTGCTTCGCTCCCAACGATGGGAACCCGCTACCCTACCACCGCTCCATTGCGCGTGGCGAGCAAATTGTACGGCTGGGGCGGACGTCGGCTGGTGTGCTTCAGGAGATCGTCGCCTTCGGGATCCGGAACGACCGGGACGTCTACGCCGACCGCTGTTTCCTCACCCCGTGGCTCTGGGATGGCGCTAACGACTCCTTTGGCGGGTTCGCACGTCCCGGCAGCCAGTACGAGTTCCGCCTCACCATCGATCTTGCCGAGGGATGGATGAGCGTCAAGTGCGCCGGAGCCGGGGACGATGCGTGGACCATCCTCGCCGATCGGACCGCACTCGGGGCAGGAGCCGAAAGGATCGACACCCTTAGGGTGGAGCGGTCTCCTGGGGCAGCGGGGATCGAGGCGCTTTCCATCGGAGCTTCGCCTTCGGATGAAGGCAGTCCGCCGCCCGCCCACCCCCGCACCAAACGAGAGCGGGTGGTCCGACCCAGGGCGGGATTCCGATTCCTGCCCATGCGCTCCGTGTGGCACTCCCGAGGCCGCCACGTGACACTGATCCGCAATCCGCCGGTATGGAACGGCTTTCCCGACATCGCCCGTGTGGGCGGCTCGCACCTCGTCTGCGCCTACTGCGATGGAATGCGGCACGGCGGTGGGGGAGGCTTGTACGTCACCCACAGCCGGGACCGTGGCCTGACGTGGGGCGAAACGGTTCAGGTGTACCCCAACGGCCTGAACTGCCAGCGCATCCAGCGCCTGAGCGACGGATCGCTCCTGCTCCTAGCGGACATCAGGCCGGACTTCGACGTGGTGCTCTACGACAGCCACGACGGCGGCACGAGTTGGACCAACGAGCGGTGGCTTCGGGCAAAGGCGGCTGGCGGTAACCTTGGCTGTGTGCCGAGCAGGGTGACTGAGTTACCCGACGGGTCCTGGCTTCTCGTGAGCTCCTGGTTCCCCGGCATGAAAGCCTGGGAAGGGGCGGAAGCGGAACGGCTGGAGCTCTACCGAAGTGTGGACCGCGGGAGCACTTGGGCCCTGCACTCCACAATCCAGCCCGACCCGCCCCATAGTCTGAGCGAGGCCTCCGTCGTCGTACTCCCGGATCGTCGCCTGCTGCTCTTCGCTCGGGAGAACTTGGGTGCGGGGCTGGGAGGAGTGAAGGGGATCTCCGAGGACATGGGGAAGACCTGGAAGCTCCACGAGCTCCCCTTCGCCATCTCCGGGCGCACTTGCGCTGGCCTGTTGAGGGATGGTCGCGCCATGGTCACCTTCCGCTCTGAGATCGGCCGGGCCGCTCTCTGGGCGTGGGTTGGGGATCCTCTGGACCCGACGCCGGCCCAGCCCGCAGGCGTTCATCTGAACGACGCCGGGAGCGTTGCGCTCAAGCGCGGGGTGCTGCACATCGACAGCGACGGAGTGCGCGGCCAGTTCACCCAGTACGTCCTGCGCACGCCGGACGGTCCCCAAGGCACCGTGGAGGTCACCGTGGAGGCGAGGATCCTGAACAACGCGGGGCTCGCGGCCACCCTGTCCGTCCCGTTCGCAGGTAAGATCCGATTCTTTCCGGACCGCATAGAAGTGGCGCACAATCCCCTAGATCCCATCCCGGTGAAGGAGGGGGTGTTCCACACCTACCGGATCGTGGCGGAGCCAGCAGGCATGCGGATCTATGTGGACGGGCAGATCGCGCGCGAGCGGGAGCGCGTGGACCGGCGCATTCGCCCCGCTGCGTGGACGCCCCTGCGTCCGAGCGCCTACGCTCTTGCCTTTGGGAACGAGCGGGACGGGACCCACGACAATCCCGTGGACCACATGGGGTCCACTGCTGACGTGTGTCCTTGGACTGTTTCTCGGCGTGTGTCCGGCCACAGCGAGTGGCGGTGGCTCCGCGTTGTGATGGACGATCCAGCAGCGGGCAAGCGGGAGTTCGTGTGGGATGCCGGCGCGAACGGGTTCCCCGACCAGTACCAGCTCGACCACATCGTAGAGGTGCAAGCAAGCGGAATCGGCGGCGACCAGGGCTACTCGGGGTGGGTGGAGCTCGAGGAGGGAGTGTACATCGTCAATTACACCGACGACACGGCTCCGCCGTGTGTAGCCGGGGGGCAGGGGAGGCTCGCGATACCTTGGATCCGGGGAACCCTGCTTCGGAACGACGAGCTGCCCTAAGGGACCCTCTGGTGCTCGCCTCGCTCCTCATCACCTTAGTGTTCGCAGTGTTGCTCACCGGGCTATATGTGGTCTACTCGCGCCTGCTCGGGTGGCTTGGACTCGGCCGCCTGACTGACACCCTGCGGGACGCCGCGCAGATCCTAGAAACCAGAAAGGCTCCGCGCCGGTGGGCGCTTGTGGCGGGCCGGCAGATCCAAGATGAGGGCAGACTGCGCGCGCGGCTCGTCGAGAGGATGGAGTCCTTCATCTGTTTCTTCTCCCAAGCGCAGATTTACCAGAACGCAGAGGCGCGCGCCGCCATGTTGCACGAGCTTGGACAGATTCTCGAGGAGTGGAAGACTATCCCCTTTTCCAAGGTGGTCCTATAGGAGCCAAAGCCCGTGGCCGATATGGTGGCGGAGAGCGAAAACACCGCGCAGAGTGTGTAAATTGGCTGTGGATCTTGCGGCCAGTGCGCCATGGTTACCAATGGTTACCAAAGGTGGTGTCGGCATCGGACATGCAGTTGGCATGAAGGCCAACGTCTCAGTGGAGGCGATTTTGGCCAAGCTTTTCTCTTGTGCGGTGACGATTATCAGAATCGTGGGTGTCCTCGAATCCGACGCGGGTGGTCCTACGCGGGATGCGCCTACGCCTGAGATCTCAGAAAAGGGTTGGTGGCAGGGTCGTGCCCTCAACTACAAGTTGGTTTCCTTATCAGGGAGCATACTACACCCCTACTGTCTGCGGTTTCGGTCTATACACCGGCCCAAATCGCCTCGGTAGGTGACGACGCTTTCGAGATCGCTTCCTAGTACCGACAACTTGCGAACCGCGTGCATGTCAAGGACTACGGAGACCCATCGTCACGCAAGACAACGACAGAAAACTTCTAATTGATCCAGCCAAATACCTGAGCTGCGAACTGATCGGCCGTGGCGTGATCAACATCGATTGCGCCGGTTGGCTCAATTTGGAACCTTACAGCCCTGTCTGTGAAGAAGACCACCGCATTATGCGGCTCAGATCAGCTACCAAAGCCTTTCGCGCGCCATTAGCGTCTAACTAATCAGTACCCATCCGTGCCGTTCTGACTGTTGACGGTCCTCCCCAGTGCTGTTTTAGGCCGCCTGTTATACTGACAAACGTAACATGTTCCGCCACTAAGGAAACCTGCGCATGACCACACCGATCCCGATCCCCGCAATCCGCCCCGGCCAAGGGCAGCGTCCCGGTGCCGAGACCGACCCGCGCCTCGACTGGTGGCGCGACGCACGGTTTGGCCTCTTCATCCACTGGGGCCTTTACGCGATCCCCGCCGGCAGGTGGCACGGCGAGTTCGTGCCAGGCATCGGCGAGTGGATCATGCACCGCAAGCGCATCCCCGTCGCCCAGTACGCGCCCCTCGCCGCCCAGTTCAACCCCGTCGACTTCGACGCCGACGCGTGGGTGCGCCTTGCAGCCGAGGCCGGTCAGAAGTACGTCGTCATCACCGCCAAGCACCATGACGGCTTCTGCCTGTGGGACTCGCAAGTCTCCGACTACACCATCACAAAGGCGTCGCCGTTCAAGCGCGACATCATCCGCGAACTCTCCGATGCATGCGCGCGCCATGGCATACTCTTCGGCTTCTACTACAGCCAGACGCAGGATTGGCACCACCCCGGCGGCGACGGCAACGACTGGGATTACGACGACGCTACGCGCGACTTCGACGGCTACGTCGAGAACTACGTCGTCCCGCAGGTGCGCGAGTTGATGACCGGCTACGGCCCAATCTGCCTGATCTGGTACGACACCCCAAAGCGCATGACTGCAGCGCAAAGCAAACGCCTCACCGACCTCGTGCACCAGTTGCAGCCAAACTGCCTCGTCAACGGGCGCGTCGGCAACAACATGGGCGACTACGCCGAGGCGGGCGACAACGTCATCCCCGACGAGACGCACGACATGGACTTCGAGACGCCTGCCACCATCAACCATACTTGGGGGTACAAGACTGACGACACCGACTGGAAGTCATCGGCCGAACTGATCCACAAGTTGGTGGAACTCGCCAGCAAGGGCGGGAACTACCTCCTCAACGTCGGCCCGACCGCGACTGGGATAATCCCAGAGGCGAGTGCGGAGGCACTGCGGGGCGCCGGTGCATGGCTTGCCTCGAACCCGATTGGCACTTACCACACCCGGCGCGGGCCATCACTCGCTTTGCCCGGCATCTGGGCGACGCGCGACTCAGCCGACGCGCACCGGATCTACCTGCACGTCTTCGAGTGGCCGTCCGACGGCACCATCCACCTGCCAGCCGATTACGTCGCCGGAAAGCTCGACCACGTGACGACGGCGTCGCTCGCGAACGGCACGCACGCCCCGCTCGCGTTGCACCGCGACGCGTCGGGCCTCACGATCAGCGGCCCGCGGGATACCCCCGACGCGATCAGCAGCGTCATCGTCGTGCAGTAATACGGAAGAGAGGCTACGCGGGGATCGCCTCGGCACCGCCGTGGGCGGCGTTGCAAGGGCACAGGTCTGGGCAGCGAAGGCCGATTTAACTGCGGCTGAGCGCAAGTGAGTTTCTGGATCCGGTTGCGTTATTGATACCGCCACCGCGCAAGCATCGGCAACGCTTCATTCGGATAGGTGCCGCCGAACTCGCCGTGTCGGGCGCTGGTGACGGCGCAGGCTGGGCGGAAGCTGGCTGCGGGGCGTAAGTCACCGCGGCCAAAGGCAGCGGATGCAGACAGCGGCGCTCCGCGCAGCGGACACCCGGCGCGATATTTGTGGGCGCAGTTGCTGGCGCGCATCTACGGGGTGTTTGCGCTCTAGTGCAGCGGGTGCGCCTGATTGGCTTTATCACTCAGCACAGCGCCAGTGGCTCGGCGGATGAGGTCGAGCGCAAAGCCGCCTTTTTTGCCGGTAACCTGCGGCGCTTCCGGCAGGGCTTGCCGCTCGAGAATGTTGTGGATTGGAAAAGAGGATTCTGATATACCGAAGATTGCCCGTTTGCGCCCAGTGCTTCTGAGTTCACGCTACGCCTATCCGGAGTATCTGGAGGTCAAGGTCAACCTCAAGAGCGGCTATCGCACCTGCGGGTTGGTGGAGATCACCCTCGATGACGGGACCACCGGTCCTGGGGAAGGGTACTTGGCTGTCTTCGCCCCCCACGTCTTTGCCGAGACCGTCAAGCTGGTGGCGCCCGATATGGTGGGCAAGGACGTGATGAAAATCCATGCCTGGTACCGCGACTTGTGCGCGGTCACGGGCTATTAGAGTTGGCAGAGAGGTGCGCGGCTCGTGGTCAGCGCTTGCGAAATCGCCATGGTGGACGCCAAGGCGAAACACCTGGGCCTACCGGCCTACTCGCTCTTCGGAGGCAGAGCCGTCGACTCAATACCGCTGTATGGGAGCGGCGGAGACTCGGGCACACCCCGGGAGATGGCGGCCGAGCTGGATCTGTTGGATTCCTTGGGTATAGACCTGTTCAAGATCCGCGCCCAGAACTTCGAGGTGGCCAAGACTGCGTGGTGCCTGAACGAGGCCGGCAAGCGCGGCATCAGGGTGGGTGTCGAGATGTACCAGAACCCGGCCAATCCGGCCCAGACGGTGAGCGACGTGGTAGGGTGAGTCGAAGAGGTGCATTCCCGGACGCCGGAGCGGATCGTCTTTCTGGTTGAAGCTCTCGGGCCTATGGACACGGACCCCACCGTGGCCTGAGACAGGTTCAGCGTCAAGATATGTGGCGGGGAGATCGTGACAACCGCCTGGGAACTCTGCCGCCGGGTGGAAGACGGCATCTACGGCTTCGTCCAGCCGGATGCCACCGTCATAGGTGGCAAGGGTCAGGTGGCAGAGGTGTTCGCTTGCTGCAGGCATCACGGGGGCGAGGCGGTGGTCCACTGCTGGGGAGGAGCCGTGGGGATGATGGCCAACTACCCTGTTGCCTTTGCCGAGGGGGCGTCTGCTGGAGTATCCGATGCCGGACTACCCGCTGCGCCGTGACATGCTGGGGGCGCCGCTGCAGATGGAGAACGGCGCGTTGAAAGCGCCTGAGTTCCCTAGGCTGGGGGTGTCGCTTATCCCTGAGGTCGAGGAGCGCTATACCTTCAGAGAAGATGCCGTTTACACCTGCCTGGAGGATACGACCCTGCTGCCGGACGAATCAGTCTGGTAGCGAGGCTGATATCGGCGCGACGTTTTATCGAGTATAGTGAGGCACGCATAGAAATGGCCCGATAGAACCACAGAGCGTCAAGCAACAACTGCGAGCACAGGAGGTGCCAAGATGTCCGTTAAGATTCTCAATGCACACCAAGTCACTGTCTACAAGGACCTTAGCCGCTATACCTGCCAGGTAGGAGCGGTCCAACTGGACAACGGGGAGGTCGTTGTCGTCTACAACGAAGCTCGAGGAATGGAGCATCTGGACTTCGACAGCATCCTGCTGGTCAGGTCCAGAGACGGTGGTGAGACGTGGGACCCGGCGACGCGCACGCTGGTTTGGCCCTGCACACACCACCTGGGCAGCGATACCCCGTCGATCACGCAGCTTCGCGATGGCACCCTGCTGGTGAACTTCGTCATCACGGCCTTTGTGCGCCGGAAAGGAATCCTTGCAGACTGGGGGCCGCAGTCCGAGAACCTGGATGCTATGAGGGAGGTGGACGGTGTCGGTGTGACCCGGTCTCGTGACCGCGGGCGCACCTGGGAGCCGGCCTACAAGGCATCCGTATCGCCGCTGCGATACGGGCAGCCGATCGATGGCATCGTCGAACTCCCCAACGGGACCTTGCTGATGGCGGTCCTTGGCCAACGGCGCGCTCGCACCTACCATGAGGACGAGGAGCCCTGGCGCTGCGCCCTGTTGCGTTCGGACAACGGCGGTCTGGATTGGGAGCACTGGTCAACCATTGCCTTCGATGCCGCCGGCATCATCTCCTTCGACGAGCCAGCCCTGGGGCGCACCGCCGACGGCACACTGGTGTGCATGATGCGCACCGAGCACCAGCCACGCAGTCGACATCAGAACCTCTGGATGTGCTATTCGACCAACGATGGCGAGTCCTGGAGCCGGCCGGAGCCGACCGGCATATGGGGTTACCCAGCCGACCTCACACTGCTGCAGGACGGGCGGATTCTATGCACATACGGCTATCGGCGCCCGCCATGGGGAGTGCGGGCCTGTATCTCGAACGATGGCCTGCACTGGGATCCATCGAATGAGTTCGTGGTACGGGAGGGTGGTATCGCACCACCGCAGGCTGGTGTCCGTGGTCCGTGGCACATCGGCTATCCCTCGTCCATCCAGCTCAAGGATGGCAGTATCTTCACGGTGGATCATCAGTGGACGCAGGAGCCTCCCTATGTGCAGTTTGTGGCCGGCGTCCTCTACGAAATCGAGTAGCTTGACTGCCAGGACGACTAGCAAGTCGCAAGGGAGGCTTTTTGGTGGGCATCATTCGAGAGCGCATGCTGTGGGCCGACCGGTACGAGGAGACAGATATTGTTCCCAATGGGATCACATGGAAATCTGAGGTCGATGAGAAGCTCATCGCCTACTATGGCGACCAAATGTTTGTGCACAAGGACTGGAAGCTTAATTCCGATGCACGATGGGTGAGGGGGTCTATTACCAGGAATGGCTTGCGGCTGGAGAATGTCTTCGGACGGCGGGTATATCTTCGGGTACAACTGACGTATTAAAGTATTCTTGTAAAGTAATGGTACGGAAATATGAAGGAGCCAAGAAACCCATAACGATTGAAAAAACATTGTTCGCATTGTCAGTACCGCCAATAAATTTGGGGGTCCATTTCTGATGCGAATGTGGAACCGGGATGCTGGTCCTACTCAATGATAATCAGACACTGACGATGAAGGAATTATTGGCCTAATCTTATACCCTTGAATAAGCTAAGTACGTAGAAGAGCGCTGCAATTACATAGATATTGGAAACCGTCCTCCTGGCATCGCGTAGATGGAAGCTATAGGATTGGCTATTTAGTGGAACCAACGCATAATAACAGTGCTGAAATTCAAACCGCCGGAGGCAACCCATAATACAAAGGAAATTGCGGAAGTTCTACATTCAGGCGCAACTTACCCCAGACTGCGAGATTCGAGGCACCGGCTCGGGAGTAGGGTGAGTGATTACAGTACCTACTACGGTACATAGGGTAAGTTGAGCCATGTGGCGAAGCCTAACAAGTCAACGGCAAAATCCGCCGCTAATAATGTTTCATCACCAAAAGACCCGTCGGGGGGAATCGCGACCTTTACCGATTTTTTTTCGCAGAAACAGAACTCAACATCTTTTTCGCACCCGAAAATCAAAAGAGTTGCAGATCAGGTAATTCTAGCTGGTGCAATGAAATCCAAACGCACAAAATGTTATGCACCGGTCCTCTGAAAGCAAACTTACGGAATTTGGTTTTGCTGAATCATGTGAGTGTTCGAACTCAACAGTTTGGTTACCTGATTGCAAATCTTACAACGAAATAAAGGTTAAGTGCCACTGAAAAGTTTTCTGCCTTGAGGTCAAATATGTGGTGGCTCACCTGGTGCCTTAATTATGTTTTTTGCATAACGGAAATACTTCGGATCTCGATTTACCTGTAGCACCATCAAGGGGTAAACACTGCTGGTCATTCGGGGCCCAATTCTGGGTTCACCGCATTCAAAATTTACCAAGATATTGCTGGCTAAAAACTTGTCTTCGGGAAATATACAGAGAACCCCGTGTGCCAATTGTGTTTAACCCAGAATGGATTTGGATCCTCTGGGTAGAGAAGTCTGAAGGACTATACGCTAACCTTTTCAATTCGTTGCGGTAGATTGCACTAAAGTTTTACCTTTCTTGTTGGAGGAGAGTTTTGGTAACGCGGGGGCCTGTGTTAATATGCACGCCAAAATATTTTTTACCAATCGCGACCCCCTGCAATCCAACCAGAAAAGTAGATATTGGGAGTTAAAGTTTATTGTGTCACTACCGTTTAAGTGGGGTTGTGACACAATTCTTGTCACACATAGCACCGATCGTGCAGAATCTTGTCCACGTGTGAAGGACCAAATTGTTACTAGGTTAACATTATTGGTCAGCTATATAGCGTCCGGACTTTCCGGTAAAGTTAATTATCCCGAATCACGGCAGCCGCACACAAACGGCACCTTGAAGTCATGCTTGTTTACGTGGTGCTCTTCATCCGCCGGGGTCAGCACTTCGGACTCATCAATGTAATCCACTCCCAGCGATTCCAGCACCTGCGCCTCAACAAAGTGGCCGATGCGGCACTTGGCCATCACCGGAATGGAAACTGTTTCCATGATTTTTTCGATCATCGCCGGGTCGGACATGCGCGCCACGCCGCCGTCCGCGCGAATGTCC
>SXGR01102227.1_pt1 | contig 12358 bp, 9 predicted proteins | sample 3174711 | NCBI WGS metagenome assembly SXGR01 (sample SAMN11356860, study PRJNA531348) | freshwater metagenome | isolation source: freshwater sample F1-60 | place: China: Fuxian Lake, Yuxi | collected 2017-12-25
ACAAGGTAAGAGCGATGGCGGCTCCTGCATCCACTCCATCACTGCATGGCAGATCACAAAATCAAATTGCTGTTCGTCCGCAGGCAAATGCTGCGGCAAATCCTGTAATGCGCAATGAATCAATTGCACCCGATCTGCCAAGCCCAATTGATCAACCTGCTCCTGCGCCAGCTTGAGCATTTCGGCCGAAATATCGCAAATAACAACCCTGTGTCCTGCTTGCGCCAATTGCAGTGAAAACTGTCCTTGCCCGCCGCCAGCATCCAGAATTGTCCAGCACTCAGCCGATGACCTGAATGGCGCAATGGTGATATGCGCAGCGCAATCGCGCTCTAACACAGCAAGGCGAATATCGCCCTTTAATCCACCATAGATATTTTTTTTAAAACGTTTGGCGAGATCATCAAAATTGCGATCCTGACCGGTCGATTCTTTTGCCATATAATTCTCTTCAACGAAACGAAAGCTGCCCTACTGATATGACTGCATCAACCCACTGGTTTGTGTACATGATCCGCACGAGCGACGCGCAAGTGTACACCGGAATTACGACCGATATGGCGCGCCGTTGGCGTGAACATGAATCGGGCAAGGCGGGTGCACGCTATTTTCGCGGGCGCAAACCTGTGCAGCTTTGCTATCTGGAAGCAGACCATAATCGCTCCACAGCCAGTCAACGCGAATATGTCATTAAATCCCTAAGCGCGAGTGCAAAAAAACAACTTATTGCCGAGCAGCAAACGCAAACACTTGCGCTTATTGGGTTACATCAACTGGAGCAATTACCGCATTGATCACTAGTCCAGCGACCAAACGACCAATCTGTAAACACTGCAACAGGCCTGTTCGCAACTGCATTTGCGCCTTGATTAGCCCAATCACAAATCAGGTTGAAGTCCTTATTTTGCAACATCCGGATGAAGCACCCAATGCAAAAAATACGGCGGGACTATTACATCTCAGCCTAAAAAACAGTCAGCTTAAGATCGGAGAACAGTTTGTCGCAGAAGATTTGGTTGATTGGTTATTTGCCGACCAAAAACAACCGCTGCTGCTCTATCCTGAAATACCGGAATACAAGGCGCTTGGGCTGGCAGCACCGCAACCGTTCTCTTCCGCAATCCTGGGAATTCAAAACCCGATACGGCTGGTAATCATCGATGCTACCTGGCGCAAAAGCCGCAAAATGCTCTACCTTAATCGCGCTTTACAGAGCCTGCCGCGAATGATGCTGACAGAAACACCAGCATCCATTTACAAAATCCGCAAAGCGCATAGCGAAAATCAGCTTTCCACGCTGGAGGCAAGTTGCTACGCTCTACAACAACTGGAGCAACAACACGTTGACTATGCTCCATTAATGGCCGCAATGAGTCTGTTCGTTGCACAACAAAGCGCGTTTGTTCCCATGATTGACGATCAAAACGACGTATCAAATCCATTTGCCTCCGACGAGAGAAATCCAAACCTATGAGTTATCCAACGTTTGAATTACTGCGCAGCCAAACTATCGACGCATTAAAAATCCGTGTTGAAGAATATCGCCATAAAGTGACCGGCGCACAACATATTCATTTGGCTGCCGACAATAATGAAAACGTTTTTCTGGTGGCCTTGCGCACAGTTCCGCACGACTCCACCGGCGTCGCCCATATTCTGGAACACACCGCACTCTGCGGCAGCCAAAAATACCCGGTGCGCGACCCCTTCTTTATGATGGTGCGCCGCTCACTCAATACTTTTATGAATGCGTTCACCAGTTCCGATTGGACCGCTTACCCCTTCGCGAGTCAAAACCAAAAAGATTTTAACAACCTGCTTGATGTGTATTTGGATGCAGTATTTTTCTCGCGTCTTGATGAATTGGATTTTGCACAAGAAGGCCATCGTGTTGAATTTGCGGAGGCAGATAACCCCAATTCCGATTTGGTATTCAAAGGCGTAGTCTTTAACGAAATGAAAGGCGCGATGAGTTCAGTCTCATCACAGGTGTGGCATACACTCTGCAAATATCTTTACCCCACCAGCACCTATCATTACAACAGCGGCGGTGAGCCGGAAGATATCCCCAATCTGACTTATCAACAATTGCAGGATTTTTATCGCACCCACTATCACCCCAGTAATGCGATATTTATGACTTACGGTGATATTCCTGCAGCGATTCATCAAGAAAAATTCGAAAGCCAAGCATTAAGTAAATTTGAAAAACTGGATGAAGTTATCAGTGTTGGCGATGAAAAACGCTATCATGCGCCGGTCGCAGTAGAAGAAGCCTATCCGCTCGATGAAAATGATGCAGAAGATATCGAACATAAAAACCACGTTGTCGTGTCTTGGTTGTTAGGCAAGACTACAAATCTGGACGAATCACTGGAAGCGCAATTAATTTCCAATATTTTGCTCGACAACAGCGCGTCACCATTACAGCAAGCGTTGGAAACCAGCGAGTTAGGGCAAGCCCCGTCACCACTTTGTGGGCTGGATGACTCATCACGCGAAATGGCATTTGTATGCGGCCTTGAAGGCTGCACACTGGAAAACGCTGCAAAAGTTGAAGCGATGATTTTGGATATAATGCAAAAAGTGGCAGATGAAGGTGTGCCGCAGGAACACATCGAAGCATCACTGCATCAATTAGAGTTATCGCAACGTGAAGTCGGTGGCGATGGTTATCCCTATGGATTGCAACTGATCCTAACCGGATTAACGTCGGCAACCCATCGCGGTGATCCAATTGCGCTGCTGGATATGGATGCCGCACTGGAAAATCTGCGCCGTAAAACCCAAAATCCGAATTTCATTCAGGAAACCGTGCGCAAATGGTTATTGGATAATCCGCACCGCGTACGTTTGACAATGCGCCCCGATTTGAACATGAGCGCACGCATTCAAGCCGCTGAAATTGCGCGACTCGCACAATTAAAAGCCAGCCTGAGCGATGACGAAAAACAAGCCATTATTACCCGCACTCTTGCATTGCAAGAGCGCCAGCTGCAACAAGACGACGAAAGTATTTTGCCAAAAGTCGGCCTGGAAGATATTCCAGAAAATTTGCATTACACCGCGGGCAGCCACGAAAGTTTTAACAACTTTCCATTGCGCCGTTATAGCGCTGGTACCAATGGGTTGGTGTACCAACAAATTACCTGCAAACTACCCGCACTCACTAATGAACAAATAAGTTTACTGCCCTACTACAGTATTTGCCTCACCGAATTAGGTGCGGGCGATAAAGATTATTTAGCCAACCAACGCTGGCAAGCCGAAGTTGTCGGTTCAATTCATGCCTTTAGCAGTATTCGCGGCGCAGGCGATGACGTTCAAAAAATCGATGCCTATTTAACACTTTCATCGAAAGCATTAAGCCGCAATAGCGCAGCCATGAATGACTTAATGAAAAATACCTTATTGCATGTACGCTTTGATGAGCTTGGACGCATTCGTGAATTAATTGCGCAAAATCGCGCGCGTCGAGAGCAAAGCATTACCGGTCACGGTCACAGCCTGGCGATGACGGCTGCTTGTGCAGGCATGAGCCCCGCTGCAAAAGTCTCTCACCAACTCGGCGGCCTTGAAGGAATTGCCGCAGTAAAAGCATTGGACAATTCGCTCGACGATGAAAAAAATCTCGCCAATTTTGCAGCGCAATTAAACGCAATTCATCAATTGGTATTGCAAGCGCCCAAGCAATTTTTAATAGTGGGTGAGCAGGAGCATTTGGATAAGTATCGCGCTGATTTACAAGCGTGTTGGCCCAATGAAAGCGCGAATAGTGATTTCACATCATTTGATCTTGCGCCAGTAAGTGAAACTATCCGCGAAGCCTGGATCACCAATACCCAAGTGAATTTCTGTGCAAAGGCCTATCCCACAGTGCCAAGTGAACACCCGGATGCTGCTGCACTTACTGTGCTCGGTGGGTTCTTGCGTAACGGCTATTTGCATCGCGTGATTCGCGAACAAGGCGGCGCTTATGGTGGCGGTGCAAGTCAGGACAGCAACAGCGCAGCTTTTCGTTTTTATTCTTATCGCGATCCGCGTTTGAGCGAAACGCTGAAAGATTTTGATGATTCATTGGTATGGCTGCAGGAAACCGATCACCAATGGCAATCGGTTGAAGAAGCGATTCTCGGGGTTATCGGCAGTATCGATAAACCCGGCTCTCCGGCTGGTGAAGCCAAATCGACTTATCAAGCAGAGTTGTTTGGTCGCACCCGCGAAAAGCGCGAGCTGTTCCGCAACCGCGTGTTGGCGGTGACAGTCGCCGATCTGAAACGGGTCGCCAATACCTATTTGCAACCCGCGAAAGCCAGCATCGCGCTTGTGACTCACGCCGGCAATAAAGAGTTAGCAGAAAAACTCGGGCTCGCGTTAAAGACCTGCTAGATAACCACCTCTAAACGAAGTGTGCCGGGGCGCATAGTTTTCCCCCGGCCACATAGTTTTCCCCGGTAAAGTCATCTAGTATTGCTCGATAACGAATTACACAACAATTTCTACAATAAGCTGTATTGATGCCTGCCGACACCTATGACCATCAGCCCGCTGGAATATAGCGCTGCCTCCCACCCGGGATTAATGCGCGACAACAACGAAGACTGTTTTCTCAGCCGTCCTGAACACGGGCTGTGGCTAGTTGCCGACGGCATGGGTGGCCATGAAGCGGGCGAAGTCGCCAGTGCAATCGTGCGCGATACTATTGAACGTGAAACACAAAACAATCCCGATATCTCCCTACTCGATTCCATCCAGCATGCCCACACCAGCATTCTCAGCTCTGCCCTGCACGGCATAGGCGCACCGGGTATGGGTTCCACTGTCGTGGCGCTAAAAAGCAATTCAGAAAAGTACCAAGTTGCCTGGGTTGGTGACAGCCGAGCCTATTTGTGGACTCCTACGCGCGAAGGCGGACGCTTGGAGCAGCTGAGCACCGACCACTCCTACGTACAAATGTTGGTAGAGACAGGAGCGATTCGTCAGGAAGACGCAGAATTCCACCCGGAAAAAAATATCATCACCCAATGCTTGGGAATGCAGGAATTAGCGCAAGTAAAAGTAGATCTGGTTGAGCATCAATGGCAAAAGGGTCAGTGGATTTTATTGTGCAGCGACGGACTGACGGACGAGGTCAACGACAAAACCATCGCACAAATTTTATATGAATCACAGGATTGTTTAGCAGCGGTAGATCAACTCTTGCACGCCGCGCTTACCAGCGGTGGGCGCGACAACATCACCTTGCAAATTATTGAATCACCACTGCGCGATAATCACTCACGCCAAGGCTTGTTGCAGTGGGTTCCCTACCTCACCGGAAAACCCGGTACCGATGCGTTGATTTTCGGCACAGCGCTCGCGTCACTATTGGGGCTTTTGATTTATGTAGTACATGCTTAACAATTTCAATTATCGGTTCACGTAACAACTACAGCGAACAGCTGAAAAAAATACACTAAAAATTTTATCCAGATACTGATTTTTTATGGCAATGCATATTCCCGGTTATCGGGTGATTAGAAAAATAAACCAGGGTGGGATGTCCACAGTTTACCTCGCGATCCAAATCAGCGTGGGGCGTGTTGTTGCATTAAAAGTGATGAACCCGCAACTCAACAGCGACCCTGCTTTTAGCGAACGATTCCAACGCGAGGCCACCATCGTCGGGCAATTGTCTCATCCGAATATTGTGGCGATTTATGATATTGGCCGCCATGAAGATTTAAATTACATCGCCATGGATTATCTGCCCAACGGCTCAGTGCACGACAAAATGAGCAAAGGGTTAAGTGGCGAAGAAGTGCTGCGTATAACCCGCGAAATTGCCAGTGCTCTCGATCACGCACACGAAAAGGGTTACATCCATCGCGATATTAAACCGGAAAATGTTTTATTCCGCGCCGATAATTCTGCCGTGCTCTCAGATTTTGGCGTTGCACGAGGTCTGGCCGCCAACTCCCGCATGACCCATGTAGGCACCGTGGTCGGCACGCCGCACTACATGAGCCCCGAACAAACCAAAGGCAATAGTGTCGATGGTCGCTCTGATCTTTACAGTTTGGGCATCGTGTTTTATGAAATGCTCACCGGCACACTCCCCTACCAAGGCGACGAAGCCGTTACCATCGCACTCAAACATATCAGTGCACCCATTCCCAAACTGCCCATGCAATATTTGGCGTACCAGAAAATTCTGGAAAAATTATTAGCCAAAGATCCTGAGCAACGCTTTCAGCGCGGACGCGATTTGATTGGCGCAATCGACGATTTAGAAAAAACCTATCGCGCCCCCACCACTACTGCAACACATCCGGCCGATTTAACAGTGGTTAATCTAGCCAAAGCGCTGGTATCTGCAACTTACAACGCTGTTCGCTGGCGCTGGAATAAAGCACGTGCTCTGCGGTGGAACCCAAACCGGGGATTTTATTTTCGTCCGCCAACAAAAATCACTGAAATATTTTTTAATGCGCAGCATTCGCCAGCGCTAACAGTGCGCGCAGAAATTGAAACGCAAGTTCACAACGCCTTTAGTAAAAAAAATGCAGCGCTGGCCAAACTGGGTATTGCTGCAAGCCTTGTTTTGTTTGGCTGGTGTGGATTCAGTATTTGGTATGCCAAGGCCGTTCCCGTTAATTCACACGTATCAACTGCGGGCAAGCTGGCATTGGCGACGGCAGATTTTTTTATTACCTTACCCAAAACAATTCCGTCAAAACCCACAGTGGTGAGCACCGCTCAATCAACCAGTACACAAGCTAATATTTCATCGATTGCAAATGTCATTACACAGACTGCAACAACAAGTGCGATGAATGTAACGCAAGAATTCGCCACGGCCTCCTCAATGAGTGAAGCAACACTGGCACAGGTTGATATGGCTACCGCCGTATCAAGCAGTAGTGATGCAACAATTAGCGAGGAGTCGTCCAGCAGTACCCCCCTCATCACCTATGCGCTAAGGGTAAAAACCTCACCGGCAGAAGCGCGAGTACGCATATTAAATATTCCTGACCGCTATCAACCGGGCATCCAGCTGCCTGCAGGTCGCTACCATATTGAAGTCAGCCAAACCGGATACGACACGCAGCGCACTTGGATCGAGATTATCAATCAGGATCTCATGCCGTCATTTTCATTAACGGAAAGTATTGCGCCGGGCGATGAACTAAGCAGCCAACTGGTTGCGTCGATTAAAAGCAGCGGCCCGGAGATGATAAGCATTCCAACCGGTAGTTTTATCATGGGCAATAAAGATGACTCGCTCGCTATGCCCGTACATAAAGTCACGATCAGCAAAGCCTTCGCGATGAGCAAATACGAAATCACCTTTGATGATTACGATATGTTCGCTCAGGCAACGAATCGTGCTTTACCGAGCGATAATCGTTGGGGTCGCGGCAATCGCCCGGTGATCAATGTGAGCTTTGAAGACGCCCGCGCCTACGTCAGCTGGTTGAGCGAAACCACGGGTAAAAACTACCGTTTACCTACCGAGTCGGAATGGGAATATGTGGCACGCGCAGAAACTAATTCATTATTTTGGTGGGGCAATGATTTAAAAGAAGCGAGTGGCCGTGCAAATTGTCGCCGTGGTTGCAACAGTAAATTTTCCGGTTTATTCGGTGCGAAAACCGCACCTGTCGGCAGTTATCCCGCAAACGGTTTTGGCGTTTACGATACCGCCGGAAACGTTGCTGAATGGGTGGAAGATTGCTTTACCGAGAACTACACACTGCATCCCAAAAACGGCCAAGCGATGGTGGTAAAAAACTGTAGCTCACGCGTCGTGCGCGGCGGCTCAGCAAAAGATAACGCGGAGCGCCTTGCCAACCATATTCGCGACTATCACCGCAGCGAAATCTTTGATGCACATTTGGGCTTCCGTGTTGTGATGGAATTACAATAATTCACACCACCCATCCATCACGACCAGATTGTGTTATGGATTAGCGCGAACCAACACCGCCACAAACATAGTATCCGAGTCCAATTCCGGCACACCTAAAATGCGCTGGGATTGCACACTGAAATCCGGATGCTGTTGCACAAACCATTCAATTTGCTGTTCGTTTTCACTGACCTGCCAACTACAAGTTGCATAAACCAAATGCCCACCTGCCCTTACCGCTGGTGCGGCATTGGTGAGTAGTTGTTGCTGCAGCTGTATTAATTCGTTAGTGTCATTAGCATCAAAGCGCCAGCGCGCATCCGGGTTGCGGCGCCAGGTTCCAGCGGAGCTGCAAGGTGCGTCAATCAAGACCCAATCAAAACCGCGTTGCTGTGCAATTTCTTTCGGTAAACGCAACGGCTCCAACCCCGTCCAGGTAAAGGCGCGCACATTAAAAACATCAGCGCGTTTCACACGGCGTTTTAATTCATCCAATTTGTATTCATGTAAATCGGTTGCAACCAACGCACCTTTGTTATTCATTTTCGCTGCAATCGCAAGGGTTTTCCCGCCAGCTCCAGCGCAGGCATCCCACACTTTTTGTCCGGGTTTTGCTGCAACCGTTAAACCAATTTGTTGGCTGGCAATATCTTGAATTTCAACGGTACCGGTTTTGTATTCTTCTGTTGAATGAACACCCACACCACCGCGCGCGGACAATCGCTGTTGCTCATCAAGCTGTGCTTTCACACCTTGACGCTGCAAGCTATCGCATACATCAACCACATCCGCATTTTTTTGCACACGCAACCAAAGTGGCGGCGTAGTGACTTGCTGCTGGATAAAATGTTGCAGGGTTTTATCGTCCCAATTACTTGTTACTTTGCGCGCGTTTAATAAATCGGCCCACTGTGGACGCAGGCCATACCACAATAGATAGATGTGAAAATTCTCGGGCGTTGCCTGCGCAGAAAATTGGTTAAAAAATTTGCGTCGCTCTTCAGCATCACGCAATTGTGCCTGATTTTTTTTCGGTTGATCACCGTTCACGCGCAACTGAATCCAGTACCAAAACGACACTGGCACTATGGCTTGGATATCCCGATGCTGCCATTCCAGATCCCACTGCAACCAATCAATCGCCGCCTCCTGATTGCGATAAGCAAACTCCAAAGCCGTTGCTAATTGTTGGAAGCGCAGCGCAGAAAACATCGCCAGGCTAAGAGAAGCACTTTCGACAGCTTCAGGTTCGGCATTAGGCGCAAAGGTTTTAGGGGCTTTGAATTTGTTGTGCTTTTTAATCTCATCATACTCAGGCATTGAGGTCGGCCCTGAGTGAGCATATTGGCGCACGGTATTTTTCAACCATTTATCCAGCGGCATACTGCCCGCCACTTCTAACCATGCACGCCAGAGCGGAACCAAGCGAGAATCTTCATATTGAGCAGCGGAGGCGGTTTGTTTGGAGCTTGAAGAAGAAGGAATTTGCATAGAGAGCGCCACAATTGGGATCGGGATCAGGCAGATCCTGGAAAGTGGTGCATTCTACCAGTGATGGACGCCCCTCTGCAGCCTGAGCACCCAAGCCGGTCATTGATATTTGAGATTTTTAAGGCTGAGTAATTTTTTGTTTAGTTGTTTGCGCACTCGGGTAATGGGGCTTACAACTAAGTAGGTACACACGCTTGGAGATACATCAATGGCTCAACTAAATCGCCGAGAACTGCTTAAAGCGCTAGCGGCGCTCGGTATCGCTGCCAATGCGGCGCCGTTATTTGCCAGCTCTGCGCCGAATAAACGTGTTGGCGTGGCGCTTGTGGGGCTTGGGTACTATAGCCGCGACCTGCTCGCGCCCGCGTTGCAACTCACACAACATTGTCATCTCGCCGGCATAGTGACTGGCTCACCAGAAAAAATTCCCGTGTGGCAAAAAAAATATGGGCTGATGGATTACAACATCTACAACTACAGCAACATGCATGAATTGGCCAATAACCCGGATATTGATGTTGTTTATGTTGTCACGCCCACCGGTACGCACAAAAAATTTACTGAGATTGCCGCCAACGCAGGCAAACATGTCTGGTGCGAAAAGCCCATGGCGATGAATGAAAGCGAATGCCAAGCAATGATTGATGTATGCAAAAAAAATAAAGTGCAATTAACGATTGGTTATCGCATGCAGCACGAACCTAATACACAACGAGTTATGCAATTCGCCACAGAAAAACCTTATGGAAAAATCCAAACCATCACCGCTGAAGCGGGTTACAACAGTGGTAATGCGGGATACAGCTGGCGCGCGGACCCTAAACTCGGCGGTGGTGCCATGTACGATATGGGTGTCTATCCGCTCAATGCCGCGCGCTACACCGCTGGCGAAGAGCCCATCGCAGTTACCGCAAAAATGGAAACGACGCGAGAGGTTTATAAAAATGTTGATGAGACAACAGAATTTGAATTGGAGTTTGCCAGCGGTGCGCGCGCAAAATGTGCGACAAGTTATGCGCGCTCCATGAACCTATTGCGCGCCGATTGTGAAAAAGGTTGGTATGAGTTAAATCCATTCCAATCTTATTCCGGTGTACAAGGCAGTACCAGCGACGGCATTCAACTCACAGCATCCACCGCCAATCAACAAGCACGGCAAATGGATAATGATGCACTCGCGATTTTAAACAAATCGCCGATTATTGTTCCCGGTGAAGAAGGCATGAAAGATATTGTGATTCTGGAAGCTATTTTTAAAGCGGCAAAAGAAGGAAAGCGAATTACGTTGTAACAATCCGCCCATGAAAATAGGTAATCGTCATACTCGCGCACGCGGGATGAAGATGAATAACCATACAAGAACAAGCGTAAATTAAAACGCGTTCATCAATCGCCCTTGAAACCAAACAATCACCGGAAACGCCGCAGGCCAAATCCAGAAAAAACGATTCAAACCAAACAAACAGGCATTTGCCAAATGAAATAACGCCGCAATGCCGAGCGCAACTATGAGCAATGTTTGATTAAACAATGCCAAGGGAAATACCAACTCAAAACCTATCACCGCCCAAGACATAAAAAACATCAGCTGCGACCGCCCAGCCCACAAGCGCGCCTTCTCGCTTACCGGATAAGCGCTTAGCGAAAACACCTTCTGTAATGCACTGCCACTGCGCCAATCCGGATTCACGACTTTCACCCAACCGGATTGAAAATAAGAAAGTGTTAATTGAACCGCTAAATAACCTAATGCAATTTCTTGCCAATAACGGCTCGGCGCCATATGTGATAACCATAAACACAACAGCACCAGCAATGTCATAGTATCGCTTCCACCATTATATGGGCCTTGGAATCGCCTGATTAACATTACCGCTGTCACCAGCAAGGCGGATTCAACCAACAATGGCTGCAGTCCCAACATTAATAAAACTGCTAATAGAGCGCGAACAATGCCGAGTGTTTTTTCTAGCTGTTGTCCGCGCATAAACTCCAAACTTTGCTGGAAAATGGCAAAGCCTAAAATAATCTCGGCCAATCGAACTGCAAGCTCAAGCGTCATTGCGCACCACCTACATCTACCAATGCAAACGGCTTGGATATAAACACAACCTCATCACGCACCTGCCCTGCTTCAGACTCCAACGCGCGAATCCGAAACACCAAATAGCGAAGTTCGTCATCGACAACTATTTCTTTATTCAAAACAGCCCCCACCAATCGCTGCCCAATTTCCCGCTCACGAAACTCCGAATGGCCTTCAAACAAATGTTCCGCACAAGTGTTGATATACAAACGTTCATTCCACAAAGGATTATGAAACAATCGCTGCAAACGCATAGGAAAGCTGATACTTTGTGGTAAAGCGCGAAACGGTAACCACGCTTGCGGCTCAGAGTTTTTATCCGCAACAAAACCCACCTCAATACGCGGCGATGGACCTATGCTGCTGAAGAAGCGCCAAGAGGGGAAGATAATGGGGAGCAAATATTTAAACATTTTGTAATTCCGTAGGGGTTCAATTTATTGAACCCGAATATTCTCAACTCGCCACCAGATTACACAGTTAAAATCATTGGGCGCAATAAATTGCACCCCTACAAAACCTATCATCGCCAATCAAATCGCCTTTTTCTTCAACTTCTCAATCTCATCGCGCAACTTAGCCGCGACCTCAAATTCCAAATCTTTCGCGGCTTGGAACATTTGTTTTTCCATTAGCTCGATGGTTTTCCAAATATCTTTTGGGTTCACATCAACAGTATATTTACCTGAGCGTTCTGCGATAGCCATGGCTTTGTTGCGTGCGCTGCGGCCGCCGGAACCGGGCGCAACTGAGCCTTCAAGAATGTCGGCGATGCTTTTGTTGATGCCTTTAGGAGTAATGCCGTTTTTGAGATTGTGGGCGATTTGTTTTTCGCGGCGGCGATCGGTTTCTTCGATGGCGCGCGCCATGGAGCCGGTAATACGGTCAGC
>SXGR01290571.1_pt1 | contig 12356 bp, 18 predicted proteins | sample 3174711 | NCBI WGS metagenome assembly SXGR01 (sample SAMN11356860, study PRJNA531348) | freshwater metagenome | isolation source: freshwater sample F1-60 | place: China: Fuxian Lake, Yuxi | collected 2017-12-25
AACGGCGCGTTCGCCTACGACGAGATCGGCCCGGCTGGCGAGCTCAAGGCGGGCGACGTCAGCGAGGAGAGCTTCACCAACCAGGTGAAGACCTACGGCAAGATGTTCTCCGTCACGCGGCAGGACATCATCAACGACGACCTCGGCGCGCTGTCCGCGCTCCCGACCCGCATCGGGCGTGGTGCGGCGCTGAAGCTGAACCAGGTCTTCTGGGCGGCCTTCCTCGCCAACAGCTCGTTCTACACCACGGCGCGGAAGAACTACGCCTCGGGCGCATCGACTGCCTTCAGCATCGATTCGCTCACGGCCGCAGAGCAGCTGTTCCTCGATCAGGTCGACACCGACGGCCAGCCGCTGGCGATCTCGCCCGCAGTGCTCCTCGTCCCCACCGCTTTGAATGCCAAGGCTGCGCAGCTCATGAACGCGACCGAGATCCGCGACACGACTGCGAGCACGAAGTACCCGACGGCGAACCCGCACGCCGGGAAGTTCCGCACGCTCTACTCGGCGTACCTCTCGAACTCGACGCTCACGGGCAACAGCTCGACGGCGTGGTACCTGCTGGCGAACCCCGCGGACCTGCCGGTGATCGAGATGGCGTTCCTCAACGGCAAGGAAGTGCCCACGGTCGAGACGGCCGAGGCCGACTTCTCGGTGCTCGGCATCCAGATGCGCGGCTACTTCGACTTCGGCGTGGCGCTCCAGGACTGGCGCGGCGGCGTGAAGATGGCGGGCGCCTGATAGCGCCGAAAGCTCAGTACACCCAATCAGGAGACTCAGGTCATGGCGACTTTCGTGCAGGATGGACGGTACGTGGACTACACCCCGGGCTCGGCGGTCAGCGCCGGTGCGGTGGTGGTGCAGGCGGATCTCGTTGGCGTGGCGGTTCGGGACATCCCGGCCAACACGCTCGGCGTGCTCGCGGTCGAGGGCGTGTTCACTTTCCCCAAGGCCACGGGCGCCAGCACCGCGATCGCGGTGGGCACCACGGTCTACTGGGCCAGCGGCACCTCGACGGCGACTGCGACGGCCACGAGCAACAAGCTCATCGGCAAGGTGGTCAAGGCCGCAGTCGACGCGGACGCGACTGTGCTCGTGAAGCTCTTCCAGTGAGGAACCCATGCCCGACCTGATGGCCCGGGCCGCGGAGTTCATCGCCGGGAAGCTCGCCGCGAACGTGTCGCGCCCCGTGACGTACGTGCGGGGAGCCGACTCGGCCGCGCTCGAAGCCACCGTCGGTCGGTCGTCGTTCGACGTCGACGACGGCCATGGCGTCATGCGCTTCGAGACGCGCGACTACATCGTCCGCGCGGACGCACTGGTCCTTGCTGGCGTCCAGGTCCAGCCACGACGCGGCGATCGTGTGCTCGAGCAGGTCGGTGACGGCAGCACCGTGGCCTACGAGGTGGTCAACATCGCGGGCAGCCCCGAATGGCGGCCGTGCGACTCCTCGCGCGTCCTGATCCGGATCCACACCAAGCTTGCAGGCAGCCCATGACGACCGACACCAACAGCCCACGCTCCTTCGGCAACCTCCTCGGCCTCGCGCAACTGGCGGCGATCCTGCTGCAGTTCGCTGGGCTCCTTTGGATGGGAGGCCGATGGAGCGCGGAGATGTCTGCTGTCGGCGAACGCGTGACCGAGCTGCGGCAGATCGTCGGTGAGCTCGCGAAGAGCCAGGCGCAGAGCGCCATCATCGACGCATCGCAGGGTGCGCGCCTTGAGACGCTTGCGAAGCGCCTCGACGAGATCGTCGCCCGGCTCGACCGGATCGATGGGAGGAAGCCCTGATGGGAATCGCCGCGACCGCTGATGCCGTGTCTACGGCGCTTGCGTTGCTCGACCTTGGCGAGACGAAGACTGTCGCGCGGGCGTTCCTGCCGTATCGGGATCGGGAGCAGCTCTCGCAGCTCACGGTGACGGTGATGCCACGCGGCATCGATCGGTCGATCGCGGCTCGCTCCGGGCTTGCGCAAGAGGACCACATGCTCGAGGTCGCCGTTCAGAAGCGCCTCGAAGGCACCGACGAGGCTGCGCTCGCGCCGCTGGTCGCTGCGCTCGAGACGGTTGCCGGGCACCTGTCGGGATTCACGATCGCCTCGGGGCGCCGCTGCATCGAGGTGCGCATCGACCCGCTCCTCGCCGAGGACCACGCCGTCAACCTGCGGGTCTTCACCGGCGTCGTGCAGGCACGGTTCAGGACGCACGTCTGACGGTACAGAAGGAAGGGACAACCACATGGCCTACAAGCTCGGAATGGACGCGGTACTGAAGTACGGCACTGCAGGAAGCACGGCGAACAACACGATCGCGAGCGTGCGCAACGTCACCCTCAACCTCGAGAAGGGCGAGGCGGACGTCACCACGCGCGGCAACGGCGGCTGGAAGGCGACCGTCGCGACGCTCAAGGACGCGAGCGTGGAGTTCGAGATGGTCTGGGACACGGCCGACGCCGGGTTCACGGCCATCAAGAACAGCTACTTCAACAACACCGCGATCTCGCTCCTGATCCTCGACGCCGCAACCGGCGGCCAGGGACTTGACGCCGACTTCATGGTGACGAAGTTCACCCGCGAGGAGCCGCTCGACGAGGCGCTCGTCGTGAAGGTGACCGCGAAGCCCACGCTCTCCACCCGCTCCCCGAGCTGGCACACCGGCAGCTCGACGACCGTCGTCGAGAGTTGAACCATTGATCCGGGAACGGATCGGCAAGGACCCGCATGCAGACATTCCGTGACAACGCGGGACGCACGTGGACGGTTGCGATCGACGTCGCGGCCGTCAAGCGCGTGCGCTCCCTGATCGGCTACGACCTGCTGGCGGTGCTCGACGGCACCGGCACGCAGGCGCTCGTCTCCGACCCCGTGCTCCTGGTCGACGTGCTCTACGCGCTCTGCCGCCCCGAGGCCGACCGCCTCGCGGTGACGGACGAGGACTTCGGACGCTCGATGGCGGGCGACGCGATCGAGCACGCCACGCAGGCGCTGCTGGAGGAACTCGTCTCTTTCTGCCCGAACCCGCGCGACAGGAAGAACCTCAGGCGAGTCGTCTCCGCGATGTGGACCACGATGGAAAGAGCGCGGGACGTCGTGGAGTCGCGGATCGAGTCGGACCTGCAGTCGGCCATGAACCGCAGTCTCGCCGCGCTTGGCGGCTCGTCTGGGAGCTCGCCGGGATCATCGGCGTCGATCCCCATGGGCTGACCCTGCGCGAACTGTGCGCGATGGCCGACGGCCGCCTGCGTGAGCGGTGGAACCACACCGCGGCCGTGCTCGCGATGCTCGCCAATGCCCACCGCGATCAGCGGCGAAGGGCGGAGCCTTTCGGCGTGGCCGACTTCCACCCCTTCGAGGCCCCTCGGCGCGAGGAGCCGCTGAAGGTCGACATCACCGTCCTCCGCGACGTGTTCGTGCCGCGCAAGGAGCCGAACCTATGAAGGCCACCGCCGCAATGCTCGTCATCGTCCTCGCCGGATGCAGCGCCACGCGCGAGATCGCCTCCGGTGCGGTCGACATCCGAGCCAACGCCGAGTCGAGCAAGGGACGCTTCGAGGCCATCGGCACCGAGAGCGCCTCGCCAGCCCCCGATGTCGGGCGCATCGCCCACGAGTCCGCCGAGGGCGTCAGGGAGCAGGACGCGATCATCACGGCCACCGAGCGCATCGTGTCGGCCATTCCGGGTGTCCAGGACACCACCCCTTGGTGGGCCATCCTCCTCACGCGCGTCATCGCCTTCCTCGCCGCTGTCGGCGCCGTGGGCGTCGCGTGGTACCTCGGCGTGGGCACGCTCGTGATGCGGCTCCTCTGGTCGCTCGGGCTGTGTCTTCCCCGCAGGGCACGCGACGACGCAACGCTGGCCCGTGCGATGCTCGACCCCGAGCGCGCCGAAGGCCCGCGCGAGTACGTCGCCGCACGCCGGGCTTCCGACCCTGCCTTTGACGCCGCGTTCAAGCGAACCGTGAAGCCGAGCCCTGTCGGCACAGGCGGGAGCAGCGCATGCCCGTGATGGTCGACAGCGAAGGCAAGTACGTGGCCTGCACGCCGGTGACCGATGTCGCCGCGGGCGAGGTGGTCGCGCAGGGCGACCTCATCGGAATCGCGCCGCTGCCGATCCCCGCAGGCAGGGCAGGCCAGCTCGCCGTCCGCGGCGTCGTGCGCGTCCCGAAGCAGCCCGGCATCGCGATCCCCGTGGGCACGGCCGTGTACTGGGATGTCGCGAACGGCTACGCCACGAACCAGCTCATCGTCGCGCCGCCCGAGGAACTCGAGTTCGGCGTAGAGCCGACCGTCCCCGCCGCTGCGCTCACGAACCAAAGCCCCGTCCTGGGCAAGACCGTCGAGGCTGCCCCCAAGGCAGCCACGCTCGTCCTCGTCCGCCTTTCGCAATGACTTCACCAACGGAGACACCCATGCTCGCCACCGTTTCCTCGCTCCTTGGCTCGATCTGGTTCGGCTTCCTTCTCGGCGTCTGCGGCTACCTGGTCGGTAGCGCCTTCCCCATCACCCGCTTCATGGACCGGAAGTGATCACGCTCACCGTCGACCGCTTCAAGGACACCTTCTTCGACCGCGAGGTGGTCAAGCGGGCCGCCGACAAGGCGCAGTTCGAATCGCTCCGCAAGGGAGGCGGTTCGATCCGCCTCATCGCACGCCGCTCGATCCGAAGGCGGAAGAAGCCGTCCGCGCCTGGCCAGCCACCGTCCTCGCGCAAGGGGCAGCTGAAGGAGTTCATCTTCTTCGGCTACGACGTCTCGTCGCGCTCGGTCGTCGTTGGTCCAGCGCTGCTTGATCGCCCGACCGGTGCGCCGAACATCCTTGAGTTCAGCGGAACCGCCAAGGCACCCGACCGGAGGCGCGTTCGCAGGATCGGCGACGGCGGCGAGATGCGCATCTCCGACTCGCCGATGCCCGGTGCCACCGTCAAGCGTGCCTACTCGGGCAAGGGGCCGTACGTCGCGTACGCACGAGTGCGCAGTGCACGTCAAGCTGCACACGCCACACGGCTGAACGACCAGCTCTACCGCCCGAACCCAGCGACCGTCCGCATCGCGGCGCGACCCTACATGGCCCCCGCGCTCGACGCGGCCCTCCCGCAACTTCCACGCCACTGGGCGAGATCGGTGAACGGAGGCTGACATGGCAGCAGGCAACGCATCAGGCATCCGCGCAGGACGCGCCTACGTCGAGCTCGGCGCAGACGACAAGCTGTCGGCCGCTCTCGACAACGCGAAGAAGAAGGTGAAGGAGTTCGGCGATGCAGCGAGCGCCGTCGGCGCGGGCGTCCAGACCGCTGGCCTTGCGATCATGGCCGCAGGCACCGCGATCGTCGGATCGCTCGCCGCTGCCGGAATCGCGTTCGCGAAGATCGGCAGCGACCTCAACGACCTCTCCGCCCGCACCGGCATGTCGGTCGAGGCGCTGAGCGAGCTGCAGTTCGTCTTCGCGCAGACGGGCGTCGAGGCGGCCGACCTCGAGTCGGGCATCAAGAAGATGCAGAAGGCGGTCGTCGAGGCCGCCAACGGCAGCCAGGGCGCGAACGACACGCTGGCCCGCCTCGGCCTCTCGATCGAAGACCTCGCGGGCATGACGCCCGAGGAGATGCTCACCGCTTTCGCGCAGGCGCTCTCGCAGGTGACGAACCCCACCGAACGCGCCGCGCTCTCGATGGAGATCTTCGGCAAGGCCGGGACGAAGCTCCTCCCCGTCCTCGCGCAGGGCGGGGATGCGCTCCTCAAGATGCGCGAGTCGGCGCGGGCCATGGGACTTACCGTCTCGACCGAGGCGGCGCTCGCAGCGGACGAACTCGACGATTCGATCGGCGCGCTCACAGCAACGGCACGCAAGCTCGTCTTCGAGATCGGATCGGCGCTCGCTCCGACCTTCCTCGGCATCGTGAACGTTCTCCAGGGCGTCGCAAGCGCGACCATCGATTGGATCAGGAACAACCGTGACGCGGTAGTCACTGCTCTTGCCGTTGGTGCGGCGCTCGTCGCGATCGGCGCTGTCATCGCCACGCTCGGCGGCGGACTCGTTGCGATCGGAGCCGTGATCTCCGCGACGGCGACTCTCCTCGGATTCCTTGCCTCGGCATGGGGCGTGGTGACGGCGGTCGCGACGACGGCGTGGGCCGCGATGACCGGGCCGGTGGGCCTCGTGATCGCCGGTGTCGCCGCGATCGGCGCGACGCTCCTCTACGTGACGGGCGTGCTTGGGCAGGTGGCCGACTACTTCGGGCAGGTCTTCTCTGCGCTGGCCAACGACCTGTCAGCCACGTGGGGCGGGGTGCGCGACGCGCTCGCCGCAGGCGACCTGGCGCTCGCTGGCGAGATCGCCCTGCAAGGCCTGAAGGTCGTGTGGCTGCGGGTCCTGAACGAGATCAAGGGCTTCTGGAACGCGTGGGTCTACGACCTCGCCGGGGCGTTCACGGTGATCGAGGTGACGGCGCGCGAGATCTTCGCGGCGATCGTGAACGGCATCGTCGGCGGCGTGCTGCGCGTCGTGCAGGCACTCGCCGAAGTGACGGGCATCGGCTCCGAAGCCGCGAAGCGCCTGAAGGACGACTACGACCGTGGTGTCGCCGCCGACAACGCCGCGCGCGAGCGCGAGCTGCAGGACCGCATCGCCGCACTCGAATCCGAGCGCGCTGCTGCCACGAGCGCCAACCAGGCGGAGCTCGACGCAGCGCGTGCGGAGCTCGACCGGCTTCGACAGCAGGCGGCCGACGCCCGCAAGGCGTCCGACGAGAAGCGCGCCGCACCTCCGAAGATCCAGCCGCCCGAGATCGACCCCATCGAGCTGAAGATCGACGAACCGAAGGTCGAGGCGATCAAGGCCGCGAGCGCCAAGGTCGAGAAGGTCGACCGATCGCTGCGCACGGCGGGCACCTTCAACTTCGCCGCGGCGGCCGGACTCGTCGGCCCGTCGGAACAGGTGCAGCAGCGGATCGCAATCGCCACGCAGGCGACCGCCACAAACACGAGGGGCATCCTCGACGCCGTGCGCGGCGGCACGCTCGTCTGGGCCTGAACCATGCCGACCACCGTCCACCAGCTCATCGAGGGAACCGAGGTCACGACCGGCGCGAGCCCGTCCGTGACGCTGAAGTACTACGTCGACGGTGCCGCCAACGAGAATGCCGCGCTCGATGCCGTCCTCTCGACCTGCCCGTCGACCTACAACAACATGCCTCGGCAGTCGCGCTCGGCCGAGCCGATCAGCGACACCAAGTTCATCGTCACCGCGAAGTACGCGCCGCAGGAGTCGAACGACCAGGGCACCTCGGGCAGCGCGCCACCGGAGAGCTCCTACGAGTTCAACACGAGCGGCGGCAGCGAGACGATGTTTGTCTCGCTCTCGACCAAGCAGCGCGTCGCGCTACCGGGTGGGCCACCTGCGCCCGACTATCACGGCGGCGTGAACGTCACCGACGACGGCCCGCAAGGCGTCGACCGCACGGTGCCCGTCTTCAGTTTCAGCGAGACGCACTACAAGACCGCCTCCGCGGTTTCGAACAGCTACGTGGCGTCCGTGTTCACGCTCACCGGCACGGTCAACAACTCCGCCTTCCGCGGCTTCGCTGCTGGCGAGGTGCTCTTCCTCGGCGCGCGCGGGTCGAAGCGAGGCGTCAATGGCGACTGGGAGATCACGTACTCCTTCGCCGCAAGCCCGAACGTCTCCAACGGATCCATCGGCGGCTTCACCGGCATCACGAAGGACGGTTGGGACTACCTTTGGTTCCAGTTCGAGGACAAGGAGGACGCCAACGCCGAGAAGGTCGTCAGGCGTCCGCGGGCGGCGTACGTCGAGCAGATCTACAAGCGTGGCAACTTCGCGGGGCTCGGGATCTGACCATGGCCGACGACCTGAAGAGCGTCCGCCGCGGCGAGGCCGTGCAGCTCTCCGCCTCCGCGTGGAACAAGCTGATGGACATGGCCCGCCGCGACGGGCAGCGCGGTGCTTCCGGCGTGGCCGACCCACTTCTTGCGAAGCGCGATCGCGACATCGTGCTCATCAAGAATGTCTCCGGCATCGAGTACCCGCGATGGGGCGTGCTCGGACTCGGTGCGCCGATCTACCTGCCGAAGCACAACCCGCCAAGCGGGAAGCAGGCACTGCCGCAGGACTTCGCAGAGAACCTCGTGCTCCGTGGCGAGATGCCCGTCGCAGGCATCCACGAGGGACTGTTCGGCGTGCTGCTCCAGCCGCTGAAAGAAGACGAGATCGGACCAGCGGTCGTGTCCGGCACCTTCGGGTGCGTGATCGTCGTCCAGGACGAACGCCACCGCTTCGCAGACGTCTATCCGTCCCGGCCCGACAGTGCATCGGGCGCGAGCATTTCGAGCGGGACGCCGCTCGTCGACGGCGATGTCCTCCTGCGCAGCTGTGACCACGGCGGTGCGGAGATCATCTGGAAGGAGTCCGGCCTCGGCGAACGCTATGCGGCGCTCCGGCTCGCGCAGCAGCCACGTACGAGGTTCCGGGCCATCCTCGGCACCGCGCACCTCATGCCAGGCGAGCGCTTCCGCTGGCTCTACGAATGGCAGGAGGCGCGCATCGACGCTGATCCGAACAGCGAGACCTACGGCAGCTACGTGCCGCTGGACCGCGGCCTCTCGAGCAGGACCAAGGCGGGCGCACAGACCGAGGCGCGCATGGCGATCAACCGCTACGAGTCGCACCTGTCGCAGGTCCATCCGCAGCCGGACGATGGCATCGAGGGCTTTGCAAACGCAGGCGCTTGCATCGTGCCCGGCGTGCCCGAGTCGTGCCCGCCGCAGAAGTCGGCTGTTCCCATCCTTCAGCCGATCCTCGACGGCGTCTGCGTCGAGCTGGTGGCGGAGCCAGACTCCTTCGGGAACACTCGCTACGCCTTCGAGGCGCTCAACGGCGTGGTGTTCACGGAGATGACCGTCCCCGGGGAGACGCCGCAGTGAAGGACCCAAGCCACGTCGTCGAGGCAATTCTCCTCATCGATGTTCTGCGCCCCCAGCCGCGATTCGTCGTGCACCTCGGGTGCGACGACAACGCGGTCCTGTCGGCACTCAGGAGGAGGCGCTGCGACGGTCTCGGCGTCGATCCGACAAGCGAGGATGCGGACGTGCACGGAGCCATCGGGACGAAGCAAGGCGAGCGAGTCCCCGTCGACGACGGCGTGGCCGACTGCGTCGTGATGCTCGGTGCGACCACCGCCGGTCTCGATCACGCGTGGCCCGAGATCAGGCGCATCGCGCGCCCGGGCGCGCACTACGTGCTTTCGTTCGAGCGAATCCCGACCGCTGGCTGGTGCGCGACGAGGCTCCAGGGCGCGACCTTCTCGCGGCGGCATCCGTTCGTGTGGGGGCGATTCGATGCGTGAGCACGCGGGCGACATCGCCGCGCTTCAGTCGGGCATCCGCCAGCGCAGGCCAGCGCAGAGCGGCGTGCGGCTGTGGACCGCCGACTTCGACCACGTGTCGCTCGCGAACTTCTACCGCGGCAGGCACGCGTTCCTCGTCCTCTCGGGACCAAGCCTGATGACGCACGACCTCACGCGGCTCTCGGCGCGCGGCATCGTGTCGATGGGCGTCAACAACTCGTGGACCGTGCATCGCCCGACGCTATGGACCTGCGTCGACTCGCCGGACCGCTTTGTCGACATCGGATGGAAGGACGCGGGCATCACGAAGATCGTGCCGGTCGAGCACTGGAACTCGCGCCTGCGCGTCGCGCTCGGCGAGGGCCGCTTCAGGCAGAGCCAGTTCCGCGTGGCCGACATGCCGAGCGTGCTGATGTACCGCCGCAGCGACCACTTCGACCACCGCACCTTCCTGCGCGCCGACACGATCTCGTGGGGCTGCCACACCGCGGCAACCGACTCGCTCGGCATCAAGGGAAAGCGCAGCGTCATGCTTGCGGCGCTCGGACTTCTCCACTACCTCGGCTTTCGCAGCGTCTACCTCGTCGGCGCGGACTTCCGCATGGCACCGGACCGAAAGTACGCGTTCGAGGAGAACCGCTCCGCGCAGGCGATCCGGCACAACAACGTGCTCTACGACAGCCTCGACCGGCGCTTCCACGCGCTGCTGCCGGAGTTCAGGAAGGCCCGCTTCGAGGTCCTCAACTGCTGCCAGGACAGCGGGCTGACGGCGTTCCCGAAGATTGACTTCAACGAGGCGATCGAGCGCGCGAGTGCGGAGTGCTCGAAGCCCGTTCCCACCGACGGCTGGTACGAACCTGCGAAGGAGAAAGAACGATGACCACGGAATCAAGCGGCGCGCAGAACCCGATGCGCTACTTCCTCTACATCCCGGTGTGGGCCACGACCCAGCAGCCGCAAGGATCGTCGGGTGGCTCCTCCGACAATTCCTCCGCCGCATCGAGCGGCTCCGAATACTCCTCGAGCAACAGCGAGCGAAGCTCCTCGGGCAGCCAGTCCGGTCGCAGCAGCGGCGACAGTGGCTCGGGCGGCGGCACCGACGGCTCAGGCGGCGGTTCGGGCGGTGGCTCGGGTTCCGGCGGATCCGGGTCCGGTGACGGCTCGGGTGGCGGTGGTGGCGGCGGCGGTGGCGGCTCAGGCGGTGGCTCGGGGGGCGGCGGCGGCGGAGGTGGCGGTGGTGGTTCCGGAGGCGGTGGCTCGGGCGGCAACTGCTTCGTCTACGGCACGCTCGTCGTCCTGGCCGACGGCCGCGAGGTCCCGATCGAGCAGCTAGCGCCCGGGATGGAGGTCGCGTCGCTGCGGATCCCCGACCTGGTGCCCGACGCGAACTACGACGCGCAGTACGCATGGCTCACCGACGCGGGCCTCGGCTCGTGCGAGCGGCGTTCGGTCGCGATCGATCGCGTGCGCAAGGGCGAGCACGACGGCTACTACGTCATCAACGGACGCGTCCAGGCGACCTTCGAGCACCCGTTCCTCGTCAGGCGCGAGGGCCAGTGGGGTTTCGCCTCGGCGAACCTGCTCGAGATCGGCGACCTCCTCGTCCTGCCGGACCTTCGCGAGGAGCGCGTGTCGTCGATCGACGCACGGCCCGGCCTCGTGCGCACCGTGTCGATCCACGTGCCCGGCACGAATACATACATCGCGGGCGGGGTCTGGGTGCACAACGCGCTCAGCCTCGACACGATGGGTAGCAGCGCGAACACCCTCGACACCGGTGGAACGATGGAGACATCGGGAAGCAACTCGGGAAGCGGCAAGTCAGGCGGCTCATCATGGAACACGGCCGACACTGCTGGCACGGAGCAGTCGGCGAGCCAGATGAGCGGCGGCGAAGAGATTCCTGGAGGGAAGGGCTGAACCGTGCGGCGGTGGCAACTGATCGCACTACTCTGCAGGACGCATGGCCTGCGCCGCGGCGTTGAGCTCGGCGTGCGCGAGGGACGCTTCACGAAGCACATCCTGCTGCACGTGCCCGGAAGCCACATGACCGGCGTCGACTCGTGGTGCGCGCTCCCGACGCGTGACGAGCCCGGCGCGGAAACCTACGAGCGCTGGCCAATGGCGCGCTACCGCGCCGAGGCGCTCGCGCTCGCCGGTCACTTCCCGGGCCGCTGCCGCATGCTCGAGATGACCACCAACGAGGCCGCGCTCGTCGTGCCCGACTCGAGCGTCGACTTCGTCTTCGTGGACGCCGACCACACCGAGGAGGCCGTCGCGCGCGACATCGCCGCGTGGACTCCCAAGGTGCGGCTGGGCGGACTGATCGCGGGCCATGACATCCGCTGGCCCACCGTGCGTCGCGCCGTTGCGGCGAGCGGACCATTCGAGGAAGCGGGCCACGACCAGGTGTGGCTCAGATGGAGGTAGCCATGGGCATTCCGACTCCCGTCATCGCTTGCGTTCTCCGCTCCGGCGGCATCTACACCGCGGACTGGGTCCACCGGCTCGCCAACGGTGTCCGGCGTCACACGAAGAGCGTGCCGTACCGCTTCGTATGCCTCACCGACATGGAGGTGCCAGGCATCGAGACCATCCCGCTCATCCACGGGTGGCCCGGGTGGTGGTCGAAGATCGAGCTGTTCCGGCCAGAGCTGTTCGGCGACAGATCGGTGCTCTACCTTGACCTGGACACCGTGGTCGTTGGTGACCTCGAGCAGATCGCCATGGCAGGACGCGGCATGACGATGATGCACGAGCCAAGGAGGACGCGGTACTTCAACTCGTCGGTGATGCAGTGGTGGCGACCCGACCTGTTCATGCTCTACGAGGTGTTCGCGCAAGAGCCCGACAAGTACATGCGCCGGTTCCGCAGCCATCCGCGCATCGGCGACCAGGCGTTCATCAGCGACTATCTCGTCAAGAGCTTCTACCTACCGTGCGCGTTCCGAGACAGCGTCGGACCCGACGCGGTCCTCTCGTACAAGCACGACCGATGCGAGC
>SXGR01332093.1_pt1 | contig 12352 bp, 7 predicted proteins | sample 3174711 | NCBI WGS metagenome assembly SXGR01 (sample SAMN11356860, study PRJNA531348) | freshwater metagenome | isolation source: freshwater sample F1-60 | place: China: Fuxian Lake, Yuxi | collected 2017-12-25
ATCTTTGAACCAACCACAAACCAACCGCCGCCACAAATTCCTCGAGGTTCTTCAACTTTAAGTGAGTCAACTGTTTTAGCTACCCTAATTACATGCTTTGAAACATTGAAGGGGGTATCAGCCTCTTTCCCTGAGATTTCCTTGAGCACAGGAACGCCCGGATCAAATTTAACACTAACATGTGAGGTTCCAGCGGTTACAACACCTCTATACCACTTTCCATATGATGACGAGCCACTATCAACCCAATGATAATAATTAACCAGGACTGTATCACCTTTTTTAATCGGCACCCCTCCCTCATCAGTAAAGACAATTCTTGAGGCATCAACCGTATTAATAACCGCTCCATCATTTAATTTTATTGCGTATCCTTTGCTTGATAATTGTGAAACAATCCCTTCGTACCAAGTAATAGAGTCACCTTCTTTTTGAGTCAACACCGGTCGCCCAATATTTTTTTTGTCCAGACCGACTGAATCAGATATTGAATAGTATCTTTTTTCATTAGTTGAACCGTATTCAATTTTTTTGTAAGAGCACTCACAAGAATCATTTCCAAGAACAAAAACATTGGCCGCTGGAAATCCTTTAATTCCTTTATACTCATCGAAACTTGTCCACACATCCTTACTACGTCCAAGTTTTTCAAAACGATTTTTTTCACACACATTCACATTCTCAAAACCTGTCTGTTTTTCTTTAACCTCACCAAACATGTTTGCATCTGTAACAATGCTTTGTGGAAATGGCGAGTCTTTTTCTGGATAACCGCGGCATGATGCGCTCGTATATGCAATACTATTTTTATTTGCATTTAGCTTAAACCCATCAATTGGGTACCAACATTTTTGTTCAAAACATTGGCCTTCAAAACTTACATCACCAAATTCCAACTTAATACCATCTTGAACTGACTTACTTGCAAAAACATTTGCTACACAACTTTTTCCAACAATTGACGTCTGAGTACAATTCTGCGAACCAGTTGCTTCAAATCCAACACCAACCTTAAGTTCTCCTGCAACACTCGCACTTTCGCTAAATCTCCCCACTGTATCCGGCTGGAATTTTTTCCACAGCGAGTAACCACTAAACTCATTGCCATACCAACCAACATTTCGGCTGACATAACGCGCAGTTGTGAGCGGTAATGAGCGCTGGAGACGTTCTGCGTCTGAATACTGCTGTGGCGTCACCCAGTTTGCACATTGACCAACAGCGCCTGAATCGGTCGACAATTTGTTACATACGCCGAGATCTGTACAAACATCTTTGAATTTCTGCGATGATTTATCGTAAACCGAGATTGAGCTCTGACACGAAAGCCACTCTGCACAAGTTCGGTCGCGGCGAACTTTTACAACAGTGTTAGAGTCTGGAACCGTTGCACACAAGATTCGCTGTTTATCAACTTCCGCTTTAACTTGCTCACATGTTCCAGGATCATTAATCTTTGCGCTCTGCAATTTCGCACGCTGAGCATCACAATCCGTCGCAACAAACACACCGTTTGTTTGCAACGTCTTACACATCGAGATTTTATCTTTATTGATTCCAACAATCGGCGCCACAGAAACTCCATCCTTGCCCTGGTCGGCCGCAGCAACACCCGCTTTGCTCAAAATTCCCGCGCACTGCGCATCGTTCGCTGCATCCGACTTACAATAGGTCGCGAGCGTCGAATAGGTCGTGTCTGCAATTGCGTCAGTATTTTCGAGCAAGACACAGCCATCCTTCAAGCTCACTTTTCCACCACACGATGTCGTGTCGAGGCGATTGTTATTCATGAAGTAGTATGGGTGTCCAACCGGATTTTCGCGCGACACGTCTGCATGATCAATAAATTCAGTACACTGATTAAACTCAGGCTGACAAAGACCCGACATGCCGGTGAAGTTGTTATCCTTATTTTTGTAAATGCCGTACTGATTACCACCGGTCACAAAACTATCGTAACAAGGTTTTGTCGTTCCCTTCTTAAACCAACCCGTATATTTTATTCCGCCAACCTCTGCTCCCTCCTTATATTCACACTGCTTCTCTGCATCTGGATATTTAAAGTATCGCTGCGTTCCGCCCGGCATCGTAAATGTCTGGCACCACTCATCTGCAATCTGACATGAAGAGTTTGCGTAATCATCCGGATTGTTAATTTTTGCAACCGTTTCAATCTTATCACCAACCTTCATTCCGAGCGCGCTACAGCCCTTCTTGTCTGCAGGACACGATGCCTTACTATTTGCAATTAAGTACACAAAATCATCCGCAGGAATTGTTCGTTTTGCAGTTCCAAATGAGACTTCCTTTTCCGTGATCTGCACTGTATTTTGTGTGCTGACAAACTTCTGACAACCTGCGGACTGCTCGCGACAAAGCCCCGTAAAGCCAGTCAAATAAACCTGTGGTGCGTTTGTCTGAGATTTTGGTTTGTATACGCGACAGTTGAGCGCAGGGCCTGGAATATTATCCGCAGGAATTGCGTCACAGCTGAGCGGTGTGTTCCACGAATTCTTAATCGCATACACAACATCAAGCTGCTCCTTCACAACCAAATTCTCAAGATAAATCGTGTTACCTGCTGTTTTTTCAAATACTATTTTCGCACTCTGATCCGTAAATGAAACCGGAGCCGAACTCACCTCAAAGCGGCGCCACTCTAAACTGACAACAATCGGTTCGGTATTCAACTTAAGCGATGTTCCACCGCTCACAAACGAAACATTGATCGATCCTTGTCCTTTAGCCCAAAATACAGTGTTATATGTTTTGTTTTGTACGAGCGAAACGGTGTGTGCAGTATTTGCTCCCGTAAATTTGAGCACAGTGTCGCCAACGGTGATACCCTCGTTCGAAGATTCTGATCCAGACCAGCCATCAACCGTTGCAAACGAATCATTCAAAACTGTTTTTGGACTGAGCGCTGCAGCACCCGCATATGCGCGGCAACCAACTTCGGTAACCTTACACTGCGTTGACGCACTAGGGAGAAAGCCGTATTCACACGATCCAGAATCTTTGTCGAACTTTCCATTGCTTGCGGTACAATTTGCCTCACCATACGTATCCTTGCGGTACGCAACACAATTTACGCTCGACGGAAGTGTCTTTGAAATTAATCTGTAGTATGGCGTACCATTTTTATCAAACAATTCACGACAATCCGTATTAAATAGTGGATTTGGTTTTCCATCTGCCGCAAGACGAGCAATATATTTCGCGGCTGTACATTCAGCTGCAACAGCTGCGAGCTGCGCCTGAGGAACATCAAGCAATGGCGTTTTTCCATCTACTTCCATGACTAAATCATGCTGACGAAGCTGATAGCCAGCCTGGTCTGAACCTTCCCAAGAATAATAAATCGAATGGTTTTTGTTGTTTTCTGGGTCGCTACATTTTTGCGGCTGCGCAAAATATGCTGTTGAGCCCGCACCCTTTGCTGCTGTATCTACATTGAGATATGCATCACAACCAACAACATCCTGTGTACACATTGTTGCACTTTTTGGAATAAACGCCGTTGCAACCGCCGCAATTGGCTCGATTGGTGTTGGCGCTTGGTAGTATGATGAATAACCAACACACTCAGCAGCACACTCATCGTTCCACGCAACCACATTTCCACTTGTGTCTTTTGTAGCCGCAGTAATTACACCCGGTACCACAGGGTCTGAGCTGCCAACTGGTTGATAAACCTCACAACCAACCTCATCAACGGTACATGCGGCTGCATATTGGCTACACGCAGCAGGATCGTTTGCGTAACCCTTACATCCCATTCCTGCTGGCGGCAATCGCAAGAACTGCTGCTTGCCCGAAACTGCGTTTTGAACCTCCGTACATCCAACATTTTCGACATTACATGACGCTGCCTTATCATTTAAATAAACTTTTGGTGAATTTGTATCGATCAACCCCGTTGGTAAATAGTCAGCATAATAGCCCATGCAACCTGTGTTTTTGTCGGTACAACTACTCGAATCAATTGTTGCATCGAGAAGACTGATATTGCCAAACACCTTATTTCCGTAGGTTCGGCAACCAGCAAATTGCACTGGACACTCGTCAGCTTCAAAACGGAAGGTGTTTTTCTCTCGCAAGCAGTATCCGTATGCACCAATACACTGTCCTGATGAGTTTTCAGCCAAACATGATGCCTGGTCTGAGCAAACTTCTTGACGATCTGGACCCAAATCACTCTGGAGTTGCGGGCCATAAACTTTAGCACGGCAGATCTGTTCAGGCATTTTCAAAACCCAATTTGGATCGATCAAATGACAAAATGGTGTTTCTTTTGTTCGAGTTGGAACAGAACATGTATTGCCGCTTCCGCAATCGCTATCCGCCTTACACGTCTTCGTCGCATCATTCGAACAGGTATATGTACACGTATTAAACCCTGCAACAACTGCTCCGAGCGTTGTTTTACCAGTTCCATCAGCCTGCGCCGCCGCGATTTCCCAACCAATTGGAATTACACGCGCCTTACGGAGTTTTGCGAGATTGCTAAAACAGTATGCAGATTTTGCGCACAAGCGACTTTCGTTAAGCGCTTGTTTTGCAGGTGGAACCAATTCAAAATTCGCATGCAAGCGATCTTGATCGAGCGCTTCACGGACAGTCAACGCCTTGCCCGCATCCGCTGCACGAATCGCCGACGCAAAACCTTCATCGATTACACAATTATCAACGCCGTTAAATTTATCCGGACACGCAGCAAAGCTGCTGAGCAAATCGAGCTCGCCCTCACTAATAATTGCAGTTTTTGTGTCTGAATAGAGAGATCCAGCTGATGAATTGCCAATATTTTTACTTCCTGCGCCAAAAATATTTGAAAGATTGACTGAAGCTGTTGGGTTTGTTCCCTTTCCGCGCTTTAGCTTGTCAATAATTTTTTTCGAAATTGCATTTGCAAATGTTGTTGCAAAAATAGATGGAATTGCCTCAGCACCCGACGCCAAAATACCTGCAAGCTGACGACTTTCCTGTTCTTGTTGGAATTTAGCCGTATTTGTTTTAGCATCTTCCGCCACAGCTTCGCTCGACTGCACAACCTCACCAGAAATAAGTGAGGTCTGATCACGATATGATTTTACCGCAAGTCGCTCTATTTCTGCACTTTTTTGTTCACGAATAAGGGAAGTTAGCGCGTTCATCTGAGCGTTTACAACCTGATCAACTTCGGAACCACCACTAGTTGCCGCATTACTAAAACGCTTTAGAAGCTCGTCAGACGAAAGTTCGTTCGTTAGATTCTGGTAGTTAAGCGCAATACTTCCTGCGTCACACTTTCCAAGATTTAAATCTGGTGTCGGAGAAAACTGCGTCGAACCTGGTTGGAGGCCAAACGGCTTAACATTTGCCTTATCTTTTAATGCAGCGTAAATACCTCCGAGAACACCGAGCGCAGCTGTTGGATCCGACACACAAAGCAAATTCGCATTTGCCACATCCTCAGACATTTGATCAAGTACATCCGAAAGCGCTGCTTCAGACTGCTTTTTGACGTAATCCCCAGGATTTTCCATGTAGGTGAGCGGATTTTTACCAGGACCACCTTCCCACACCCATGTCGCAACCGACTCCGCCGCATCTTTCGCAATTTTTTGACTCACCTGTACTGCACCAACAACAACTACATTTTTTACAACAACTTTCAAAAGCTTCCCGATGTATTCCATTACAACTTGCCCGGTCAAAAGAGGATCTGTTGTCACGAGCTGAGCTTGTGCAACATTTGGCAGTATCAAAGAAAAAAGTAAAAACGATGCAATGATTTGGCGGCTAAATTTTTGAACGAACTTACTCATACATTATGGGTTTGTTGTAGGCGCCGCATTATTATCTGCTTGTGCTTGTTTAACAAGTTTCATAAGATCCTCGTCGCTTACACCCGCAAGCTGCGCTGCGGGCACCCCGCTTTCAACGAGTGCATCACGAAGCTCTTGTGGTGTTAAGGCGCTTAAATCTATTTTCTGATCAGGTGCGGGTGTTGGCTGAACGGAGCCAGACGATGCTTGCGCCGCAGTTGACGAAGCAATTGCAATTGCAGCAATCGGATTGAACAAACAATCTTTTCCTTCCTGACACGTTGGACTCGTTCCTTTGCGAACCTCTTCCCCATCTGGAATTGCATCCGAATCTGTGTCGCGCATATATGGACTGCTGTGATATGCGTACAGCTCGTTGTAGTCCGACAAACCATCACCGTCCGTGTCAGCTTTTTTCAAAGCCTCCATTTCTGCGCTATCACGCTCTGCGGAACTCAGATTTGTTAAAGGATCGGTTTTAATTCTCTTTCCGTAGGAAAAAATATTCGACTTAAACTGGAAAATTGAAACGGCTACGAGCAGTACTGAAATAAATAGAAGTAGACCAACACCAAAACGCTGGCCTTTATCAAGTTTTGTCCGTGGCTGGAGTTCCGAATTTTCCATCACAACTTTGAAAAAGAAGTTGTGATTATTATACAGGATTTTTGCTGTTCCCTACAAGCTGCGAAGGAGGGTTATCCACTCTTCGAGAGTCAATGTTTCAGATCGTCGCTTCAAATCGATCGGCGATGTTTCACTTTTGTGTTCAATGTTGTTGCCGAGCTGTTTTCGAGGATTACTAAACCCACGTTTGATGAGTGAAAAAAGCTTTTTCTGCTCATCAATCGATAATCCGCGTGACTGCTCCTCTTCTGAGCGCGGCGTGATACGAACAATTGCTGAATCAACTGCTGGCGCTGGCATAAAATATGAGCGCGGTACGGTTGCGACGTACTCAACGCGCGCAAACCACTGTGTAAACAGTGCGAGCATGCTCATGTTCGGCGGAACTGCCGCGAGTCGCTCAGCAACTTCCTTTTGCACGAGCAAACAAATAACTTCAGGCTTCAATTTTGACTCCGTAAATTTTCGAACAATATCACTCGTAATATGATACGGAATATTTGCGATAATTTTGTATGTTCCTAGTTTTTTCAAAAACTCATCGGTTGCAACTTCGAGAACATCCCCTTCGAAAATCTCAAAATTTTTATTATCTGCGTAAGTTTTTTTAAGATATACCGCGATTTTTCCATCGAATTCGATTGCAGTTACATGCGCGCCCGCCTGGAGGAGGGCCTCAGTGAGCGCGCCGAGCCCTGGTCCAATTTCAAGCACACGATCGCCCGCCGCTACCGAACCTGCCGCAATAATTGTCTCAATTGGCTTTGGGTTAATCAAAAAATTCTGACCATTTCCGCGTGACGGTTTAATTCTAAGATCGTTGATTTTTTTGGTGATCCAATCTTTATTCAAATTGCTCATAGTTGTATTGATCCAGGTCGGATGATTTCCCAATTTTTATTTTTATATTGCGCAATAGTTGATGCGGCACGGCGCGCAAGTGCGCCTTCATCAATGACAATGTCGGGCTTAATTTCAGAATTCTTAAACGCGCGTCTAACTGCTGCAACACTATAGCACGCCGGCTCACCGGATTTATTCGCAGACGTCGCAACAATCGGCCCGCCGATATGCTGCGAAAGTTCGCGCGCGATTTTATTCGCACTCACGCGAATTCCAATTGTGCCATCGCGGCGAATGATTCCTGGCGCGAGCTTTTTTCGCGCATACGCGTTTGCGGGTAACACAAGCGTAAGCGGTCCCGGCCAATACGCATCCATCACTCGCTCAATTTCGCTGACAGGTTTTTTAATATATTTCAAAACCATTTTTTTATCAGACGCAATCAGTGTTACCGTTTTTTTTGCATCACGCCCCTTGATTTTAAAAATCTTTTTTACTGCGCTAGCATCGCGTGCATCGCAACCAATACCATAAGAGGTTTCTGTTGGATAGACAAAAACGTTATATATCTTCATAATCGGGTTCAGCGCTATTCGCACGAGCCTCATTTCCTTTGATTTTTATCCAACGCAAATAGGCTTCAACAAAAGCATCGAGATCTCCATCCAAAACACCTGTCGTGTCGCTCGTTTCATAGCGAGTACGAATATCTTTAACCATGCGATAAGGCGCCAAAACATACGATCGGATCTGATTGCCCCACTCTGCTGACTTATGCTCGCCGCGCAACTCCTCTCGTTCTTTTTTCTGCGCCTGAAGTTGAAGCGCAAGCAAACGCGCCTTCAAAATCTTGAACGCTGTTTCTTTGTTTTGCAACTGTGAACGCTCATTTTGAACCGACACAATAATTCCCGTTGGAATATGCACTAAACGAATCGCACTATATGTTGTATTAACCGACTGCCCACCCGCACCACTCGACGTCATTGTATCGATGCGAACATCTTTCGGATCAATGAACAAATCAGAGTCTTGTTCAATTTGCGGCAAAATTTCAACCAGTGCAAACGACGTCTGACGAAGTCCATCAGCATTAAATGGTGACATACGAACCAGTCGGTGTGTTCCATGCTCACCCTTCAAATGACCGTATGCATGCCGACCATTAATTTCCATTACCACTGATTTAATTCCCGCTTCCGCGCCCGGAGAATAATCAATAATGCTCAAACGCCACCCTTTTTTTTCTGTGTAGCGTACATACATGCGCTGAAGCATCGCGGCCCAATCCATCGCCTCAACACCACCTGTTCCCGCATGAATTGCCATGATCACTGAATTTTCATCATGAGGCTCATTAAACAACAAATAAAATTCAAGCTTCTGATATTTTTCCAAAAGTTCCACGTGGCGTGTTTCAAGCTCTTCGCGAAGCTCCAAATCATGTTCAGCTTCAGGCATCTCAGCGAGTGCAATGAGCTGTTCAACCTCTGTCTGCAAACTCATCCACAAATCAAGCTCACGTGCGAGTTCTTCTCGCTTTTTTGACACGCGCGCCGCCTTCTCTTGATCCTTCCAAAAATCTGGATCACCCATCTCAATATCAAGCGCCTTAATCTCCACAACCTTACGGTCGTGGTCAAGCAAAATTCGCGCCTCTTTAATTTGATCAAGTAGCTCAATAAGCTGCTTACCTGCTTCAATCATATGGGGGGATATTAACAGAATTAGCCCAAATTTACAAGCAAAAAATATTTTACCATGCTATACTATTTTCAACATTTTCATAGTATGAAACATACGCTCCATAAACTTAATGGACTCTCGGTAATGATACTCTCTGCAATTGGCATCACACTTATAATCACCACTCATGTTGTTGGTGCACAAACTAAATCAAAACCAACAGTTCAACCAAAAATCACATCAATAAAAGCGCTTTTAAAAAACCCGAAAGGCCAAAAAACCCAAACACTTTATTGGCCACGCGATGCTGGAAAAATCACTGAACTTGATCCATCGATAACCCAAATCCAGTTGAGCCCCGCTCTCCAAAAAGGATATAATCAGAAAAGATTTTGGGCATTCCGCTATGTTTGGAGTGATACCGCTCCATCAAAAGAAAGTTTCATGACTGACTCAAAGATAATTGCTGAAAGATTTTTTACTGCAGCAAATTTTGGTACCCGCGCACTGAGTCCACTCCTTCAAATAAACGCAGCACAGAATCAAAATAAATATTTGACTGTCTATGCGTTTGTTACAAACAAAGACGGTGTTGTTGGAGCAAAAACATTTCCACTCGGAATCGATTTTGTTGCAGCTGCGACTTATCACGTTCCAGAAAAAAAAGTAATGGATGAAATAGTAGAAAAACCAAAAGCCGAAATTCCTGCTCCAGCAACCAACGAATGGGTAGACGTCGATGTTAAACCTGGCTACCAGGAATAATTATTTAACGGGACAATTTTCGTGTGTGTGCGGCCGCGCAATACAATATCGCCGGCCGTATTCAATATATAAGTAGGTTGTTCGAAACCACTCTTCCTGTGGAATTATCTTCATCAAATCTTGTTCAATTTTTACCGGATCAGTATTTTTCGTGAGCCCGAATACGCGAGTAAGACGATTTACATGTGTATCGACCGCGATACCAACCGCAATTCCAAACGCATTTCCAAGCACAACGTTTGCAGTTTTTCTGCCGACACCCGGAAGCTCCATTAACTCTTCCATTGTATTTGGAACAACTCCGCCAAAGCGATCGTGCAATACGCGTGCTGCCGCAAGAGCATTTTTTGCCTTCTGATGATAGAACCCTGTCTGAAAAATATCGCGCTCAAACTCTTTTAGATCAGCTCGAAGATAATCGTTCAGAGTTGGATATTTTTTGAACAACCGCGCCGTCACCTCATTCACTTTTTTATCCGTACACTGCGCCGAAAGTGAAACTGCGAGCACTAGTTCCCAATGGTTAGAAAAATTCAACATCATTCCCGCAAGAGGAAAGAGTTTTGTAAGCTCTGAATGTATGCGAGCTGCGCGCGCCCGACGTTCTGCCAACGAATTATTCATATCAACACCCTACAACGCGTTGCGCGCTTGTGCAAATTTTCGTATACTATATGAAAATCTTCGACGTATGAAAAATGGCGCTCTTGTTTTTGTTTTAACTTTGATTCTTTTTGCAACCGGAACTTCAGCTGTTGGCTATTCGCTTGCAAGCGAATCCTACAATAGCGCGAGGCCGAAAAAAACTCCCTACAAAATTGTCGAAACAAAAAATATTCCTTGGTATTGCACCTCAATCACTGCAAAAATCAAGGCACAATTTGCAGAATCTCCTCGGTCTGGTTATTACACTCCCGGCTACGTCGCGCCTGGCTACCAGCCAGCAAAACCGGGATACGCAAATTTACCTGGCTACCAACCATCAAAACCAGGATATCTAGCACCAACAGAACCTGAGAAGCCTGCAGCACTCGTTAATATGCCAGCAAAGTTGCAGCCTGGTGATTTCGCACGAAATTGGCAGACAGGACTACTTCCATGCCCTGTTAGTCACAAACTCGACGAAGAAATACTTGTAAAAAAATGCAGCCTTGCACTCCAAAAAAAGCTCGATGGTAATCCACTACCTGCTGAATCCCGCGAACAATATCAAACGTGCTCACAAATAATTGTACCGAGCGTTTGGAATGCAAAAATTTCACAAAAAATTTGCAGCGCATTCTACTTATACGAAAATGATTGTACATCCTCCCAAGCAGCAAAGCGCGCATGTGTTCCGCTCTCAAAATATCTAACAACTGCAGGTGTTGATCGCGCAGCAATTCCAAAAACACAAAGCGACACAATTTATTTGTGTAAAAATGTTTACCCAAAGCCATAAAACCGCGCTAAGCGAATTTTCAAAAGAACACTGGGCGCTCTCCAGTGTTCTTTTGTGGTCAGGGCTTGTGTGCGCCTTATCTGCTATCTACGTATCAATCGGAATTTTTTGGTGGTCTGCACTTCTGCCGATCCTCCTCTTTATTGCCGGAATCTTCTATATTGCTCGACAGCACACGAACTTTTTAGTAGAGAAAAAAAATTCTGTCGATTTATTAATAATCGCACTCAACATACTGCTTGTGCTCAGCGCCTGGAATGGCAGAGTTGATAATGCGCTTCAATCGCCATGGACACAAACCCCTTCGTGGTTTTTCCCATTATTTTTATTCAATACATCACTACTGCTTTATAATTTGTGGAATAAAAAATATTCGGCGATTTCTTTTTTTGCAATTCTGTCACACTTCTTTCTATTTTTCACAATTGCGCTTGTACTTTTTCGATTTGGCTATGCCTACGACCCACTTATCCATCAGGCAGCGGAAAAATATGTATCGGAACACGGGAGAATTAAACCACTTCAGCCTTTCTATATCGGGCAATATGCCCTCGTCTCAGCACTCCACCTCATTTCGCGAATCCCAATAACCCTTATTGATCGCGCATTGCTACCACTGCTTGCAAGTATCTCAATTCCTATCATTGGCTTTGTTGGACTAACTAAAGGGTGGAACGTTTCGAAAGAAAAAGCATTGTTTGCGGTCTGTGGAATTTTAATTATTCCACTCGCAGAACTCACCTTCACCGTCCCCTATAACATATCCGTCCTACTACTTATTTGGTGGGTTTTGCTATTACCATACGCACTTACAACACGCAGAGGAAAAATCACACTCAGCGCGCTAGCACTAACCACAACGACATTTCATCCGCTCATCGGAATTCCGCTCTGCATCGGAACAATTATTGCTATTACTCTAAACAAATATCCGCGCCGCATAATTGCATTTGTAGGCTCAATCCTAATAGGCTTTGGTCTTGCTGCAATGCTTGGAATATATCGAATTCAACACGGCGAAACTTTTTTCACATCAACATTTTCTTTTGATAATTTTTTTAACATTTTTAGTTTCGCCCAAAATATCTCCCACGTGCGACCACGTTTACAACTTTTGTATGGCCTACACTTTCTTATTCCATATGCAATTATTGCTGCAGGAATTGCGCTGAGCAAAAAA
>SXGR01021143.1_pt1 | contig 12351 bp, 9 predicted proteins | sample 3174711 | NCBI WGS metagenome assembly SXGR01 (sample SAMN11356860, study PRJNA531348) | freshwater metagenome | isolation source: freshwater sample F1-60 | place: China: Fuxian Lake, Yuxi | collected 2017-12-25
GTGGACGGGCTTCCCACACCGGCGCGCCGGTATCGAGACGCAAGGCATGGAGACCACCCGCCAATTCCTGGCCGAGCATCATGTCCGAGACCGGAAAGTAACCAGTCGAGCTGTCGGCCGCCGAGCCCCACTCGAGACCGCCGAGCGCGCTGCCCTTGCCGACGCGCTGCTGCCACACGATGGCGCCCTTTTGATCCGGATCGAGCGCCCACACCACGCCGGACTTCTGTCCGATCACGATGATGCTCTTGCCGCCCGGCAGATCGCGGAGGATGGCCGAGTTGCCGAAATCAAAATCCGGACCTTCATCGTCCGGGCAGTTCTCGCGTTGCGCGTTGCAACCGACGACGTAGACGTCCTTCGGCGTGACCTGACGGGTCCAGGCGATCTTGCCGCTGTCGAGATCGAGCGCGAGCACCGCGTCGCTGGTCGGGCCGCCGGGCCCGGAGTACTCGTTGCCGGTGGCGACATACAGGACTTTGCGTTTCAGATCGATCGTCGGCGCTGACCAGATGGCGACGCCGGAGGGTTCGTAGAGCTGCGTGCCGAGCTTGTTCTTCTTCGACGGCTTTGGCGGATCGACCGTGAAGGTCTGCCAGACTTGCTTGCCGGTAGTGGCATCGTAGGCCGCGACGCTGCCTCTGAAGGTGCAGCACTCGTAGTTGTCGTTGGCTCCAGAGCCCTCCTCGAGCGACGAGACCGGCACATACAAGCGGCCGTTGGCCAGCGTCGGCGCACCCGTGATGCGCGCGAACGGATGCCGGTCCGCTCGCGCGGTCCAGAGCTGCGCCCCGGTTTCCGCATCGATCGCAAACACGTTGGCTTTCAGGTCGCCGAAGTACAGGGCAAAGCGATTACCGGAAGCGGTCTTGATCGTACCGACCGTGATCGCCGTGCGCACGCCCGCCGTTGCCTCGAACGACCAGTAGACGCAACCGGAGGCGGCGTCGAGCGAATACACAAAACCGTTGTCGGAGCCGATGAACACGCGGCCACCGGCGACGGCGGGCTGTCCGTAGGCAGACGTGCCGTTTGGAAAGCCGAACGCCCACTTCAGCGCCAGCTTGGGAACCTGGTCGGCGCGAAGCCCGGCGTTCTCGACGCTTTGCATTCGCGTGTTCATGACGTCCGCGCCCCATCCCGACCAGCGCGGACCGGTGGCCGGATTAAACGCCGGCTTAGCTTCGCAGCGGCCCGTCATGGCCGCCGCCTGGCCAGATGCCGAGCTGCCAATCGGCCGGCCGGAGATTAGTTCGGCGAGGCTCCGTTTCTGGCCGTTGGAAATGCCCTTCGCGTTGGCGACCATCGAGCCGGTGGTCAGTGCTTCGAGGATGTGCTCGGGCGTCATTTGCGCGAGCATGGCGCGATCGGGCGCTCGCAACGCGGCGGCATTGCCGCCGTGGCACTGCGCGCACCGCGCCTCGAACACCGGCATCACCTGCAGGACCTGGGCGGCGGCCATCACCGGGACGACCAACAGGCCAGCGACGAGAACGGGGACGATCGCGCGAAGGTTCATGCGTGTTTCACCTGGATGATGTGGCCGTGGACGTCCGCGACCACGCGGTCACCGTCTGTGACGTTGCTAAAGAGTAGCAAATCCGGGCGATCCGGTGGGCTACACCCGCACGAGCTGTGGCAAGTGGTCGAAATGCCGGTCGCGGGCGTGGAGCACAGGGTTGTGTTGCAAGGCCAGCGCCGCCAGCCACATGTCGTTGGTCGGAATGGGCGTGCCCTGCCGGCGAAGCTGCTTGAACACCGCAGCATAGTAGTGCGTCGTCTGGTCGTCGGCAAAGACGACATCGACGCCGGGGGACCAGCCTCAACCAGGCCGCGCAAGACGAAGTGGACGAGGGCCTCTGGAAGTGAACGTCGCGCTCGACAGGAATCGCTACGTCGACCTCTGCAAGGGCGTCGCCGAGACCGTAGCCCTGGTCGAAGAGGCGGAGCGCGTGTTCCTGCCGTTGGTCGTGATCGCCGAACTTCGGGCCGGGTTTGCCCACGACCGACGCCAAGCCGACAACGAGCGGACACTGCGGCGGTTCCTGCTCAAGCCCGGGCGCGCGCGCGTTGTCGCAGCGCGGTGTCCAGGGCGGCGGGAACGCCGCGGATGGTGTACGGCACGCAAAAATATAGGCACTGCCTGCACACGATGCAACGGCCGACAATGCGGGGCGAGGGCGAGGGAATTGGTGTCACACCGAGGTAAAGTTGCAGCCGTGCCACAGATGTCGGATGCCGCGCGGGCCGAGTTGGCGCCCAACGGCCGCCTGCGCGCCGCGTTGAACTTCAGCAACACGCTGCTGATTTCGACCCGCGGCCCGGAACCGACGGGCGTGGCTCCCGACCTGGCACGCGAGCTCGCCAGGCGGGCCGGGGCATCGGTCGAGTTCGTCGGCTACGCCAACGCCGGCCTTGCCGCTGATGCCGCCGCCACCGCGGCCTGGGATGTCGCGTTCATCGGCGCCGAACCCCAACGCGCCGGCGAGATTACGTTCTCGCCGGCCTACGTCGAGATCGAGGCCTCCTATCTGGTGCCCGCCGGGTCGCCATTGCTGCGGATCGATGACGTCGATCGCGACGGCGTTCACATTGCGACCGCCGCACGTGCCGCCTACACGTTGTTCCTGCAGCGATCGCTTCGGCACGCGGCCCTGGTCGAAGCCGAGGGCCTGCCTGGCGCGTTCGATCGGTTCGTCGCGATGAAACTGGACGCGCTGGCCGGGCTGACGCCGAACCTGATCGCCGACGCGCGGAAGGTGCCGGGCGCCCGCGTGCTCGAGGGGCGCTTTACTGCGGTGCAACAATCGATGGGCGTGCCGAAACCGAGGACGGCGGCGGCCGCATACCTGGCGGGGTTCGTGAAGGAGATCGCGGCGTCCGGCCTGCTGCGTGACCTGATCGCGCGGCACCGCGTCGACGGCCTTGTAGAGGTGAGAAGTCGGAAGTAAGAAGTCAGAAGGCGATTCTTCTCACTCCTTACTTCCGACTTCTCACTTCATTACTGCTGGTAGGGTGGCCGCGCCAGCCACTCGAGCGGCGCATCGCCAATCGGCGCGCCTGGAGGGGCGGCCGAGGCGGGAATCACCTTCTGCAGGTCGGCGGTCGGCCGTTCGATGAAGCGTTTGATGTCTGCCGCCAGCAGCGTGTGCGCGGCAACGTCGGAGTCGGTGCGACCGACCTCGGCGCGCAGCCGCGTCGCCAGGCGCTGCAGCTTGTAGGACGCAATCGCGCGGACCTGCGCGTTCTGCGCCCCGCTCGCCAGCCACATCACGCGATCGACCAGTACGCGCTCGGTGGCGCGACGGACTTCAGCTTCATAGGTGCCCGCCGTTGTCGCATCGAAGGTCGCCTTGACCAGCTTGTCGATTACCTCGCCCAGACCCGGTAGCGCCTGGTCCACCGCGTACTGCGCCACCATGCGAGCCGCGCGATCGGGCTGCAACATGAAGCCGATGGTGACATCGGCGGCAATCGCGGCCGGGTTGACCGGATCGAAGCCCTCGCCGGTGGTGCGCGGGAACAGCTCGCGGTGCAGGCCGAAGCCTGGCGGACGCGGCGTGATCAAGTCGAGGATCTTCTTCGGGATGGTGAGCTCCGACGGCTTCAGCGTCGCCGACAACACGTCGATGGTCTTGCGCTGAGATTCGCCTGACACCCAGGACGTGGGCGTCCGGCCATCGCCGCGCATGGCATAGACGAATTCCTGCCCGGCGATCATCGAGGCGGCGCCCTCGACGGCATAGCGGTGATACATGTAAATCGGCACCAGCGGTTCTTCAATCATCGCCGTGGGCACGCCGGGACGAATGGTGTTCTCGCCCAGGTTGTTGAGGGCGATGCGGCGCACCCGCATCAGGCGCGACAGCTCCGCTTCCTGGTTGGCGCCGTTCGACCACTGCTCGACGCGCGGGTGAATGTCGGTGTCCTGGTTGGTGAAGTACTTCAGGTCCGCCGTCCACGCATCGTCCAGGATCCTGGTGAGCGCCGTCTTCTCGTCGGTGCCGCTCGGGAACTCGCGATAGCCGTAGTTGATGGCGACCTTGTCCCATGAACCGATCTCTGCCGTGTAGGCCTGCGACAGATCGAGCGTGCCGTCTTCCCTGATGGTGCTGAGCGGATGCGGATAGTCCATCACCGAGATGCGGCCCGTGCTGCTGTCGTAGTAGTTGTGGCCGAGGCCCAGCGTGTGACCGACCTCGTGCGCCGACAACTGCTTGATGCGGGCCAGAGCCGTGTCATAGAGAATCGACGGCTTCTCGTCGCCCTTTACGTACGGCGACAGCAGGCCTTCGAAGATCATGTAGTCCTGGCGGTCGCGCAGCGAGCCGAGCGTGACGGTGGCCTTGATGATCTCGCCAGTGCGCGGGTCCGACACCGAGCCGCCGGTGCTCCAGCCGCGCGTCGAGCGGTGCACCCAGTTGATCATGTTGTAGCGGATGTCCATCGGGTCGGCGCCCGTTGGCAGAATGTCGACCTTGAACGCGTTGCGGAAGCCCGCGGCCTCGAACGCCTGGTTCCACCAGCTCGCGCCCTCGACCAGCGCCTTCTTGACGTCCTCGGGCGCGCCCGAATCCACCCAGTACTGAATCGGCTTGACCGCTTCGCTGACCGCCGCCGTCGGGTCCTTCTTCTGCAGGCGATGGCGGCGCACGTAGCGGAATTGCATGGGCTCGCCAATTGGCGTGCTGTAATCCACGAACATCAGGCCGCCGTAGCCGGCGCGTGGATCGTCGTAGCGCGGCTGGTAGTTGTTGTCGGGCAGCTCAACGAACGAGACGTGCTCGCGCAGCGTCACCGAGTCGGGCGACGGCGTGACGCTGCCGACCGAACCCGAGAACAGACCACCGCCGAAGCCCCCACCACCGCCCCCACCCGTGCTGCCGATCGGCGTGGGACCCTGCGACGGTCCGCCGCCACCGCCGGGGCCGCCGCCGGTCGGTTCATTCACGAAGGTCAACATGACGTCGACCTCGGTGTTTTTCGGAAAGTTCCGGGTGTTGGGAGCGAAGATCGTGCTGCGCGTGCGGTCAATGCGGTAGTTGCCGGGCCGCAGGCGGGCGCCGGCGTTGTACCAGTCGCGCATGTAGAAGTCGGTGGCATCGACCAGCACCCGATCGCCGGTTACCGCGATCACCGTGAATCCCCACAACACCGACTTCGCGAACGAATCCTCAACCGACTTGCGCTCAAGCGGGTTCGTGCTGCTCGACCGGAACGACAGGTTGCCCTGCACCATCAGCACCTTGCGGCCGACCCGCTGGAACTGGACGATGCGGCTGCCGCCGCCCTGACCGCGATCGAGGCCAATGTCGTTGGAGCCGAGGCCGGCCGACAGTCCGTTCGAGAACAGGAAGTCGGTGTCGAACCGCGGAATCTCCAGCAGCAACTGGCCCGAGTCTTCGCCCCAGTAGAGGGGAAAGTAGCCGTCAAGTTTCGTAAAGCCGGTGACCCGCGATTCTATGGCACCGAGTGGCGCCAGTGGCGGCGCGGGTTGCTGCGCGTCAAGCGCGGGGCCCGCGAGCAGAATGATACCGACAAGCAACACGCACTGTTTGAGCATGACCAATCCTCGGGTGACATTCTATCCGCCTTCGCAGCTTCGCTGCTTCGGCGGGACAGGTCCCGGTCGGGGGCCTAGCCCAGCCGCGAGTACGGAATCTCGGGGAACATCGGCAAGCCCGCCATCGTGATGATGTCGACCAGGCCGCGGCGTTCGTGGAATTCCTTGCTGTCGCGATCGATGACGATGGTGTTTGGATAGAGCGGCGCGAGCCGCCGGAACTCGGCGTCGATCAGGCGGAACCGCCGCACCATGTTCTCGGCGCTTTCGTGCGGCCGATTGCGCAGGCGGATATGTTTCTCGATGGTATCGGTGCTCGACGTCAGCACGATGATCCGATCCGGATTCCAGGCGTCGCCGATGGCCAACACCTTTCTGAGCGCGGCATGGTGCTCCGGCGGATACTCAGCGATGTGCGCCTCCAGTGTGATGCGCGCACCCTCGAAGAAGATCACCTTGCCGGCCGCGTCGCGGCTGTCGGCGTCCTGGTAATTGGCGTCGTAGAGCCGCGCGAAGTACTCGGTCACTCCCACGGCGTTGACGCCGGCGGCAATGTCCTCGAGGACGCGCGGATCCCACACGCCCTTCTCGCCCTCGCCGTAGGAGCCGTTGTGGTAGAGGTCGGCAAGCTGGCGGACCAGAGTGCTCTTGCCCACGCCCGGTCCCCCCGCGATCGCGACGCGCATGGCGATGATCTTGGTCCGAACGGGGCTCCCCGTCCATCACTTTCCTGACCGCAGCTTCGCGGGCTGCTCCCGGGCGAGACGCCGACTGAACGCCAGGTGTGGCCCTGGCGGCAAGAAACACCAGCACCGCCGACCAGTTGTACGACGGCCGAGAGACAAGGCGTTTTCTCAGGCACTCCGGATTCTATTCTCTTGATCTCCCAGGCTCCTGTTAACAAGATGGAGTGGTGAAGTGTTTGTGGGTCCTGGCCGGCCTTGTGCTGCTGGCCGGCTCGGCCTGTGCCAAGCCACCGCTCAGTCTCTCGAACATCCAGGTCGGTCGTTCGCTCAATCCCGACCGGAGTGTCGCCAGCATCACCTCGTTGTTCAAGCCCAACGAAACGATCTACGTCGCCGTGCAGACCCGGGAAGCGGGTTCTGGTGCCGTCGGCGTGAAGTGGATGTTCGGCACCCAGGTCATTGATCAGCCGACCAAGCAGGTGTCGTACGACGGTGCGGCGAGCACCGAGTTCCGCCTGCAGCACTCCGGCGGCTTCCCGCCGGGCGACTACAGCGTGGAGATTTTTCTCGACGGCAAAGCCGTCGGCAAGCGGGCCTTCAAAGTGGGTGAATTGTAAATGTCTACGCCTGGACTGATCGCCCTGGCGATCTCGCTGCTGGTGTCGGCCGGGATTGCCGCCCTGCAGCGGGCAAGCGGCGCCACGGTCGTCGCGAGCGCATCAGGCGCCGAGGGATTCGCGCTCGGTAATGCGGTGCCAGACGACCCGCCGGCCGCGGATCCCTTCATCGATCCGCAGGCCTGCCGCGTGTTGGCCGCCAACGCCATGAAGGCACTCGACGCCCGGGTGGCGGAGGAAAGCAAGAAGTAGGGCACCCGGCGGCGAGGGAGCCTTTGATATCGGCGTGTTCGGCGGCGCGGCCATGCTGCGGCCGCAACTGAAGAACCATCCGCGCCCGGCCGAGGGACCGCAGCGCGACGCAAAGATTGGTGAGGATGGTGATGTCCGTTAAGCCGGATATCATAGAGCACAGCAATTGGAGGTTCACATGGTTCGCACGTTGATTGGTTTATTGGTGAGCGCAAGCGTGTTGTCGGTCGGCGTTTCTGGCCAGACAATGTTGAAGTCGGCCCTGCATGACTATCGGGTCACGACCTTCGTCGATGCGCTCGTCCAGCCGTGGTCGATCGCGTTCCTGCCTGGCGGCGACACGCTGATCACCGAGCGGCCGGGCCGCTTGCGCATTGTCCGCAACGGCAAGCTGCTGCCCCAGCCCGTGGCAGGCGTGCCGGCCGTCATCTATGCCAACCAGGGTGGGCTGCTCGAAGTTGCGCCGCACCCGGACTTCGCCGCCAACCGGTTCCTGTACCTGACCTTCTCGAAGCCCATCGGCGACGGCAAGGAAGGCACCACGGTCCTGGTCCGCGGTCGCTTCGAGAACGATCGCCTGACCAACGTGCAGCAGCTCTTCGAGTCGGTCTCGAAGGGCCGAGGCCACTACGGCGGCAAAATTGCCTTCGACGGCAAAGGCTTCCTGTTTCTCACGCTTGGCGATCGCCAGGTGCCGCCCGAGGGCAACCTTGAGGCGCATCCCGCGCAGGACCTCACCAACCATCACGGCAAGATCGTCCGCCTGCATGACGATGGGCGGGTGCCGGCCGACAACCCGTTTGTCAACCATGCCGGCGCGCGGCCCGAGACTTGGAGCTACGGCCACCGCAATGTCCAGGGCATCGCCATTCATCCTGAGACCGGTGACGTCTACGCGACCGAACATGGTCCGATGGGCGGCGACGAGCTGAACCGCATTCTGCCCGGCCTCAACTACGGTTGGCCGGTGATCGGCTTCGGCGTGAACTACACCACCGGCCTGGCGATTCACAAGGGCACCATCCGCGAGGGCATGGAACAGCCGCGCTATCTGTGGGTGCCGTCGATTGGCATTTCGGGCGGGATGTTTTACACCGGCGATCGCTTTCCGCAGTGGCAGGGGAACTTCTTCACTGCTGGCATGGCCGGACAACAGCTGGCCCGCCTCACCCTGAAGGGCACGAGCGTCGTCAGCCAGGAGACGCTGGTGCCGCAGATGGGCCGCATCCGTGACGTGCGCCAGGGCCTCGATGGCTTCATCTACCTGGCCATCGAAGACCGGGACGGCAAGCCGACGCCGGTGCTGCGCCTGGAACCGGTCGAGAGATCCACGAGCAAATAACAGGAGGACAAGAGATCAGGAAAATTCTCCTGTTCTCTTAACTTCTGTTTGCACGGGTCACGGCGTAGACGATTGACGCCGCCGCGACACACACCCCGAAGCCGAGCCACTCATCGGCCGCCAGGCCCGTGAGCAGCCACCCGATCACCACCGTCGCCAGCCAGGGCACGACGCCGGCGAGCGGCACCGTGAAGCCGGCGCCTCCGGTCGAAGGGCTGCCCTGGACGCCCATTTGTCTCAGCCGCCACGAGGCGACCGCGCAACCGAGATAGAGAACCAGCGCCGAGACGTTGGCGAGAATCGCGAGCTTCTCGAACGTGCCCGAGATTGCCAGCGTGAGCCCCAGCACCGACTGGAACACGACCGCGGCCTGCGGTGTGCGATGGGTGGCATGGACGGCCGCCAGGGCGCGCGGCAGGAAGCCGTCGCGCGCTAGTGCGAACACCATCCGTGGCATCGACAGCGTCATGCCGCCGAGATACCCGAACATCGACAGGGTGGTGCCGCCAAGCAGCACCGCTCGCGCCCAGCCGCCGAACGACGCGCCGGCCGCATCGGCCAGCGGCGACACCGTGGCCTGCGCCAGGCCACTGCCCAAAATGCCCTGCGCCACTACCTGCAAGACGACATAGAGCGCGGTGATGGTGACCATGGCCAGGGCAATGGCGCGCGGCACAGTGCGCGCGGTATCGCGGACCTCGCCGCTTGGCACCAGCGCGCACTCGATGCCGGCAAACGCGAAGATCAACAGCAGCGACGTGCGCGCGACGTCGCCAACGGCCGGCATGGCGGTCACGCGCAGGTTGTCGGTGTCGATGAAGAAGAGGCCCCCGAGCGCCACGAGCAACAGCGGCAGGAGCTTGGCGACCGTGGCAATGGAGTTCAGTCGCACGCCCAGCGTCACGCCCTGAATGTTGATCAGCGTCCAGAAGCTGAAGGCCACGACCAGCAGGCCGATCTCCATGCCGCGACCCGCGAGCGACGGGATCAGCAGCCCAAGGCTCGAGGCGAAGACCGTGGCTACGGCGGCAGTGGCAAACGTGCCCAGCATCCACAGCAGCGCGCCCGACAAGAACCCCGCATAGGGTCCGAACGCGGTGCCGACGTAGGCATAGGGTCCGCCGGTGAGCGAGACGCGGCTGCCGGCATCGGCAATACAGAGGACGATCAGTCCCATGGCGATCGCGCACACAAGATAAGCCACGGGTGCCGCGGCGCCGAGCGAACCGGCCATGTTGGCCGGGAGGCGGAAGATGCCGCCGCCGATCGTGATGTTGATAATGGCCGCGGCCAACCCGAACGTGCTGATCACGCGGACGAGTGGCTCGTTTGTTGTCGAGGCTGAAGACATCGACCGGGATGTTATCCTGTCCACTGACATGTCACTCTGGGATATTTCACCGCCGATCTCCACGGCCACGCCGTGCTTCCCATTTGATACCGCGTACTCGCAACGCTGGAACGCCGAGATCGGGCCGGGTTGTCCGGTCAACGTCAGCGCCATCACGCTGTCGCCGCATCTGGGCGCGCATGCCGACGCGCCTCTGCACTACGGAGCCGGCGCGAGTGCGATTGGCCGTCTCGACCTCTCGCCATTCATCGGTCCGTGCCGGGTCATTCACGCCATCGACCAGGGCCTGCTGATCACGCCGGATCAGCTCGCGCATGCGCTCGACACCAACGGCGCGCTGCCGCCGCGCGTGCTGGTGCGGACCTGCAGAAGCGCACCCATCGCCTGGTCGCCGTTGTTCAGCGCCTTCGCGCCCGAAACCATCGCCTGGCTCGCCGGGCTTGGCGTCCGCCTGGTCGGCATCGATTCCCAGTCGGTGGATCCCGCCGACAGCAAGACGCTCGAGAGCCATCAACAACTCCTGAAGCACGACATGCGCGTGCTGGAGAACCTGGTCCTCAATGACGTGGCGGAAGGCGACTACGAGCTGATCGCGCTGCCCTTGAAGCTTGTCACTGCGGATGCGTCTCCTGTGCGGGCAGTGCTGCGGTCGCTGTCTTCAAGCCCCAAGCCCTCCGCCTCAAGCCCTTTGCTATGATCACGCGCCGCGATTGCCTTGCTTGTGACTCCGCCGATCCACTGGCGTCGCTACGCGCGCAGTTCGCGATGGCCGGCGCCGATGCCGAGGGCGTCATCTACCTCGATGGCAATTCGCTTGGTGCGCTGCCGGCTGCCACTGGCGACCGTATCAAGGCGGTAGTCGAGAGCGAGTGGGGCGTCGGCTTGATCCGCAGTTGGAACTCGGCCGGCTGGATCGACCTGGGCCAGCGCATTGCCGACAAGATCGCAACCCTGATCGGCGCCGCGCCCGGTGAGGTCGTGGTTGCCGATTCGACCTCAGTGAATCTTTACAAGGTCCTGAGTGCGGCGATCGCCATCCAGAAGACCCGGCCGGCGGGGGCGGTTGTTGTGTCGGAGCGCACGAACTTTCCGACCGATCTTTACATCGCCGACACGCTGGCGCGTGCGCACGGCATCGAGCTAATGCTGGCGGATGCCGACGCGATCCCGGCGTTGCTGGACGAGCGCGTCGCCGTGCTGATGCTGACGCACGTCAACTACCGGACCGGCCGCATGCATCGCATGGCGGACATCACCGAGGCCGCGCACGCCGCCGGTGCCGTCGTGGTGTGGGACCTCGCGCACTCTGCTGGCGCGCTACCCGTTGACCTGAACGGCGCCGACGCCGACTTCGCCGTTGGCTGCGGCTACAAGTATCTGAACGGCGGCCCCGGCGCGCCGGCCTTTGCCTGGGCTCATGCGCGCCATCTCGCGTGGATGAATCAACAACAGTGGCGGCAACCACTTTCGGGGTGGCTTGGCCACGCCGCTCCGTTTGCATTCACGCCGGATTACCGTCCTGGTGCCGGCATGGCGCGCTTCATCTGCGGCACGCCGCCCATGCTGTCGCTGGCGGCGCTTGAGTGCGGCGTCGACACGCTCCTGGCTGCGGAGCCACTCGGAGGGATTGCCGCCATCCGTGACAAGTCGATCGCATTGACCGAGCTGTTCATCTCGCTGGTCGAGTCTCGTTGTGCCGGCCACGAGCTGACGCTCGTGACACCGCGCGCGGCCGGCGATCGCGGCAGCCAGGCCAGCTTCGCCCACGCCACTGGCGGCTACCAGATCATGCAGGCGCTGATCGCACGCGGCGCGAGCGGCGACTTCCGCGCGCCCAACATCTTGCGCTTCGGCTTCACGCCGCTCTACACACGGTTCGTTGACGTCTGGGACGCCGTCGCCCAGCTAGAGGAAGTGACGACGTCCGGCGAGTGGCGGGAACCGAGATTCAACATCCGCGCCGCTGTCACCTAATTTCTTGCGATGTCGTACGAATGCAGCCTCGCCGCGTGATCGTAGATGTGCGACACGATGATCAGCTCGTCGGCTTTCGTCCGGTCGACGAACGCCGCCATCTGCCCGCGCACCGTCGCCGGTGATCCGACAAACGACACGCGCGTCGGTGGCGTGACGCCAGGTGTCTCGTTTGGATCGCGCTCCCATTCCTTCGACGGTGGCGGCAGTTGAATGGGCCGGCCCGCTCGCAAGCTGGCAAACGACCGCCGTCCGGATGACGCGAGCAAGCGCGCCTCGTCGTCCGTCTCAGCCGCCACCACATTGACGCCGAGCATCAGGTACGGCTGCTGGAGATGTTCCGACGGCTTGAACCGTTCGCGGTAGATCGCGCTGGCCTTGTCCAGCATCGCCGGCGCGAAGTGTGATGCAAACGCGAATGGCAGGCCGAGGGCCGCGGCGACCTGCGCGCCGAAGGTGCTCGATCCGAGGATCCAAATCGGCACCGACAACCCACCACCAGGAACCGCGCGCACTGCCCGATCAGCACCGCCGTCGCGGCACTGGCGATGCCGGGCAGGTTGTGA
>SXGR01598051.1_pt1 | contig 12351 bp, 6 predicted proteins | sample 3174711 | NCBI WGS metagenome assembly SXGR01 (sample SAMN11356860, study PRJNA531348) | freshwater metagenome | isolation source: freshwater sample F1-60 | place: China: Fuxian Lake, Yuxi | collected 2017-12-25
GATGGCATGCGCCAAGAACTCGACTTCATTTTTGTTTCCAAAGATCTAAAGAAGAAGTTTGTCAGTACCAAAGGTGGTGTCGGCGACTTCCCAGATGCATGGGAAATGAGCGACCACGCCCCAGTGACGGTGACCGTATCGCTGTGAGATTCGTTATACGAAAGTGGATAGTGAAGTGACATCATTCAAAAACGCTTATCTCTCAGGCGCATGTTTCGATGGTGCACAATGTGAAGGCGCGTCATTTGTTGGGGTTAAGTGTGGCCCGGACGCCATTGGTGAGAACACAAAATATAGTGGTCAAGCAATTCTTGATGCGACCACTTTTCGTAATGCCAATCTGCGCTTTGCCGACTTTTCTAACGCAATTTTGAACGGAGTAGATTTCTCGGGCGCTGATATTTTTGGTGCAACCTTTAGTGGGGCTGATATTCAAAATACAATCAAGTCATCATCTGAAAAACTCAAAACCGAAATTGAGGGTGAGTAACATGTTCTCTCATCAAAGTAAGTGGTTTAGTATCGCCACGGCCGATCAGTCCAGCGCACTTAGTGTTGAGCGAATAAATGAGGCAATAGCAGAAGTCATTTTTAGTCAAGATGCGGCGGGACTGCCGGTGTATCTTGATATCAACGATCAAGAATCTGATGCTATTTGTGAACTCCTTGAGATTGAGTCGTCCAGATTTAAAGAATATTTGTGCAATGCAGTTTCAAGTATCCCTAGAACAAAAGGCTGGAAAAAAATTTTCAGTGAATTCGAGGGGGCCGCTGGAAAGTGGGTAAAGGCTCAGACGCCGATGGAAGTTCCACCGACACTTGCGCTGCTTGCTCTGCTTTGTATGGCGGCTGAAGAAATGGCTGCCGGAACAGATATCTCTGGTGCAAATTACTACGAACGACTTTCTTTTCTTTTGGGATGTGAAGGTGAGGAAACTGAGCTAGGTAACCAGTATCGCGATCGAGCAATTGAATTGTGGTCTTCATTGCAGGAATGGCTTGGTGCCTGGGATGGAGAACGAGGTCTTTCGACAGTCCCGATTCCTAAGAACTTAAATAAATCCAGCAGGGATTTTAAATGGGCAGTTCAGATGCCGATTTCGCAGGCACGGCTACGTGATGCCGATCGTCAGGACTTGCATCGCATGTTTAATCATTACAGGCTCGAACCGGGCTCAAACATCTCAATTGAAACTATGTCAATATTTCTTGAGGACTGGTGCACGAGTCCTTATTCTACGAGGAACATACAAAAAATTTGGAAGATTGACGATTATCGCGAGACGTTGGCATCTGCAGCTATAAGTGAATTACATATGTGGACAGGTAGGCCTGCAGGCGAACAAGGATTTGGTATTCGACTCCTAGTGTCATTTAACAAAACTCTTCGGTTGGGACGTAAATTTATTGTCAACATCGAACTTCGTTGCAATCCAACAGTCGAAACAAAACAGGTATCTGTTGATATTGGGCCTAATAATTCACAAGTCTGCGATGTGTTTAAAGTTGCGAAAGGCCAATTTCGATTGGTTGATGCAGGATTATTTGAGCCAGGTTCGCTGGTGTCACGGCCTCTAAAGATGAGTATTGGAGCATCAGACATAAAAGGTGAGAGAAAGCCGCGTCAGGTTATTCCAATGAGGTTGAATGAGCAGCAACTATATGTCGAGGTTGACGCACTGAGTTTGGAAGGTGTTTTTGGTGTATTGATGCTCGCAGAGGTCCCCGGTGGCATAAAACTGCGGGAACAGTGCGAAGAGATCTTGACCGAAATCGCACGGCCTGGCTGGTCAGTTGTTTCACCAGATGATGTCGGCGTTCATGGTTTACCTAACGGTTGGTTGTTTATTCAAAATATTGAAGTCATGACGGTGAGGACATCGGCAAAACCGGTTTACTCGGCATTAAATGCTTTGCTACCCCAGGCGATGCCAAGTCTCCAGTTATCTCGTGGTCTGCGCATACCTGGACAACAAGATCGATGGTTAATCTCACATATACCTGAATTGAAAGTGATCTATCCTGCTGATGAAGCGATTTCAATTCGATTGGTTGATAATCACGAAAAAATTGTTAAGGAATTTATTCTTGACCAACGAGCAGGAATTATTTCATTGTCTGATCTCGGTCTCACGCCTGGGCGTTATCACATAACTATGAGTTTGAGTGACGGCACCGTGATAGGAAGAAAGATGTTGACACTTGTCGGCGCAGATACGCCAAATGCTTGGTCTGCGTTGAAGCAAGTTTCATTTTGTTATGTAATCGGCGACCCTTCATTGCCGTCCGCAATGACTTCGGTACACGCCTCGACAGTTTCAAGTGGGGACACGCTCAGAGGTTTCTACTTTGAGGGAACCGCTCCGATAGCGGGAGTCGAGATGGAGCCACCCATTTCTGCGCCGTGGAATGAGCAATTTGTTATTGAATCAGCCAAAGATGACATTAAACGGAATCAGGTGAGTATCAAGACAGAAGATCGGGGCGCATGTTTTTATACGGGAATGCACTACTTCGCAATAGAGGAAGTCGCATATCCCCACCGCCTGCCTAAGGGCGCAGTTCTGCACATGAGATGTCGGACTTGTGGAATTTCGAAGACCCAATCAGCACGACCTATTTACAAGTGGAATATAAAAACCACATCAACTCAAGGAAAACGGCCACCAGCGGATTTGCAACCACTTAATTTTGCTTCTATCTCACCAATTCCTATTCAAGTTTCAGGGAAATGGGATTTGGTTTATGAAGCAATGTGTTATCTGCGGCATGGGAAACTCAGTGATATAGAGACGCTAACGAGTCAGTTAGTTGGTGAAGAAGATTTCAATGTTGAGAGATTTACTCATGGCTTACAGATTCTTGGACTTATAGATCTATCTCTTGATGCGTATTTTCGTGTAGAAGAGTGGTCTGTATCTCCAGCATGTGCTGTGATGGCATCAGGTACAAGCGGGTTTCTGTCGGGATTCAGAAGTGCAGATCTACTAAAGAAAATCGAGAATGGTATAACACTTGTCGGTGGGTCTTTGAAACAAATTGAAAACAAAGATCTGCCTTGTAGTTGGATTTTTGAGGTGCCAAATCCTGATGCCATTCGTCAATCTTTTAATGGGATTTTGGACCCGATCACGAAGGCTCAGATATCAGTGGCGCGAGATATTGCGGTGACTATCGCTCGCGGTGTCGGCTCCATCTCGCAATTATTTGATTCTTCTCCAGAGGTTCGTATTCCTCCGTACGTTCAATTGAAGATTTGGGATCGTATTCAAACTAAGTGGGTAGACGCAGACGACCCGCGGGTTGCAGGCGCTCTTCAGTACGTCGGTTATGGAAATAAATACTCATATTCGGATACGGCTATTGACATTGACGGCTTTGTCATTTCTGGATCAGTGAGAACAGTCAAACTTAAGATAGCTCAATCTTTTAATTCTCCACTTGCTTATTATGACGCAACTGCTCGCCAGTTTTATGTTCGACTTGGAGCCGAACTGCCTGGTCTGTTTGGCCGGGCTATGGTTGCGGCATCAGGACTCGCACCGCGAGAGGATTTGAGACAGAGAGTAGTTGTGTATTCGGGCATTGAACCAATACTGGCCCGCTTGATTTTTGGCCAGTTGATGAGCTAGGGTGCCATTGTGAAAATAATCCACCCATTGACTGTGCAGTCGGAATTACAAGATGCTTATCTCCGCTATATCGACACAACGTACTGGCTGAAAAGTAAAGAACTGAGAGAAGAACGCAAAGATTTGCTCATAAAACCCAATTTGCTCTTCACCGAACCACATCTTGAACCGATCCACCAGTATGACGCGACAATAGAACTCATTGAGTGGTGCAAGTCAAACAATATTGACGTCGAAGCAGCGTCTTTGGTGGGTGAAGCACTTTTCCGGCAATTTACCGCAGCGCCTAAGCCTATAAAAATTAGAGAGCATCAAGCACAATCACTTGCCGCAAACTTCAAGTCGGGTACTGCGGTTGGGCGAAATGCGATTATTACTTCTGGTACAGGCTCAGGTAAGACTGAGTCATTTCTGCTACCTGTGTTGACAAGGTTGGTTGCCGAAGGAAAGCGTGATGGGTGGAGTCTTAATGAAAATTACAATCGTTGGTGGGAATTAAAGTCGGACAAAGGCTGGAAAAGCGTTCGGTCAAATTCTGCACGGCAGTCTGCAGTGAGAACTTTAATTCTCTATCCAACGAACGCATTGGTAGAGGACCAGATCATTCGTTTGCGCAGGGCTATTGCTCAAATAACGATTGGTGGCGCAGGACAGATTTGGTTCGGTCGTTTTACAAGTGGAACTCCTGGGTCGATCAGGTTCGACAAAGATGGCAATAGGTCTGGTTGGAAGAACAAGTTTAAAGAGTTTGCAAACATGCTTAAATCCATGTGCGCAGAATATGACGAATTGAAAGCCAATGGTGTCAAGGATTCAATTCTTGCGCAATTTCCAGCTCCATTAAATGGTGAGATGATCACTCGCCGTGACATGATTGCAGACCCACCTGATGTCCTTGTTACCAACTATTCCATGTTGAACGTAATGTTGATGCGAGATATTGAGTCTGACATGTTTGCAAAAACTAAAGAGTGGCTTAAAGACGAACGCAATGTTTTCAATTTGGTTGTAGATGAACTTCACCTTTATCGGGGGACTCAAGGAAGTGAAGTAGCGATGATCATCCGCAACTTACTTTTGCGACTTGGTCTTGAACCTAGTTCACCCCAATTACGTTGCATCGGCACCAGCGCGTCGTTGGACGACGGGGATAATGGCAAAGATTATCTGCAGGAATTTTTCGGGGTAGATAAATCCTCATTTTTTGTAAGCGCAGGTAAGCCGCGTCGGATCAGTGATGCTCAGAAATTGCCTACAAATGATTTCTTGCCACTAGCGGGGCTGAGTGAGTCTGATTATGATCAATATTTGGAAGATTTGCGAACGAAATACGTTGATTTGTCATCATCGATTGCGTCAGTGTGCAAAAATAGTCGAGGTCAGTTATCGGCTAGGCCTTGGACTGAAATAGCGTCTGATCTATTCACGGGGGACAATTCACGCCAGGCCTTCACGACTGCGTTAGATGCAATTGCTCAATCCAAAGACGGCAAAAGTCCTGTACCAATTAGAAGTCATATGTTTTTTCGCGGAATTCGTGGGATGTGGGCTTGTTCCAACCCCGCATGTGATCAAGTTAATCGACAAGATCATGAACCAATCGGCAAACTGTATTCAAGCCCTAGGCCAACGTGTTTGTGTGGGGGCCGAGTTCTTGAGATGTTGTTGTGCTACGTGTGCGGAGAAGTATCTCTTGGTGGATTTGTTGTCAATTCGGGTGGGTCTGTCTTTCTTCAAGCAACTCCCGAATCAGAGTTGCAGGAAGGCGTTGCTCTGCCATTTCGGCGTAAATTTGACGATTTTAGATGGTATTCACCATATGCAGACAAAGTTGGTGCAAGCACTTGGACACACCAGGGCGTGACTTTTGGTTTTCAGCGTGTGGACTACGACAGTTTTACAGGAGAGATAACTAACTCTTTAGGAATTGGGACTGGTGCAACTCTTAGATTCTCGGGCAATGTGCCAGATGGCGGAATTATCCCGTCGTTGCCCGATGCGTGCCCATGTTGTGAGCAGAAAACTGGCGCAAATAACAATCCAAAAGTTTTCTTCTCACCTAATGTTCGTTCTGCTATTCGTGCGCATACTGGAGGTACCGACGTAGGGATTCAGGTCTATACATCTCAAATGTTAAGAAGTTTGGATGCACCTGAACAGTCTCGAAAGACGATTGTGTTTTCAGACAGCAGAGATATGGCTGCTGAGACTTCGGCAAACCTGGAGTCAGGCCATTTCACTGACTTGTTACGGCAGATCTTGATCAAGCAACTTCGCGAAAGAGTTGATGTGGTCAAGGCGTTACGAACAGCAACAGACGATCGGACACCAGAGCAAGCGAACGTGGTGACAAGGGTTAGAGACGGCAATTTCGAAGTCTGGGAAGCATACCGAGATTTAGAAAGATCTATTCCGTTGGATACCACTGCAGAGGAATTAGTGCGTTCTTTCGAGGCAAGGGAACAGGAAAATTCGAAGAGCATCGAGTGGGCTTTTTTCTCAGATGACCTTCTTTCTTCCTTACTTAAACTCGGCGTTCCTCCATTTGGTATTAGTCAAAAATATGTCAAACTTTTAGATGGCTCAAGTGATTGGTTCCAGGCTTATGTTGCGGAGAAAAATAAAAAGGGAGAAGATTTTTGGGAACATATTCATGGGTGTTCTACGGAGTTGAAAAACCATCGAGAAACTCTTATTGAGAGTCTTGCTGATGCGATTTTTTCACGGGGTGGCCGAGGTCTTGAATCTACGGGTCTTGGATGGCTGACGGTAAATTCGGTACTGACAGAGCCCCCAGAGTTCGAAGGACTTTCGATTGTCGAATCAATCGAAGTGATTGATTCCGTGATTCGCCTGTTGGGCGCGGGAGGTAGATATCCGAAAATGCGACCGTTAGCCGGTGGCGGGGACTCTAAGCCTGCCTCTGTCACTGCCTACCTTAATTCCGTTTGTCAATTAAAGACTTGTTCTCTAAATCTTTCTGACGAAGTGGAAAAATACCTTAGATCAAATCGTGCAATACTTAGCTGGAATTTAAATACAAATTCAAAGCAAAGTTCGTTAAGAATTCGCCTATCCGACGAAAATCATTGGCGCTGTCAAAACTGTTCAGAAACCCATTTACATGGGAGTGCCGGTGTGTGTACCGGATGCAAGAAGGCGCATCTCACGCAGATACCAGCAAACTTTGATGAGACTACGTATTACGGGTGGTTGGCGTCTCATGAACCAACAAGACTTCGAGTAGAGGAACTCACTGGGCAAACTCGTCCTCTTGAATTACAGCGAAGTCGACAACGATGGTTCATCGGAGGCGAAGCGCTGAAGAAGGCCCCCCTTGAAAACCCCATTACAACCCCAATTGACGTTTTGTCGGTTACTACGACCATGGAAGTTGGTATTGATATCGGAAGTCTCCGCTCTGTTGTCATGGCGAATATGCCGCCAAACCGATTTAATTATCAACAGAGAGTTGGTAGAGCTGGTCGCATCGGACAATCATTTTCATATGCATTAACTATCTGTCGCGACAAAAGTCACGATGATTTCTATTTTGCTGAATCTGGCCGTATGACGGCTGGAGTTCCGCCGCAGCCGTCGCTGGATCTTGATCGACCAAGAATTGTTGAGCGAGTAATTAATGCAGAGTTGCTCCGGTTAGCGTTTTTGTCGGTTTCGCCATCCCCGCGATGGACTGGCGCGAGCACACATGGCACATTTGGTAAGAGGTGGGAATGGTCTCCTGTCTATCGCGAGAAGGTCGAAGCATATTTAAATGATGCAGCGAATTTTAATAATTTTTGTCTGGTCGTAAAGAGGTTGGGATCTTTTACTTGCATATCTCAAAGTGATATTGCAGATACAACAAAAGAGTTGACAACCTCGTTGGTGGGCAAGATCGATAGGTGTATGAGCAATCCACTGTTGTCCCATGAAGAATTGAGTGAATTGGTTGCCGCAGGGGGAGTTCTTCCTATGTTTGGGTTCCCCACTCGAGATAGACCTCTCTACACATCGGAGCCAACTGGTTCAATGGCACTCGATAACTGCAAGGCTACTTCGCGTTCTTTAGACCAAGCAGTCACAATGTTTGCTCCAGGCGGACGGGTGGTCAAAGACAAGCAGGATAATTTCCCGGTCGGCTTTGCACACTGGGAAAAGAGTCGTGACAAATTAGTTGGGAAAGATCCACTAGGTTCTGAACTCAAGCTTTCTCGTTGTGAGGATTGCAGCGTCGTACTTGCGTTAGACATCTGGAGCGGCCGCCGAGCAGAGATCGCGCCGGATGAAGTTGTTTCCGAGACCTGCCCGGGTTGCGGTCGCCCCATGGATATATTTTCGGCGTATCAGCCAAAGGGTTTTAGGTCAGATTATGTACCAGATGATTATGACTCCAACGTTGACTCTTTTGTCGGTTTTGCACTGTCTTCACTTGCAAGAGTTCCAATTGATCAGAAGTCAGCAACAGTGGGTGCACTCGATATTGAAATGCTCGAAAACAAGCAAATTGTCACACTGAATGACAATCGAGGCCAATTGTTCCAAAGCGTTAAAGGGGAAAATAACTCCATTGTTGTGGTGGACGAGGAATTATATGAAGAAAAAGTACTCAAGCACATCAGTCATCACGTCAATAGACCAAAGTTTCCATCACATAAATATGCGATAGCAGATATTTTGACAACCGATGTCGTCGTGCTAACACCGCAGGGGCTAGGGATAGTGGGGGGGATTCTTCCAACTAATTCTTTGGTGCAACCCGCTGGTCTAGCAGCCATGACATCGTTTGCTCAGTTGCTGGTTCGTGGATGTAAGGACTATTTGCAGATCGACACAAACGAATTGAAGGTTGGTTTGCAGCCATTTAGTAGTGACATGGGAGTATCACAAAGAATTTTTATAGCAGATGTTTTAGAAAACGGTGCAGGGTATGCATCCCAGATCGGCGACCCAGTAGTTTTGAAAGGGATTCTTGAGAATCTTATTTCGGTAACTGGAGGGCGGCTTTCTAATCCAAAAGTACATACGGACTGTGAATCAAGCTGCCCCAATTGTTTGCGTAGTTACGAAAATCAAAGAATCCATGGCCTCTTGAATTGGAGGCTTGGTATCGACTTTACAGAACTTGCGTTGGGGGTAGCCATGAATGAGTCGCGGTGGCTAGATCGAGGCGCGTTGGTTTCTCAACAATTCACAAACACATTCAGTCAACAAGGCGCATTATTGGTAGAACAGACGGCGTCAGGGCTTGTTGCCATTGGTCGCAGCGACAGGAAAAAAATAGTAATCCTTGGTCACCCACTTTGGCGTCAAGACCCTCGTTTTTTTAATGATGCTCAAACTAATGCATACGATGAATTACTTGCTCATGGGTATGTCGATGTTCAGATCTCCGATATGTACTTAGCAGAATTTAAACCGTACAAGATGTGGTCGATGCTTCAGTAGTGGTCTTTCGGCTGAATATTCATGCGGAAACCCCAGATTGGTGGAGTCCATCGTCCTACAACCGCTTGCATGCATGTGCTTACAGATTTGCATTGTCTTCGGATTTAGATATTCATAACAAATTCGCGAAACCAAACACATTCGCTGCCCTGGGGACGGCTGCTCATCGTCTAACTGAACGTGCATGGTTGAACGAATTTACTACCACAGAGGACAAAGATCTTGCATCAATACTACTAGTGGCATGGAATGAGGAAGTCGAAATTCAGTTCCGCAAAATGCAAGTTGCATGGGCTCCAGCATTGGTTCCGCTGCCTAGTGATTGGCCGTATTTCTATATAAATAAAAATAGGTCAATTAAGAGAATTGCTGGTGAGATCATTGATTTCCGAAACAGGGGTGAGCATCGCCAGAACCTTGATAGACCATGGGTTGAACATGAAATATTTGATGAAGAGTCCCGTCTCAAAGGGACGCCTGATCGGGTTATTTTTTTTGATGATAGTTTTGTAATTCAGGACTTGAAAACTGGTTTCAAAGTCAATGAAATGACTGAGAGTCATCGCAGACAACTTCTTTTATACGCACATTTGGTTAGATCTGATACTCAAAAGAGCCCGGAAAGAATTGAGGTGATTAAATCCGACGGTCAGATTCTAGAAGAAAATATTTCAGAAATGGACGTTAATGAATGCTTGCAAGATTTTAAAAACATAACAGAAAAATACTCAGATGTTGTTAAGCGTGGGTCAATAAATTCTACTATGGCGACACCGAGCCCGGATCTGTGTGGACATTGCCATTACAGGTCGGTATGTGAACCTTTCTGGTCAGACAGCAAGTCTGATTGGGGCACTACACGTGGGGTCGTTGGTCGAGTTGCTCGAGTGGGTAACAGCACAACTTTGACAATTGAACAGAAATACCCCATCGACGGTGCTGGGGGAATGATTGGAGTCTCAAATGTGCACCACTTATCTTCTGTGGGCGACATGATTTCGATTGTTAATGCATACCAACAGGGTTCTTCCTTACGTGGACGTTGGAATACGCTATCTACAATTTTAGAACAACCTGTATAGACAACTAAGTCGAATGTTGTCGCACCCCTATGCCATGATGAACGTGTGAAATTTTGTACTCTGCCAAGCCTAATGTCCACTCAGAACTGCTGTAGTCAATCGTGAATTCAACGCCACAAGATGTACGGATTGTGTTCGGTAGATGTGAGGTGATGACAGAATCAGCACCTGATCTGGTTGGGAAAGTAGCGCTAGTGATTACATCACCTCCGTATCACAATGCAATTGACTACGAATCTCATGCTCACGACTCAACACTGAATTATCGAACTCGAACAAATCTCAATTATGCCAATGATTACTTGCCAATGTTAAGTGCAGTTTGGGCACAGAGTTGGGAAATGCTTAGACCAGGTGGCTACTTAATTATCAATGCCGGAACCGTCCTCGACAATGGATTTCATCTCCCACTTCCCCAAGACATGATTGCGTCTGAGGTTGGTGATCCTAAAAAATGGGAATTTATACGTACAGTGGTTTGGTTCAAGGTCACTGCTGGAGTTAAGCGGGCTGGATCTGTGATTCAACATCCACTGCCGGATTATTGGAGCTACAACATAATGACTGAGCACATTCAGGTTTTAAGAAAGCCAGGTGGTGCTCCAGTTGCCAATAGCTGCGTCCCTTCTGAGTGGTGGCAACCGGTTTGGGATATCGCGCCAGTGCCACCTGGCCAGGTCGATCATCCAGCCCCATTTCCAGAAGACATACCTCATCGCTTTATAAGAATGTTGACCAACGAGGGTGACTGGGTTTTGGATCCGTTCAATGGTTCTGGCACAACTACTAAAGCAGCCCATGATCTTCAACGGTGTGGAATTGGGTTTGATATTTCTCAGAAATATATAGACATTGCCCAAAGAAGACTTTCCGGTAATTCACTTGTGAGATCTAATCAATTGCAAATTGTTCCGGTGCACAGCAATGACTTCACGCCAGGACGAAGTCGGGGACAGACCCGGCATGGTGCCGGGTTGGGAAGTAGGAGTGCCACATGAAAGAACGAGTGGGTGGTGTAGTGCTGGTGGTGACTGACGATGATCGTTTAGGAATTGAGAAACGAGTGATCTCAGCAATGGCTGATGTTCAAGTAGGTCGCTGTTTGTTTGTATTATGGGAAGTTAGTAATGGTTGGGGATCGTCAATTCCTGTCGAAGCAATAGTGGTTCAGTCAATGCTCGGCCGACCTAGCGAAAGAGTCACAAACGGTTGGCTTTTCTATGGCAATGGGTCCGTACGTCTTTATGGGCCGAGTGATCCAGTGCCTTCATCGACGTGGATGTGGCTCGGCTGTCGAAGAGAGGGTGATAAGGCATATCGCCGTAAGCAGAGCGAAGTATTGAGTCAGGAAACCTTAGATTCCAGTGCGATACCGGTATCGCACAAGGTTTTCACACGCGATGTGGCTAATAATTTATGGCACCTTCCAGCGAGCGATGGTTTAGAGCGCATCATTAGAAGAATTCAAGCCTTGACTACGTGGTCTGACGAGGTTCTTCTTGTGTGCTTCGACAATCGTATCGAGAGATGGATGCACTTACCGCTTAATTGCAACGATGATCTTGTTCCTGTCGCCGAAAAAATTGTCTACGAATACGAAGGGCTTGAACTATCTCGGCCTGGAAAACAAAAAATCAAAACCGCACATCAGTCTTCATTATTTTAGAATTTCTCGTCTACCAAAATATATTGCACCGGCACCGTGTTTAGTTTGATCTGGAATTTTGATCTTCTCATATTTCCATTAGAGTTCCGCATACCCTCTTGAAAGCCTTTTAGCCAACCATCTTTCACTCCTCTGGAGGCTTCCGCTGCGGAGGGAATCCAGATTGCAAGAACACGGTTTGGGTGAAAACTAGTTTTTCGACGACGAGAAGGGGCGCCCCTAAGTATTCTGTCTCTTTCATAGGCCGAAGATCCTCCTTTCAATTGGTCGTGCCAAGATTTAAATTCTCCATCTGTGTCGAATTCGGCAGAGCCCTCAACTATGAGATACCCAAGCCCCGAGTGATCGTCAAGACAGGCATTCACAGCTTCTTGATCATTAAGAATTAACCAATCCGACCCGTCTAGATGTACCTTGAGATCCCAGACATGATTTCTTTTAAAATCAAATTCAGTACGACCATACTTTGGACCCTTCGTCCCACCAGTTTTAGGAACTACTTTTTTTTCTACAACATGTTCAA
>SXGR01223688.1_pt1 | contig 12348 bp, 8 predicted proteins | sample 3174711 | NCBI WGS metagenome assembly SXGR01 (sample SAMN11356860, study PRJNA531348) | freshwater metagenome | isolation source: freshwater sample F1-60 | place: China: Fuxian Lake, Yuxi | collected 2017-12-25
ATGAAGTACTCGGGCCCGCGCACGGGCGCGAGTTTCGCGAGGCCTTCGAGCGTCGTGTCCGCGCGATTGCCTTCATCACGGGTGAGCGTCACTTCCAGTTTCGTGACCTCCCCCGTGTCCTTGTTGGTCAAGTCCTTGATCGTGGTGAGGGGGACGATCTCCTCATCGAAGATTCCCGCGGCCTGCGCCCGGGCGGTGCGCTGCTGGCTTATCAGCGCATACTCGTCCTGGGCCTCGCGGCTGATCCCGTAGCGCTTCGCCACGATGTCCGCGGTTTCGATCATGGGCATCCAGAGCCCGGGCATGCGCTCCATGAGCCAGGGGTCGGTGTCCCAGGTCTTATTGCGGTTGTACTGGACCAGGCTGATCGACTCGACGCCGCCCGCGACCATGATCGGGGCCCGATCGACGATGACGCGCTGGGCCGCGATCGCGATCGACTGAAGGCCGGACGAGCAGAAGCGGTTCACAGTCATGCCGCCCACGGTTATGGGCAGGCCGGCCCTCATAGCACCCATGCGGCCGATGTTCTTCCCCGTGGCGCCCTCGGGAAGACCGCAGCCCATCACGACGTCCTCGATCTCGCCGGGATCCACCCCCGCGCGCGCAACCGCGTGTTTGATGACGTGCCCGGCGAGGATGGCGCCATGCGTCGCGCTGAAGGCGCCGCGGGTGGCCTTTCCAATGGGGGTGCGGGCGGTGGAGACGATGACGGCTTCGCGCATGTTTCTCCTCGTTACCAGGCGCCGGTGCCCGAAGTGGGAAGCGGATCGCCGAAGATGTAGTGATTGAACCAGTCGTGGTTCTGCTGCATGGCCGCGCGGAGCAGCTTCGGCGTGGGCAGCACGTGCCCGGCGTCGCGGGCCGCAGGCGCGGTGGACGACTCCCTCATGACTTCGTCTGCGCTCCCGCCGACCCGCCGGGGCCCCCGAAATGTCCACCTTCGAGGGCCAGCCGACGCAGAAGCGCTGCCGGGCGCACAAGGGGGCCCTGGGACACGTGCATGGCCTCCACGGTGTCGAGGAGCCCCGTGAGCCCGGCGTGATCGGCCCAGTGCATGGGACCGCCGCGGTGGCGAGGGAACCCATAGCCGTGAACCCAGATCACGTCGATGTCGCTCGGACGGGCGGCGAGGCCCTCCTCGAGAATGAGCGCGCCCTCGTTCACGAGCGCCCCCATGCAACGCTCGACGATCTCGGTGTCTGAAATGTCCCGCCGCGCGAAGCCGAGCTCCGCGCTCATCGACTTAACAAGCGCATCGACCTCGGGGTCGGGAACCGGGGTCCGACTTCCCTTCTCGTAGCGATACCACCCGGCCCCGGTCTTCTGCCCGAGCCGACCCATCTCGCACAGCCGGTCCGCGATCGGCGAATACCGGATTTCCTTCGGCCGGGTGGCCGCGAGACGCTTGCGGATCCGCCAACTGATGTCGAGGCCCGCGAGGTCCCCGGTCTGGAAGGGGCCCATGGCCATTCCGAACTCGCGAAGCGCGCGGTCGACCTGCTGAGGCAGTGCGCCCTCTTCGAGGAGGAAGTCAGCCTGGCGGCGATACGCGAACAGCATGCGGTTGCCGACGAAGCCGTCGCACACGCCCACCACGACGCCGATCTTGCCGATCCGCTTCACGACCTCGAGACAGGCGGCGAGGATCTCCGGCGCCACCTGCTGCGGGCGCACGACCTCGACCAGCTTCATGATGTTCGCGGGCGAGAAGAAGTGGAGCCCGATCACGCGCTCCGGATTCTTCGTCGCGGCCGCGATGACGTTCACGTCGAGGCTCGAGGTGTTGGTGGCGAGGATGGCGTCGGAGCGGCAGGCGGCATCGAGCTTCGCGAACACCGCGTGCTTGATGTCCATCTCCTCGAACGCGGCCTCGACCACGAGATCCGCATCGGCGAAGGCCGAATAGTCGGCGCCGCCGGTGACGCGCGCGATGCGGGCCGCGCACTCGGCTTCACTGATGCGTCCTTTCTGCCGCGCCTCTTCGAACGTCGCGCGGACGCGAGCCATCCCGCGGTCGATCGCCTCGGGGGTCTCGTCGACCACCGCGACCGGATAGCCTGCGGCCGCGAACGAGATCGCGATTCCTGCGCCCATGGTGCCAAAGCCGACGATTCCGACCTTGCGGATCACGGGAGGCAGCGACGCCTCGCGGAGGCCCAGTACCCTCCCCGCCTCGCGCTCGGCGAAGAAAACATGCCGAAGCGCGGTGGACTCGGGGCCACGGACGAGGGCGAGGAACGCCGCCCGCTCCTCCTTCAGGCCCTCCGCGAAGGGCAACGCGGTGGCGCGGCGCACGCAATCGAGGGCGGCGCCCGGAGCGACACGGCCGCGGGCCGACTTCGCGAGGTCCGCCTCGGCGCGCGTGAAGACGTCCGCCGCGAACGCGGGGATCGGAAGATCACAGGTGCGGCGAATCGGGCTTGCGGAAACCTGGACCGCGAGGGCGACCGCCGCATCGAGGAGCTGCGCCGCCGGGGCCGTTTCATCCACGAGCCCCGTGGCCTGGCCTTCGGCTCCCGTGACCCGCCGCCCGGTCAGGATCAGATCGAGAGCCCGTGGCACCCCCACGAGCCGGGGCAGGCGCTGCGTCCCGCCCGCCCCCGGCACGAATCCGAGCGTCACTTCGGGAAGACCCATCTCGGCGTCTTCGGCGGCGATACGATGCGCGCACGCCAGGGCCAATTCCAGAGCGCCCCCGGTGGCCGTCCCGTGGATCGCCGCAACCACCGGTTTCGGCATCGCCTCGATCCGGTCGATGATGCCCACGAGGGTCGGCCCGTCTTTGGGCGGCGCGCCGAACTCGCGGATGTCGGCGCCGGCGCTGAAGTGCCTCCCCGCGCCGGTGAGGACCACCGCATCGACCGCCGGGTCGGCCATCGCGGCATCGAGCTCTCCCTTGAGAGCGAGCCGAACGGCCGCGCCCATGGCGTTCACCGGCGGGTTGTCGAGCACGAGGACGGCCACGGGGCCACGCCGCTCGACGCGAACGAGGGTTTCTTCGGTCATGCCTGCGAAGGCGACACCTTCGGCTTCACCACCCGGGCCGCATGCTCGCGGAGGAGGTGCTCGATGCTCAGGCCCTGCCTCGCGAGCATCCACTTGCGCGCCAGGTACCCGAGCGCGCCGACGCTGCACGCGATAAGATAGACGATGCCGCCCACCCGATCCGCCGCGAGCCCGGACAGGATGAAGACAGTCGCGAGCACGACGAGGCCCGCGCCCCAGAAAGCTCGTGCGCCGGTCGAGAGCTTGAACTCCGCGGCCTCGAAGTGTCCGGGCATCCGCGAGGGAAGCAGGAGGATCGCGACGCCCTGCAGGATATGGATCACCATCACGCACAGCACGGACATGCTGGCGTACTCGACGAAGCTGCGCTGCATCGAAACCCCCACTATGGCCACCAGACCCATCGCGAGCAGCGCCCCGCGCGGCTCCCCGAAGGGCCCCACGTCAGCGAGTGCTTTCGGAAACACGCGGTCCACGGCCAGCGCGAACACGTCGCGGCTCTTGGACAGCACCAGTCCGTTGATCGACGTGGCGATGGCGCAGATCGCGGCGAAGGCGATGAAAACGCCGATGCTCTCGGGCAGGAAGACGAGGGCCACCCGCGACAGCGTCGCGTTTCCGGACGCGAGGTCCTTCCAGTTCACGACACCCGGCATGGACAGGGTGACGAGGGTGTAGGTCGCCGCGATGAGAGGCAGGCTGATCACGAGAACCCGGGGGATGTTTCGGCGCGGGTTCTCGATCTCGCCCCCGAACGTGACGATGGCGCTGAAGCCGCTGTAGGAATAGAAGGCGGGGATCGCGGTCTGGAGCACCGCCATCACCCCGAACGGGAAGAGCGGCGCGAAGTTCTCGATCCGCGAATGGAACAGCCCGCCCACGCCAACCAGGAGCAGCACGATCATGAACACGATGACCATGAGAATCTGCACCCACACCGCGGTGCGGATGCCGAGGAGATTCACGCCGGTGAAGACGACGATGCTGGCGACGGCGCCAAGGTACCGATGATCGGCGAGGGACGGCATCCAGGGGATCAGGTAGTCGACGAGCCCGTAGGCGAGCGCCGAAGTGCTGGTGAAAATTACAAGCACGCCCATCCAGACCACCATGAAGCCCCAGAAGGGCGAGATCACGGAGCTCACCGCAACGTAGGTCCCGCCGCTCATAGGGAAGGCGCTGCCGATCTGGGCCGAAGCCACGCAGATGAAGGTGGCCACCACCCCGGCAAGAAGGTAGGCGAGGAACACCCCGGGGCCCACGCGGCCGGCCAGCGCCCCCGGCAGGATGAAGATCGAACCGCCGATGATGTAGCCGACCAGGGCGAAGACCGCCTCGGCGAGGCTGATCCGGCCCTTGAGTTCGGGGGCGAGACTCACGCGGTCCGCCCGAGGGAGGCGAGGGTGCTGTCGAGAGCGTCCAGGAAGGCGCCGATCTCAGGGGCTCCCATGGGCGTCGAGAGACTTCCCATAATCCCCCGCTGCGACATCATGATCCCGCGGCCCAGCATTCCATGGCTAATCTTTCCGTAGATCGGTTCGCTTCTTGTGTGGTTGCTCAGATCCCGCCAGTTGCGAAGCGGCGCCGCGGTAAGGCGGACACTGAAGAGAGAACCGCGGCCGAACACCTGGGCCGCGATGCCCCGACTGCGCAGCATCCCGCCGAGCTGATCCCTCAGCGAGTCGCCCAGCCGATTGAGCTTAAGGTAGGCCTCTGGCGTCATCCGTCGCATCGTCACGAGGCCCGCGACCATGCTGACCGGGTTGCCGTTGTAGGTGCCCCCGTGATGCACGGAGTCGGGCCGGCGGTGGTCGAAGACGTCCATGATGTCCGCCCGGCCGCCCACGGCGCCCACCGGAAAGCCGCCGCCGATGATCTTGGCGAGACACACGATGTCGGGTTGCAGACCGATGCTTGCGAACGCACCGTGATAGTCGAGCCGGAAGTTGAGGATCTCGTCGGCGATCACCAGGACACCGTGGCGCCGGGCCGCGGCGACGACGCGTTCGAGGAAGTCCGGCAATGGCGGGATCATGCTGAGGCCGAGGGGAAGCGAGTCGAGGATGACGGCGGCAAGCTGGCCCCCGTGCTCGTCGATGAGTCGTTCGCAGACCTCGGGGTCGTTCCAGGGCAGGACCACCACATCGGCGCCGGCCTGCGGGGCGGTGCCCGCGTCGGGAACGCTCGCGGGGCGGTCGGCGGGGCCCCAGTTCAAAGGCGCAGACACTTCGCTGATCTGGGCATAGTCATAGATGCCGTGATACGCGCCTTCGATCTTCGCGAGCTTCGGTCGTCCCGTGAACGCGCGCGCGGCCTTCACCGCCAGCATCACCGCCTCGCTTCCCGAATTGCAGAAGCGAACGTGGTCGATGGCCGGGACCCGCTCGACCAGGAGCTCGGCGAGTTCGACATCCGCCTCGGTGGGGCCCGCGAAGGCGGTTCCCTGCTCGATGCGATCACGCGCGGCCGCCGTGACCTCGGGGTCGGCGTGGCCGAGGATCAGCGATGTGAAGTTGTTGAGAAAGTCGATGCGCTCCTGGCCTTCCACATCCGTGACGCGGCAGCCCCGGCCGTTCGCGATGTAGACCGGATAGGGATTGAGGGCCACCGAGTGCCTGGTATTCCCTCCCGGCATCACCGTGAGCGCGCGATCGAACAAGGCACGCGAGCGCGCCCCCTCGCTCCTATAGGCCGTCGAGGTCTCGTCCACGGAAAGCGTCGCCGAAGCTTTGTCGATCATGTCCCTCAAACCTCCGCAGGCTCCCCGCTCACCCGGTAAGAGGCCAGCCACTGGCCTCCGTCCACGACGAGCGTGACTCCGTTGATGAAAGATGCCGCGTCCGAACACAGGAAGAGCGCGGACGCCGCCACGTCGCCCGTCGAACCCAGGCGCCGCATCGGATTCAGGCGCAGGGCGCGCGCGCGCTTCTCGCCCTCGAGCAGGCGCGCGACCCCCTCGGTGTTCTCGATGGGACCAGGGGCAATGCCGTTGACCCTGATCCCGTGGGGGCCCCACTCCACCGCGAGGGTCCGCGTGACCGCGTCGACCCCCGCCTTCGCCGCCGACACATGGATCTGAGACGCGGTGCCGAGGTAATGGAGGGTCGCGCTGATGTTGAGGATGACGCCGCCCCGCGCCTTGAGCAGGGGCAGGCAGGCTCGGGAGATGTTGTAGGTCCCTTTGAGGTCGATGTCCACCACCGTGCCGAAACCGTTGGGCGAAAGATCCTCGGCCGCGCAAACGAAGTTCCCGGCGGCGCCGTTCACCACGATGTCCAGCCGCCCGAACGTTCGCTCGACCGCGGCCACGGCCTCGGCCACCGCCACCGGATCCCGGACGTCGGCGGGGAGCGCCAGCGCGCGCGCGCCCAGGGCCTCGATCTCCCGGGCCGTAGGCTCGAGGTGGGCGGCCTTGCGGCTGGTGATCGCAACGTCGGCTCCATGCGCGGCGAAGGCGAGGGCGATTCCCCGGCAGATTCCGGTGCCTCCGCCCGTGATCAGAGCCACCCGCCCGCGGAGCAGGTCCTTCCGGAAGACGTCCGTGAGTTCAGAGTTCATCGGGTGGAAGGCTTGCCGCCGCCCCACATGAAGTACACGGGCACGCCGATCGCCACGATGGCGAACCCGGGCCAGGTGGTGGCGTTGCGGTAGAGGAAGAGCATCACCAGCAGCACGGAGGCGGCGACGATGTAGATCGCGGGAACCCACGGGTAACCGAGGGCGCGATAGGGCCGCTCCGCGTCGGGTCGCATCACCCGCAGGCGGAAGAGGCCGAGGATGGTCAGGATGTAGAAGAGGAGCGCCGCCGAAATGACGTAATCGAGCAGGTTGCTGTACAGATTGCCGTAGGCCGAGGTGGCGGGGTCGAAGGTGCGGGGCAGTACGAGAAAGCAGGCCCAAGCCCCCTGGAGTACGAGAGCCCACGCGGGGACCTGCGACGCATTGAGGGTCGCCGCGGCCTTGAAGAAAACGCCGTCCTTCGCCATCGCGTAAGTGGCGCGGGCGCCTGCGAGGATGAGACCGTTCGCGCAGCCGAAGGTCGAGATGATGATGCCCACCGCCATGATGAGCGCGCCCTTCCCGGGAAGCACCGCTTCGAGGGTCGAGGTGGCCACGCGGTCGGACGGCGCATGCTGGATCTGGTCGAAGGGCAGGGTCACGAGGTACGCGAGGTTCGCGAGCAGGTAGAGGCCGATGACGAGGCCGGTGCCCGCGGCCAGGGAGAGCGGGATGTTCTTCCGCGGATCCTTGACCTCTCCCGCGGTGAACGTGATGTTGTTCCAGGCGTCGGCCGCGAAGAGCGATCCCACCTGGGCCACGCACAGCGCGACAAAGAGTCCGAAGAGAGACGAATCGGGCGACAGCCCCGCCGCCGTCGGCGCGGCGTTGCGGATCGTCCACAGGTCGCCGAAGTTCGAGGAGACGGCCAGGTGGTTGTATCCGCCGAACAGTCCGAGCAGGACGAGCCCCGCGAGGGCCACGGTCTTCGTGGACGTGAACACGTTCTGAATCCACTTTCCCCATTTGAGACCGCGCGTGTTCGTCCAGGTCAGGAAAGCGATGACGAGGAGGGCCATAAGCTGGGTCGTCGACAGCGAGATGGCGTAACCCTGGGTGAGATGGACCGGGGCGATGAGATACCGGTCGTCCGAGACGAGCGGCACCCACACCCCGAGATAGCGGGAGAATCCGACGGTCACCGCGGCGATCGTGCCCGCCTGGATCACCAGGAACAGCGTCCAGCCATAGAGGAATCCCCACAGGGGGGAGAACGCTTCCCGGAGGTACACGTATTGTCCCCCCGCCCGCGGCATCATGGCCGCCAGCTCCCCGTACGAGAGTGCCGCGGCGAGGGTCAGAGCCGCGGTGACGAGCCAGGAGACGATGAGCCATCCCGGGCTTCCAAGCACCCGCGACATCTCGGCGGAGACGAGGAAGATGCCGGACCCGATCATCGAGCCCACGACCACCATGGTCGCATCGAAGGCTCCAAGACCACGCTTGAATTCCGTGTCCAGGCCCGGGTCGGGCGTCGTCGAGTTCACTCGAGCTTCCCGGCGGCGAGGGCCTGGTCGAGGGCAAGACCGACCCGCCTCAGTCCTTCGGTGAGTTCGTCGCTCGTCCCCCCGAAGCCCAGCCGGAAGAAGCGGTTGTCCATATCGAAGCAGCGGCCCGGGATGATGAAGACCTCCTGGTCCACGGCGATCACGCGGTACAGCGCCTCGGGATCCGCGATGCGCCCCTCGCGAAGCCGCGGCGACGCGACCACCCCGCCCCTGGGTTTCACCCACTCGAGCTCGTCGCGGCGGTCGAGCCACGTGGTCGCGATCTTCAGGTTGCGATCGACGTGCGCCCGGGCACGGGCGAGGAACTCGGCCTTCCGATCCAGCACGCGCGTGGCGATGGCCTCACTCAATGCCCCGTTCGTGATGGTCACCTGCTCGCGCACGGCCAGAACTCCGTCATGAATCTCGCGAGAGCGGCTGGCCAGCCAGCCGATGCGAATGCCGGGGAGTCCGTAGCACTTGGACAGGCTGGTGATGCTGATGGCGAACGGGCTCAGAGAAGCGGCCGCGGGCAGCGGTTCGCCGAACGCGAGGTGTCGGTACGTCTCGTCGAAGATCAGGTAGATCTTCCGCTCCTCGGCGATGCGGATGAGCCGCGCCTGCTGTTCCTTCGAGATCATCGAACCCGTCGGATTGTTCGGGTGCGTGAAGATCATCAGCTTCGTGTTCGGCCGGATGGTCTCCTCGAGGCGGTCGAGATCGGGCTCGAAGCCTGCTTCGAACTCGAGGCGGAAGAGGTCGACGTCGCAGCCGAGTCCGCGGGGCACCTCGTAGGTCGAGGGATAGTTCGGGTGCTCGACGATGACGTGGTCGCCGGGCTTCAGGAGCGCCATGCAGATCGAGAAGATCGCCTCGGCGCCGCCGGACGTCACCAGGATCTCGTTCTTCGTAAGACCTTCGTACTCGAGGCTTAGGGCCTCGCGCAGTTCCGGCGCGCCGGTGTGGTGCCCGTAGCGCAGGTCCACGGCGTTGAGGTCGAAGCCGAGATCCTGGAGCTTGAGGAACTTGATGGCGCTCTCGCCCACGTCGTAACGGCAGGTGAACTGGTGGGTGTCGAACCAGTCCTCGAGCGACATCCGTTGAAACCACATGGCTACTTCCCGTCCTGCCAGCCGTAGTCGGCGGCGATGCGCAGCGCGATGTCCTGCACCGCCTTCCACTCGTCGCCATTCGTCATGATGACGACACCGTTGCCGCCGCTCTTCGTGACGAGCAGCCAGCATCGGTAGCCCGCGTTGCCGCCCGTGTGGCCGAAGTACTTCTTCTCGGCATCGTCCTTCCGGAACGACTCGAACCCAAGGCCGAAGCTGTCGGGCAGAACCGGCGTCACCATGGCATTCGCCAGTTCCTGGGAGAGCAGGCCGTTCTCCACGCCGAGGCGCGCCTTCTGGATCGCGATGCCGAACCGCGCGAGGTCGCTCGCGGTGGTGGTGAGACCGGCGGCCGCCATCTCGGGATAGGTGTGGCGCTCGCCCTTGATGACGGCGCCCTTCTCGTGCCCTGCCGAGGCGAACGGAGCCAGACGTTCCGGAAGCGGCTGCTCGTACGTGCTGAACCTCATGCCCGCGGGTTCGAGAGCGTACCGCCGCATGATCTCCGGGAACGGCATCTGCAGCACGTCCACAAGGACCTGCTGCATGATGGTGGTGCCGCCGCCCGAGTACTCCCATTTCACGCCCGAAGGCTTCGTCACGCGGACGGCTTCGGAGTTCGCGGGGGCCTTGCCGTCGAGGAGCTGCGGCACCGTGGGCACGGGGACGCCCGCCTCATAGCCCTTGAAGCCTCCAACGTTGAGTCCGGCCGTGTGGCTGAGGAGGCCGCGGAGGGTGACCGGCTTCGCCTTCGTGAACTCGTTCTCGGGAAGCTTCCAGCTCGTCAGGTAGTCGTTGACGTTGCGGTCGAGGTCGAGCCGGCCCTCGCGCACGAGGCGCATCGCGGCCAGCGCCGCCACGGGCTTGCTGATGGAGGCGGCCTGAAAGAGCGTCAGGGAGTCGATCGGCGTCTTCGCTTCTACGTTCGCCTGGCCGAAGCCGCGCGCCCACTCGATCTCGAAGTTTCGGAAGACCGCGACGCTGACGCCGGGCACGTTGTACTGCTTGAGGACACCCGGGATGAAGGCCGAGATCGCCTCCACGCGGGCGAAGGACTCCTGGGCACGGACCGACGGCACCGTGGGCGGCGCCAGGCCCAAGAGAGCGAGCAGCAGCGCTGCAACAACAGGTCTGGATCTCATGGTCACTCGCGGAGGTTACGTCGGAGGGTTCCGAGCCATCGGTCCGTTGCTTGGCGAAACAAGTGGTCTCCCCAGGGGAGCCGGAGAAACCCCGGCGCCCCTGGAGTCGCGGCCCCGGAAGGGCCGCAGAGCGCTAGAAGTCGAACTGGGCGCCCAGCTGCAGGGTGCGAGGGCGGAAGGCCGAGATGGCCGTGTTGAACTGGGCGGAGCGGATGTTGCCCTGGTGAGCGTTGAGGTTCACGCGGTTCGTGAGGTTGAACGCCTCGCCAATCACCCGGAAGGAGAGATCCTTCACCTTGACCAACTTGGACAGCCGCGCGTCGATCGCGAAGTAGCCCGGGCGAACCCCCGCGTTCTTTCCGAGACTCCCCTGAACTCCCGGTCCGGTGCCGGGATCCACGTACGCGCCGTTCACCAGGTTCGGGCGGTCGGCCAGCACACCATCACCATTGTTGTCACGACCCGTGGTGATGTTGAAGCGTCGCGACGAGTTGGCCATGATCATGGCGCTCAGGTCGAACCCGAAGGGCAGCTGGACCAGGCCGTTGACGGTGACCCGATGACGCTCGTGATCGTCGGCGTTGAGGCCGGAGGTTGCGGAGAAGGCTCGTTCGGCATCCGGGTTGTACCAGGCCTGCGGCCCGCCGCCCTGGGTGATGAACTGCGGCCAGGTATTGTCTTCGGTGCTGGACAGCGTGTAGCTCACGCCGAACTGGTAGCGGTCCGCCAGACGCTTGTCGAGCTTCACGAGAAGGCCGTCGTACCACATGAGGCCGTCGGTGTTGTAGTACCACAACTGGGCGTAGTCCGCCCGTGGCTTGACGCCGGTGGTGGGATTGGGATAGTTGATGTCGGCGGCGCGCACGTAGTGCTTGCCGCGCGTGCTCACGAAATCCGCGGAGATCGCGAAGTTCTTTCCGAGTTCCCGTGACACGCCGATGCTGAGTTGATCGGCGTAGGGCGTCTGTTCTCTGCCGTCGGAGAACCCTCCGGTTTTCAGACGCACCGGCGACGTGGCGGTGCCCCTCGGATTTGGACCGGAGGGGTTGGGATAGCCCGGGAAGTTGATCGTGGTCTGAACCGTGGTGCCGATTCCTTCGGGCGGCGGCGCGCCCTGAACGATCATGTTGACTCCCAGGTTTCCGTTCAGACGGTAGTAGAAGCGCCCCACGCCGCCTCGAACCGCGGTCCTGCGCGCCTCGTCCGGCGTCCATGCGAAGGACAACCGGGGCGCGAGGTTGTTGTTGTCAGGGAAACCCTTGAACGGGTCTACCGCGGCGCCCGACTCGCGGTCGTAGCGAAGGCCGGCGTTCAAGGTCAACTTGTTGTTGACCTTCCAGGCGTCCTGGACGAAGAAGCCGAAGATGGTGTTGTCGATCGATGCGCGCGGCGTGCCCGAACCGACGTTGTACTGGATGGGATACGTCGTGGGGTCGGCCGCGTTGAAGGGCCGATCGGTGTCGAAGACATAAGCGCCGCCAAAGTTGGTTTCGAAGACCCACTCCGAGTCGTACACCGCCTGGAGGTTGATCCCGGCTTTGACCGTGTGATCACCGCTGATCTTGGTGAGCGTGTTGTTGAGCTGGATCTTGCGCTCGACCTGGCCGAAGCCCCCCCCCGCGTTCCGCCCGGTTCTCGAACTGGGACGCGAGATCTGCGGACCATTGGCCGAATTGGGCTCAGCGACACGGTCGTTGTTCTGCCACATGATCCTGAGCTCGTTGACCACCGTGGGCGACAAAACGCCGACGTCGCTGATGATGACGTTGTCGTTGCGGTTGGTGCGGAACAGGCCATTGTCGATCTGGCCGATGCCCCCGACGTTCGCATTCTCAGTGGTGTTCTTGTCGAGAAGGTAGGAGATCTGGAGGGTGTGCTTGGCGCTCAGTTGATGGGTGACTTTGCCGAACGCGCTCCAGCCGCGGAATGGCGAGATGAGGTTGATCGATTGTCCGCTGGTGACGAGGGTGATGGGATTGTCAGTCTGAATACGCTCGACCGACGCGAAGAAATGAGTCTTGTCCAGCTTGATCGGACCAC
>SXGR01475197.1_pt1 | contig 12345 bp, 6 predicted proteins | sample 3174711 | NCBI WGS metagenome assembly SXGR01 (sample SAMN11356860, study PRJNA531348) | freshwater metagenome | isolation source: freshwater sample F1-60 | place: China: Fuxian Lake, Yuxi | collected 2017-12-25
CGAACGTATCCGGGACAAGTTCGCGGCCAGCCGCAAGAAGGGCATGTGGATGGGCGGCTTCGTGCCCCTCGGCTACCGGGTGGAGAACCGCAAGCTCGTCATCAATGAGCCCGAGGCCGCCACCGTCCGCATGATCTTCGAGCGGTTCGTCGAGGTGGGCTCCGCGACCGCGCTGGCCCGCGCCCTTGCCGCCGAGGGCGTGACGACACGGCGCGGACGGCCGGTCGACAAGGGCTTCCTCTACAAGCTGCTGAACAACCGGGTCTACGTCGGTGAAGCGGTTCACAAGGGCACGGCCTATCCCGGCGAGCACGACGCCATCGTCGGCCGCGTCCTGTGGGACAGAGTCCACGGGATCCTGTGCGAGAGCCCAAGGGTCCGCGCCGGGCGCACGCGCGCCTCGACGCCGGCCCTGCTCAAGGGGCTGATCTTCGGCCCAACCGGCTGCGCCATGACGCCGACCCACACGCGGCGCGGCGAGAAGCTCTACCGCTATTACGTCAGCCAGTCGGTCCTGAAGCGCGGGCCCGAGGCGTGCCCGGTCGGGCGCGTATCCGCGGCCGAGATCGAGGCGGCCGTCGTCAGCCAATTGCGTGGCCTCCTGCGGGCGCCGGAGATCGTCGTCGGCACATGGCGCGCCGCCCGGGCCGAGATCGATGGGCTGGCGGAATCCGAGGTGCGGGAGGCACTGGAACGGCTCGACCCGCTTTGGGACGAACTCTTCCCGGCCGAGCAGGCGCGCATCGTCCAGCTTCTCGTCGAGCGGGTCGACGTGGCGCCGGACGGCATCGATATCCGGCTCCGTGTCGACGGACTGGCAACTCTGGTTCGCGATCTTGCCGGCGCTGGCATCGACTCGCGGAGGGCGGCATGACCGGCCTGGCGCTCCTCGCCAAGGACGCACGCACGCTCACGATTCGCGTGCCCTTCGCACTTCGGAAGCGCGGAGGCCGGACACTGGTCGTGGCGCCGGAAGGTGCGACCTGGAGCGCGCCGCGCCTACGGGTGGACAGCACCATGGTCAAAGCGATCGCCCGTGGATTCCGCTGGCGCAAGCTCGTGGAGACCGGTGTCTACGGCACTGTCGAGGAGATCGCCGCCGCTGAGCGGATCAATCCTTCCTACGTCAGCCGGGTCCTGCGGCTGACCCTACTGGCGCCCGAGATCGTTGAAGCGGTTCTCGACGGGCGGCAGCCGGCGGAGATGACGCTGGCGGTGCTGATGAAGCCTTTCCCGGTGGAATGGCGGGAGCAGGCCCAGGAACTTTCCGGCCGCCCATAGGACGTTTTCCTCCATGAAGTGACGCTTTCTGGCGCCCTCCGCTGCTACAGGCCATTGCGTATTCGGCCATATTGGCCAAAACTGGCTGAAAGCAGCTCGGGGAGCCCAGATGAAGACCCTGACGGCGAAGGACGCCAAGTACGGTTTCGGCCGACTGATCGACCTCGCCCGTGCCGAGCCGGTGGCGGTTGCCAAGCACGGCCGGCCGGTCGTCGTCGTGATGGCAGTGGAGGAGTACGAGCGGCTGAAGGCACTCGACGAAACCGTGGCGGCCCCGGCGCGCGCCAAGAAGGCGAAAGAGTGACCATGCCGTATGGGGGGCCAGCATGACGAGGGAGACGCCTCCGCCGAGTGCCGGTCAGATCCTCACCGGTCCACTTTTCAACGAGCCCATGCGGGTGGAGACAGTACAAGCCAACGGACCCGCAAGCTGGATCGTGGGGCTCGTAGGCGCGAACTCCGAGCGGTTCCGCAAGGTGACGATGACCGCCGGCGATCTGGAGCGCCTCACGGTTCTCGACCCGCGGCACTCCTTCAACGGCGACGGCCGATTGCTCAGCCTCGGGCTTCAGGCCTACGCCCTCGGCATAGCCTACGAGTTCGATCCGTATTTCGGTCTCTCGATCTCGCGCGTCGATCCGCTGCCGCATCAGCTCGAGGCGATCTACGACTATTTGCTCAAGCTCGCGCGCGTGCGGTTCCTGCTGGCCGACGATGCGGGAGCAGGCAAGACGATCATGTCCGGTCTTCTCATTCGCGAGCTGGAGTTGCGAGGATTGGCCGAGCGCATCCTGATCGTCTGCCCGGCCAACCTCGCCTTTCAATGGCAGCGCGAGATCAAGGAGAAGTTCGACACGAAGTTCCTTGTCATGAAGGGCCAGGATCTCCGCGAGCAGTTCGGCGTGAACCAATGGATGGAGCGCAACCGGGTGATCACCTCGCTCGATCTGGCGAAGCGTGCCGACATCCTGCCCGGGCTGCGTCAGGTCCACTGGGACCTCGTGATCGTGGACGAGGCACACCGCATGTCGGCTGCCGACGAGTCGCACAAGAGCTTGCGCTACCGGCTGGGCGAGCTGCTGCGTGACAGCTCAGACCACATCCTGTTGCTTACGGCGACGCCCCATAAGGGCGATCCGGTGAACTTTAGCTTGTTCCTTCAGCTCCTCGACGCCGACGCCTATGCCGACGTGAAGTCGATCCGGGAAGCCATGGACCGCCGGCGCGCGCCCTTCTACTTGCGCCGCACCAAGGAGGCGATGGTCTACTTTCCCGAGCGGCGGGCGGACGGCTCCTGGGCTGCCGAGCCGATCTTCACCAAGCGCATTCCGCACACGGTCGATTTCCAGATCGACGGCCCTGAGTTTGACCTTTACCGCGACGTGACGCGCTTCGTGAAACGCGAGAGCGCCCGCGCCGCAGCCGAGGGCGAGGACCCACGCGCCCGCGCGATCGGCTTCCTGATGTCTCTCTACCAGCGTCGGCTTGCGTCAAGCACCTACGCCATGCGCCGTTCGCTTGAGAACCGCGCACGTCGATTGGAAGAGGGTCTCAAGCGTGCGCAGGATATTGCCCGCCAGGCGCCACCGGATCTCCCCGATCCGGAGGAGCTGGAGGAGATGGAGGAAAGCGAGCGCGAGCGACTGGAGGCGATGCTCGAAGCGATCACGCTTGCAGGTAGCGCCGACCAGGTGCGGCAGGAGGTTCAGGAATTGCGCCGCCTAGCAGCCCAGGCGCAGTTGGTCGAAGAAGCCGGTGCCGAGGCGAAGCTCTCGAAGTTCAAAGAGCTGCTGCAAAAGGAGGGCTTTTTCGATCATCCCGACCAGCGCCTACTCCTTTTCACGGAATTCAAAGACACGCTGGACTACCTTGTCGACCGACTGAAATCCTGGGGCTTCCGCGTTGGCTGCATCCATGGCGGCATGAAGTCGGGCTCGCGCGACGAGACGGGCACGCGCCTGCATGCCGAACAACAGTTCCGCGAAGGTGAGATCCAGATCCTGGTCGCCACTGAGGCCGCTGGCGAGGGCATCAACCTTCAGGTCTGCAACATCCTCTTCAACTACGACATCCCCTGGAATCCGAACCGCCTGGAGCAGCGGATGGGACGCATCCACCGCTACGGCCAGCGCAAGGACTGCTTGATCTTCAACTTCGTCGCGACCAACACCATCGAGGGCCGCGTCCTGCAGCGCCTGCTGGAGAAGCTGCAGGAAATCCGCGACGCCCTAGAGGACGATGCCGTCTTCAACGTGGTGGGCGAGGTCCTGCCCGCGGCCCACGTCGAGCGCGTTCTGCGCGACTACTACGCTGGGCGCCTCGGCGACGCCGATCTCGAAGATCGCCTGCTCCGCGATGTGGACGAGGGCCAGTTCCGCGCCATCTGCCAGAACGCGCTGGAGGGACTCGCGAGCAAGAAGCTCAACCTCGAAATGCTGATCGAGCGGCGCGCGCGGGCGCAAGAGCGGCGCGTCGTGCCGGAGACCATCGCGCGCTTTCTGCGTGAAGCGGCCGAATTCGTTCCGCTCACGCTCAAGCCGGTGCCGAGCCTGGCGCACGCCTTCGAGCCGGCGCGGACGCCCTCGGTGCTCCGCCGCTACGAGAAAGACGCGGACTGGAAGCTTCCGGCTCTCGCGGACCGCTATCCTCGATGCGCCACTGATCGCGACACGGCCGAGACGGAGAAGCTCGAGTGGGTCACCCCCGGGCATCCGCTGTTCGAGGCGATCCGGCGACACACCCATGCGCAGGCGCTGGACGTCCTCGGCAAGGGCGCGACTTTCAATTCGCTCCAGCACGAGCGCCCGGCGCGCATCGACTTCTACCGGGCCCGGGTCGTCGATGGGCTGGGGCAGGTCATCCATGAGCGGCTCTTTGCGGTGGAAATCGCCGACGATGGCGCCCCCAGGCTCCAGGAGCCCGGTCTGCTCGGCAACTTCGCGCCCGCGGACCCGCCGGTCGAGATGCCGACGGTCGCGGCCCTTCCTGAGGCGACGAGCTGGCTCCACGAGCACGCCCTGGCGCCCTTCCTTGAGGAGACGCGCGGGGATCGACTCACCGAGGTCGAGCGGGTCAGTGCGCACGTGGAACTGTCCCTCACCGAACTGCTCCAGCGGGCGGACGAGGAGATCGGCCGCGCCGCTTCCGACGTGGACCAGAAGCTTCCCGGCGCGGAAGGCCGCCTCGCGCAGGCCGAGGCCCGACACGCGGAGCTCCTCGCCCGCCGCGATCGCCGCAGGACCGACCTGGAACGCCAGCGGGCGCTCACCCTCCAGGCGGTCGAACGGCTCGCCAGCGTCCTCGTTCTCCCGCATCCGGAGCGGGAAGCGCCCGAGGTCAGACGCCTCAAGCCGAACTTCGAGACCGAGGCCGCCGCCATGCGTCACGTCATGGACCATGAGTCGGCACAGGGGCGGCAGGTATACGATGTGTCCGCGAAGAACCTGGGCTACGACATCACAAGCCTCGACCTCGCCTCCGGCGAGTTGCGCCTGATCGAGGTGAAGGGGCTCGGCGCCTCGACCGGCACGATCCTGCTCACACCCAACGAGCGCCGGGTCGCCGAGGATCGGCGCGACTGCTATTGGCTCTACATCGTCACCGACTGCGACACCGCTCCCCGCCTGCAGGAACCGATCCGCGACCCGGCGCGCCTCGACTGGAACGAGGTGACGAAGGTCGCGCACTACTACCTGTCGGTGAACGCGATGATGAAGCCGATGGAGCTGCGCGAGGAGCAGGCGCCGTATAGGGGGCCTGAGCAATGATCCCCAAGGAGTGCAAACGGCTCGCCGAAGTGGATTTCCCGATTGCCGAGGTGTCGCGGCACGCTGCGCGGGAGAAGGCGACTCCGCCCGGGCATCCGAGCAGGCTTCACCTTTGGTGGGCGCGTCGGCCGCTGGGGTCGAGCAGGGCCGTGCTGCTCGGGCTCCTCTGGCCGGACCCGTGCGATCCGCTGTGCCCACCCGAGTTCAAGGTTGAGGCGCGAAAGCTGCTGCGACAGGTCGCCGGCTGCAATCCGGGTACCACGGACGAGGACCTGCGCAAGGCGCTGCTCAGGTTCATCGCCGACTTCGCGAACTGGAACAATGCCGCGAAGAGCATCTACCTAGACGTGAGCCGGGCGCTGGTGAAGGCCGCGCACGGGCCCGCCGACAGGCAATCACGATATGAACCGCCGCTGGTGGTGGACCCGTTCGCCGGCGGCGGCTCGATCCCCTTGGAGGCGCTGCGCGTGGGGTGCGAGGCGTTCGCGAGCGACCTCAACCCCGTCGCCTGTTTGATTCTGAAGGTGATGCTGGAAGACATCCCGCGCCACGGCCCGAAGCTCGCCGAGGAGTTGCGCCGCGTCGGCGCGGAGATCAAGAAGCAGGCGGAGCGGGAGCTGGCGGACCTCTACCCGAAGGACCCGGGCGGCGCGACGCCCATTGCCTACCTCTGGGCGCGCACCGTGCGCTGCGAGTCGCCGAACTGCGGCGCGGAGATCCCGGTCTTCAAGTCCCCGTGGCTGTCAAAGAAAGGGGCAAATAAGGCCCGCTACTTCCGGGAGCGATCGGAAGGACCCTGTGTCGTGCTTCTCATAGATAGTCATCCATTGGGAGGGCCAGTGCGATTCAGGATCGCGCGAGGGGAAGGTAGCGAAGATCCGCGGCCTGGATTCATCGAACTAAGTGCAACCAAAGCCAAGGGGAACAACGCGAACGTCATTTGTCCCTGCTGTGGCTCGGTCTTGCCTGGCAACAAGAAGAATCCACGGACTAGTGCGCAGCTCGCCGTGCAGCGAGGTGGTGCGGACGTCGTATTCGATGTCAAGGGGCGGCGTACGGCTGGAGCCCAGATGCTCGCCGTGGTGACGCGACGGCTCGGTGAGACGGGGAGGCAATACAGGCTGCCAACAGACCGCGACTATGAAGCGGTGCGCGAGTCGCAGGTGCAAATCGCGAAGCTCCTGGAGGATTGGAAACGCGGTGGGAAGCAGAGCCTTTGCCCGGTGCCGGATGAACCGACGCCCACTGGCGGCGGTTCTGGTGCTGGCCGAGCGTTCAGCATTCAGCGGTATGGCATGCTGCAGTGGGGCGATCTCTTCACATCACGGCAAAAGCTAACAATGGTCTGGTTACGCGAGCAATTGCAGCAAAAGCAGAACAGGGAATGTGCAGCAGTACTCGCTTGTGCTCTCAGTCGAGTGGCGATGAGTGACATGTCTTGCACGCGATGGAATGCGGTAGCAGAGAAAATGCAGCATACCTTTGGTCGGCAAGCACTGCCAATCGTATGGGATTTTGCTGAGGTTGTTGCAATTGCGGATGCTCCGGGCAACTGGGAGAGTGGATACGAACTCATCGCGGAGGTAATTGAAGCATCTCGAAGCTCTACTGCGGGACAAGTGCAGATAGCTGATGCTGCTGAGCACCCGCTGCCGGACGAGACCGCGAAGGTCTGGTTCACCGACCCACCCTACTACGACGCCGTTCCATACGCTGACCTCTCAGACTTCTTTCTCGTCTGGTTGAAACGCGCGTTGCCGGGCCACCCCCTGCTGCGCGATCCATTCGATCCAGCGAACTCGCTCACTCCCAAACGGCGTGAGGCGGTCCAGGACGAGACCAAACGCGACAATGGTCGCCCGAAGGACCGTGCGTGGTTCGAGGAGACGATGGCCAAGGCCTTCGCCGAAGGCCGAAGAGTATTGCGCGGAGACGGCATCGGCTCCGTTGTCTTCGCCCACAAGACCACGGAGGGATGGGAGGCGCTGCTGTCCGGAATGATTCGCGGTGGCTGGACGATCACCGGGTCGTGGCCCATCGCAACAGAAATGGGCTCCAGACTACGCGCCCGCGAGTCCGCCGCACTGGCCACCAGCGTCCACCTCGTCTGCCGTCCGCGCCCCGATGATGCGCCGATCGGCGACTGGGCAGATGTGCTGCGCGAACTTCCGAATCGCGTCGGCGACTGGATGGAGCGCCTTCAGGGCGAAGGCGTGCGCGGCGCCGATTTGGTCTTCGCCTGCATCGGACCAGCGCTCGAAATCTTCAGCCGTTACGCCAGGGTCGAAACGGCAGACGGTCGGGAGGTCGCGCTCGCCGAATACCTGGAGAAGGTCTGGGAGGTCGTCGGCCGCAGCGCGCTCGGCCAAGTGCTCGGCACCGCCGAAGCGCGCGCTCGTAACGGCGCGGCCGGCGCCGTCGAAGAGGACGCGCGGCTCACGGCGCTGTTCCTCTGGACGCTGCAGAGCACGAATGGCGAGGCGGCTGAGGACGCGGGCGACGAAGGCGCGGACGAAGAAGCAGCCGACGACGATGAGGAGGACGAGGGAGCGTCGCGCGGCAAAGCCAAGGGCTTCACGCTGGTCTTCGACGTGGTGCGCCGCTTCGCACAACCGCTCGGCATCGAGCTGCCCAAATGGGAAGGCCGCGTCATCGAAACCAAGAAGGGCGTCGTGCGCCTGCTGCCGATCGCGGAGCGGGCCAAGCAACTCTTCGGCGAGGACGGGGCCCAGGCGGTGGCCGCCCGGCTCGAACAGGAGGCAGCGCTCGGCCCCAACCCCCTGCAAGGCATGCTGTTCCCCGAGATGGAGGCGGTTCCGAAGGTCCGCGGCCGTGGGGCGCGGGGTCGTGGCAAGCGCGCGAGCGTCGAGGTCTCGGACGAAAGCCTGGCCGCCGCGCGGGAGGCCACGACCCTCGACCGCGTCCACGCCGCCATGCTGCTCCAGGCCGGCGGCCGGACCAACGCGCTCCGCGCCCTTCTCAAATCCGAGCAGGAGCGCGGCCCCGATTTTCTGCGCCTCGCCAACGCCCTCTCGGCCCTCTACCCGAAGGGAAGCGAGGAGAAACGCCTGCTCGACGCGATGCTGCTCGCGGTGCCGAGATGAGCGCCTTGGGCATGAATACCGCGCCTCGCGCGGTGTGGCAGGTCTCGGCCGGACCGGCGTCGCGGTCGTATGCGGAGGTACTGTTGAAGCACGGCGTCGCGCTGATTGGCCCAGGTGATGCCGGGGCGTGGACGCCCGATCGCGACGACAGCGCATTTGACGGCAGCTTCGTGCGCCGCTTCGCCAGCGAGCTCGCAGTTGGCGACGTGGTCCTCTTGCGTACGAGTCTTGCGACGATCGCGGCCATTGGACTGGTGACCGGCGGCTATCAGTACATTAACGCTTTCGACGACGTGAACGGCTGGGATCTTCAGCATGCCCGGCGGGTGCGCTGGTGCCGGCTCGCCCAACCGCATACGTTCGCGAGCTCGGCCTTCGGCGCCAATCCGCCGCGCTGCTCGCGGGTGTGGAGCCAGGACGTGATCGACTTCGCGGAGCGCTTCATCAACTCGCCGCCGACGCACTGGCAGACGGCCCCGTTGCCCGAGCTTCCCGCCGAGGAGCCGCCGCTCGATGAAGTGCCCGACGTCCTGCGGGGGATCGTGGCCCAGGCCGCCGATCTCGTCCCACTGTTCCAGGATGGCCAGGCCTTCGGCGAGCCTCCGAGCGAGGACGAGCTGATCGCCCACTTCATCGTGCCGTTCCTGCGCGCGCTCGGCTGGCCGCCGGAGCGGATCGCCGTCAAGTGGCGCTACATCGACGTAGCGGTGTTCCAGGCCCTGCCTCGCACGCCGGAAAACTGCCATCTCGTGATCGAAGCCAAGCGCCTGGGTGCGGGCGTCGAGGGCGCGCTGGAACAGGCGAAGGGATATGTGGAGGCGCTCGGGATTCCACGCGACGTGATCGTCACCGACGGCATCCGCTATCGGATGTACGCGGGCGGTCGCGGATTCGAGCCCGTGGCGTACGCCAATCTGGCCCGATTGAAGAGGCCGGCGGCGGACCTGTTCGCGCGCGTGCAGAGACCATAGGAGGATTGCAATGGAGCCCTGGTACAAGGTCGCGACGCCGCGCAAGGAAGTTCGCGAGGGCCGATCGTTCAATCCGGACGAGTTCGCCATCGCGCTCGAACAGGTCGTAGCCGGGACGGCGCCGGAGGACTATCGGAAGCCCGAGCAGTTCTTTGCCCGCAACGTGTTCACGCGGGCGTTGCGCGATCATGCAGGCATGGTGCTGCGGCGGCTCTCGGGGAAAACCGAGAACACCGCTCCGGTGCTCACGCTGATCACCCAGTTCGGGGGCGGCAAGACGCACACGCTGACCACGCTCTTCCACCTCGCCAGCAATGGCGAGGCGGCGGCGGGCTTCCCGGGCGTGGCTGATCTTGTGCGGGAGGCGGGCGTCGCGTCCGTGCCAAAAGCGAAGGTCGCGGTATTCGTCGGCAACGCATGGGACCCGCGCGAGGGCCGCGAGACGCCATGGATCGACATCGCCCGCCAACTCGCGGGCGACAAGGGCGTCGAGGCGCTCGGGCCGGCTGCGAAGACCACGCCGCCCGGCACCGAATCGATCGCGCGGGTCTTTCAGGCGGCCGGGGCGCCGGTGCTCCTGCTCTTCGACGAAGTGCTGAATTTCCTCAATCGTCACCGGGGCGGCGCCGATTCGTTCCATGCCTTCATCCAGAACCTGACCGTCGCCACGACCGGAACCACGCGAGGCGCGTGCGTGATCAGCTTGCCGCGCAGCCAGGTGGAGATGACCGAGTGGGATCAGGAATGGCAGGACAGGATTTCGAAGGTCGTGCGCCGCGTCGCCAAGGACCTGATCGCCAACGACGAGACCGAGATCAGCGAGGTCGTTCGCAGGCGGCTTTTCCAGGATCTTGGCAGCGAGAAAATCCGCAAGAACGTCGCCCGGGCTTTCGGCGACTGGTGCTTCGAGCGGCGCGCGCAGCTCCCGCCCGAGTGGACCGCGGTGGATTCTGCGGCGACCGAGGCCAAGGCCCGCGAGTTCCTGCACCGCCGATTCGAGGCCTGTTACCCCTTCCATCCGGCGACGCTATCGGTCTTCCAGCGCAAGTGGCAGGCGCTGCCGCAATACCAGCAGACGCGCGGCACACTGGCGATGCTGGCCCAGTGGATATCGCTCGCCGCGCAGGACGCCTTCAAGAAGGCTCGGACCGAGCCGCTGATCACGCTCGGCTCGGCGCCGCTGGCCGAACCGGGCTTCCGCAGCGTGGTGCTCGGCCAGCTCGGCGAGTCGCGGCTCGTTGCCGCGATCGACACCGACATCGCCGGCGAGCAGGCTCATGCGAAGGCGCTCGACGCCGACACCAAGGGACCGCTGCGCGACATCCATCGGCGTGTCGGCACCACGATCCTGTTCGAATCGTCCGGCGGGCAGACCGACAAGGTCGCGCATCTCCCGGAACTCCGCTTCGCTCTCGGCGAGCCGGAGCTGGACACGACGACGATCGACAATGCTGCCTATGCGCTCGAAGACCGCTCCTACTTCTTGCGCAAGGCTGGAACGGACGGCTTCCGGATCGGCTATCAGCCCACGATGAAGAAGGTGGTGAGCGACCGTCGGGCGTCACTCGATGAGGAAACGGAGGTCAAGCCCGCGATGCGCAGGCTCGTGGAGGACGAGTTCCGTCGTGGCGCCAGCATCCCCGTCGTGCCCTTCCCGCGCGACGGCGCGGAAATTCCCGACACGCCCAGGCTGACGCTGGTCGCGGCCGATCCCGAAGCAGAGTGGTCCGGCACTGGCGCGCTGCGCGCTGAGCTCGCCGAATGGACCCGAAGCCGCGGCAAGTCGCCGCGGCTCTATCCGGGTGCGCTCGTGTGGTGCCTCAAGAAACCCGGGCGAGATCTGCGCGAGAAGGTGGAGCTGGCGCTCGCGTGGCGGCGGGTCGCGCGCGAGGTCGCCGATGGCACGCTCGGCGGCGAGTTCGACCGCAATGACCGGGCGGACCTCCAGTCGAAGGTCAAGGACGCCGAAGAGGCCGCCAAGGACGAGGTCTGGGGCGACTACCGTTTCGCGGTCCTTGCCGACGGCCAGGAAGCGGACGGGCTCAAGGTGATCGACCTCGGCGCGGGGCATTCTTCGAGCGGCGAGACGCTTTGTGGGCGCGTCATCGCAGCCCTCAAGTCCGAAGCGCTTCTGAATGAATCCGTCGGCGCCGGATACATCGAGCGCAACTGGCCGCCGGCGCTAAAAGAGTCCGGCGCCTGGCCGCTCGCGAGCCTTCGACAGAGTTTTCTTAACGGCTCGCTGACGCGGCTCGTCGATCCCGACGCCACCCTGAAGTCCAAGATCGTCGAGTTCGTCACGCGCGGCGATTTCGGTCTGGCATCCGGCAAGAAGGCCGATGGAACCTACGAGCGGATGTGGTTCCAGGAGTTGGTTGCCCCTGACGAGGTCGCCTTTGACGCGGGCGTATTCCTGTTGAGAAAGACCACGGCGGAAGCGCTCAGAACGGGGAAGCCTGCAATACCCGCTTCAAGTCCGGAGCCCGAGCCGGGCCCGGTGACCGCGCCCACTCCCGAACCCGGTCCCACGCCCGGCCCCGTACCCGGGCCCACCGCTTCAACGCGGACTCTGCGCCTCGTGGGCGCTGTCCCTCCCGAAGTGTGGAACCGCCTCGGTACAAAGATTCTGCCAAAGCTGCGATCCGGCTCGGAACTGAGAATTGGACTGGAGTTCTCGGTCACAGTCTCGGCTGACTCGGCAAACGGCTTCGCGAACGAGCTTCGACAGATTCTGCAGGAGCTCGGCCTCGCCGAAGCCGTGAAGGTGGAATAGCAGACACGCCGATCAAGAGGCGGGATCGTCGCCGCACTGATCGCGTTGCGGCAGAGGCCGAGGCGTTTTTTTCGGTGAAGGGGACGACGCGATGGCGTCTGGGCTTGGTGGTTTCGCCGTACCTTGTGCCCGGATAGCACCAATGAATTCAACGTCACGTTTGGACGCCGGCCCATCTCGGCATCCAACAAGAAGATCGAAAGATACGGAGACCCCAATCTCGAAAAACGACGCAGTTTCAGGCGCGTACAAGTTCCGTACGAAGTTCGCCAAGTCAGGAGGTCCGGAGAATATCGGCCGCAGAGAGACGGAACTGCCCCTCCAGCGATACGGCGAAGTCAGGACCTTTTATCCCTGAGGCGCGCAGTTCCTGGCCTTTTCGCAGCAATGAAGCGCGGCAGAGAAATTCCTCTCGCGAGGAAATGGCGGAGAGGATGGGATTCGAACCC
>SXGR01087029.1_pt1 | contig 12341 bp, 10 predicted proteins | sample 3174711 | NCBI WGS metagenome assembly SXGR01 (sample SAMN11356860, study PRJNA531348) | freshwater metagenome | isolation source: freshwater sample F1-60 | place: China: Fuxian Lake, Yuxi | collected 2017-12-25
ACCCCGAACCCCGCCCCTCCCTGCTCGCTACCCCTTCGGGCCACGCTCCCAGCGAGGCCCTTAATTATCGTCACTGTGACCGTAAATCAAACCCCAATCCTGACTAATCAAAATGGCAATTTGACGCCAAGGCCGCCACGAGGAAGCGGAGCGAGAGCGCGCAGCGACAATGACGAGAAAGGCCGATAGGCGGGCAGGTTGAAAATAACTCTGACAGGTGATCAAATGGACGAGACGCAATAGGGCTGGAACCCCCATTGCGCCTCTCACCAATCAACCTGACATAGAGGTCATCATGGCTACCACCGATCTTACCACCAATAGCTATCACTCCCTGAACACCCTGAACCAGTCCATACAGGCTTTTGTCGAGTTTGCCCACGTTATCCCAGGTGAGGATCGTTTTGCCCCCCTTCTCTTGGTTCTGGCTGACCGACTCGAAAGCGACTTTACCGCTATGAGGAATGACGCCATCAAGCTCTGGGGGCCCGTCGAGTCGAAGCGGGAGCGAGCCGAGCGATAGCGCCGACGAGTCGGCCCCCGAGGTTATTGGTAACAGTTACCGAAATACCGCACAGTCACCGCCCCAACGGACAGGGGCGGTAGCCCCTACAAGCCGCCCCCTGTTGTCGATGGATCCATCGTAAGGTAGGCGGCGGAACACGCCCATCCGCCCCAGAGACTGGGACACCCCCCTTCCCTGCAAAACCGGCTTTTGAGGGTCTCTGCCACTGAGGGAGGCAAACGCCACAGCGCCACGCGATGTTGACAATTCATTAATGAGGCATCATGATTCATTTGATGATTCACAATAACTCAAGGTGATTTGACATGAACAATAACGAACCAGCAAAGATTGATATTTTCGTCAGCGAGATTACCCGCCTCGGTGAATCCCAGTATGTCGGCGCAGTATTTCCAGTTCAGGCCCGCTTGCAGGCGCCGCTCTATGGCTTTGTTGAAGCCTTTACAGCCAAGGCTGGCACCAGCCGTAACAAGGTTCTTAACCAGCTCATCGAGATAGGCATCGAAGAGGCTATGAAGGCCCTTCCACCTGATATTGCTGCCGAGATTCGTGGTCATGCCGGACAGGTCATCATGGATGACCTCAAAAACGCCAAAAAAGACGAGATGTGAGGCCGCATATGCAGGGAATGTTACTGATGACCGGGCAACTGCTTAACGTCTTCAAATCTCCGGTTGGCGTGAACGGGGAAGGCAAAGAGTTTGGGGGCCAACACAAGATCCAAATCTTGGGGGCTGTAAGCCTCCAGAATGGTGAGACCCAAAACAAACTTGTCGACCTAACCTGTCACGATGTGGCAGCCTTCGAGCCGCACCAGGGTAAATCTGTAACGTTCCCTGTTGGTGTCATGGCACAGGGTAAGGGGCAGGTTATTTACTACATCCCGAAGGGGGCAAAGCCCGAATTGGCCGGTGGCCTCGGGGCTAAGTTTTGATGGGGAGTGCGGTATTGTAATACCGCACTTTTGTACCAAATTGGTACAAAGCCAACTTTGACCATCCGTCTTGGAATGCGCTATCGATGATAATGGCCGACTGGATTTCAGCCCGCATAGCCTGCAATCACTCTGATGAGATTGCAGGCGGTGTCATGGTTAACTATAAGGATCACGCCAACCTAGATCCTGACGATCCACGCGCTGTGGATTGGTTCTTTACTAAGCCGCTGCCAGTTGTTGGATCTCATGATGCTAACGTTAGGATCAAGACCTCGGCGTTTAGTGGGCAGGATGAAAGCGGGCGTGAGCTGCACATAGATGGCAACTTGGTGAAGTTCTTTCAGGGTCACAATCTGTTTGGTAGCCATGACATTGTTGGCCTTGTCAGCGCCTTCATGGATCACCTCTGTGGTATACCTCACCTCGGTCTCTGCCCTACCGACCTGCAGCGTCAATCATGGCGCAATGGCCACTTTCTGTTGGGGCGCGTTGATGTGACCAACATGTACCAGCTCCGAAACCTCAACGATGTGCTCTCATGGCTTGCCACTGCTGAACATACCACCACAATGAACCACCGTGGACGCGGGCAGCTTACCAAGTAGCCATTGCCGCAAAAAACGCCAGACTCTGCTGGGCCTCTCTGCACTATGGGGAGGATTTCAGGCTATACAGCACTGCTGCTGACTGAAAGGTTACAGCAGTAAATACACGACCATCACTGAACTGCAATTGCTGATGTTTAAAGGGTTCGGACCCTGTGAGATGAGAGGGGCCACTCCATTGATAAATTTGTCATTTAAAAAAGCAATTGCACCTCGAATGAATCCCTGTAAATTGTCTTTCGATTACTCGCAAGACTATACTCAAACAAGAATAAAGGGATAAAAATGCACCGTTCAGGTACCGGGTGGCTGCTGCTGGCATCCCCCCTACTTTTGGCTACATCTTCAGCGCAGGCCAACTACTCCCCCAATGACTGGCGACAGTATCAACTGACTGGTGAATCGAGCCGACAACCGGCCGCTCGCATCACCGAGATCACCTACGAACTCAAGGCGCGCAGCAGCAACGCCCCCTATCAGCAGCTTAGGGTCTACCGTCGCTTCGACTGGCAGAGCAGCGATCTCACCGCACTGTCAGAACAGCAGTGTGGCTCGCCGCAGCTCAAGGTAGATGCGGGCTGGCAGATCCGCTTCGTGCGCTGTGAAGATCGGATTCCGGCGGGCAAGCTGATCCCGGCCAGCAGTTATGACTTCGGTTATGGCCTCAAGCAGGGTCGCTGGGAGCAACTGGCGGGCACGCCGACCGCCCAGCGCCAGGATCGTCTGCCACTGCCACAAGCCATCATCCTGGGTCAGAGCGAAAGGGAGCTGGATCGCTGCGAACTCAACGCACAAGGCCGCTGCGCAGAGCTCGAGTGGCACTATCAGCCGCAGGATTGGCAGCTGTTGCACGTACTTGAAGAGACCCCGAGTGAGCGGGATGGCCGATTGGAGCAGATCTTCTTCCGCCTGCAGCCGGTGGCAGGCAGTCAGGCTGCCGCTCAGGTCAGCGAGATCCATGTCTGGCGCCGCTATCAGTGGCAGCTGGATCAGCTCATGCCTCAGCTGGAGTGTGATGAGCCACAGGAGCGCAAGGAGGGGAGCAACACCATCCGCTATCGCATCTGCCGTCAGGTGATCCCCGCTGGCAGCGAGGTTCAGGTAACGTTGCAAGATAGCGGCTACCAATACCCGGTCGCCGGCGGCGAGTGGCAACCCCTGCCAGAGAGCAAAGCGTGGCAGGAGAACCGGGTGCTCAATCGCCCCATCGTGCTGGCCAGCAAGGAGGAGCAGCTGGAGTGCCGCCGTGCCAACGGTCGTCTCTGCTCGGAACCAGAACAACCGGATACAGGTCTGCTGGATGCAGATGCGGCCAAAATAGTACAGGATGCCAGCGGCCAACCTGCGCCGGTCTGGCAGGAGAATTATGGCCACAACGATACCAAGCTGCTGGTCGTCTCCCGTGGCATCCAGCGCCTGCTTGCGGCCAACCAGCCAGCACATCCAGCCATGAAGCAGTTGCTGGAATATGTACGTGCTCACAATTACTACAACTACGGCAAGCACAAAGAGGATGGCCCGACAGCAGCCGAGGCACTGGCTGATGCGCTGATGGCACTGGGAGCCCATCCGATGCTCTACCCAGCACAAGCCAGTGATGAAGTTGGTGCCGTGATCGGAGCCTGGAGCATAGCCCTGCATGGTCAATTCAAGAGTCCTGCCGTACAGAGCCGCTTTGGGACACTGCTCGGCGAGTTCAACCAGATGCTGGCCTACAGCACTCGCCATGCCCGTGAGATCAATGGCAACCACACTTGGGCAACTGCTCTATTTGACCTGCTTAACTTCCTTGATTTTGCCAGTGATTACAGCTCGGAACTGGGCAATGACTTTCGTCAGCACGATAGCGCACTGCGCAAGCAGATCCATGCCTTTGGTATGAGCGAGCTCTCTCTGTGGCAAGGGCAGAAAGGCAAAGATCTATTCTTGCTCAACAATGTGTTGGATGCCTACACTCGGCTCTACCGGGTTGTAAGAGACACCCGGCCGAATGACCTCGACAGGTACCGCAAGCAGCTGGATAGCTCGGTCATCAAGTTGATTCGTTACCACAGCCTGATCCCTGGTGGCCAGCAGAGCCAGGATTTGCTGGAGGATATGTCGCTGACCCTCTCCAGCTACTACCTCATCTACACGGATCGTACCAGCGAAGCCTGTGTCAGCGGCGAATTCGCCGGGCTTTGTACTCCGATCCGCATGGAAGATATTCTGTCGTTCGAACACACCTGCTCGCCCACCCTGCGTCTGCGCGCCCAGGATCTGACCCAGGCTCAGGCCGAAGGGATCTGCCGCGAGCTGGGCGCGGAAGAGCAGCTGTTCCATCAGCAGATGGAGACTGGCTGGCAGCCGGTAGCCGATGATCACAACGAAGTGCTGGAGCTGGTGATCTTCAACTCCTCCGCCGACTGGAAACGCTACGGAGGGGCTCTGTTTGGCGGCGTCTCCACCGACAATGGCGGCATCTATATCGAGGGGGATCCGGCTCGCCCCGATAATCAGGCCCGCTTCTTCGCCTATGAGGCGGAATGGAAACGCCCCGCCTTCCAGGTGTGGAATCTGCGCCACGAATTCGTTCACTATCTGGATGGCCGCTTCAACCAGTACGGCAGCTTCGGCCACTATCCCCTCAACCGGACCACCTGGTGGTCCGAGGGGCTGGCGGAATACATCGCTCATGGCCAGTGCTTTGCCCGTGGTCTGGATAACGTGGTAAGCCGTCCTGCCAACCTGCGGCCGACGCTGGCGTCTATCCTTCACCTCGATTACGAGCAGGGGGGCGAGATGGTCTACTCCTGGTCCTATACCGTGCACCGCTTCCTCAATGACACGGGGCGCAGTGCCAACTGGCTGGCACTGGCTCATGCGCTGCGCAACCCTGACCAACAGCAGGCCATGAGTGACTTTGAAAGGGAGCTGAACCGGCTTATCGTCAGTGAAAGCAAGACCTATCAGACGTGGCTGAGCCGAGAGCTACTGCCTTGGTGGCAAGCCAACAAGGAGTCTGAGGCCTGCAAGGGCAACGACTCCGCACACTGATATAGGTAAGCCACGCCCTCCGCCGGCTCAATCAAACCTGTCAGATTTTAGAGCTGAGCTATCTCCCCCTCTCTTATCTGCAGGACTTCGTCATGTCTCTATCTGCATCGAAATGACTAGGGAGGGGGATGTTGCCATTCCCCCTCCTTATTAATGCAACAGAACCTCACCAGCTATACTTAACTCCGAGCATAACCTCTGTATTGAAATAACCTTTCTCCCCCATCTGCTGACCCACATTCCCCCAAGCCGTAAAGTTGCGTGAAAGCTGGCCTTTGACGCCGGTTTTCAGCTCGCCAATATTTCGGGCACCGTCCTGACTAATTCTGACGCTGTTCATACTGGTTGAATAGCTGCGGGTATTATGTAGCCAGTTCGCCTCAACGAAGGGTTGAAACTCCCGGTCTTTGCCTTCGTCAATATTGCTGTGGCCTTTCAGGAAAACGCGGGGCCCCAGGCGGGTCTGGATATTTCCGTCACCGTCGCTGTTGATTCTGGTTCCGTTATCCTCCGTATAGTTGTCGGCCTTGACGCCCATCCATGTTATCTGCGCCTGCGGCTGGATATAAACTGAATTAAGGCGTTGCTTGCTGCCGCTGAATTCGCCGACTTTCCATGTATAGCCGCTCTCCAAAGAGGCGCTCAATCCACTTGAATCGTATTTCTCCTGGGGAAGGTCTTCACCGTTAACGCTGTTTTTAAACCAGCCGTACTGTGCCCAGCTGTCTATATACAGACCTGTTTTGTCCGCATCGTTTGCATACCATGTGCCGTACAGGCCGACGCTGTAGCCATTGACTTGGCCTTTGGCGGAATAACCTGTCACGCTGGAACGAGTGTTGCTCTGGTTGTCACCGTAACCGCTCATAATGCCAAGATGACCGCGCTCAAGTCCCTCGCTACTCCATTGTGCCAAATCCCAACCAAGCATCACAACGTACTGATTGCTGGTAGTTTTCAGCGAGCCGATATTTGAGCGGGAGGAGTTATGCGTGCCAACCTGGCGGAGCCAGAGGCTGGTGACGTTTTTCTCTCCAGTAAGCGCGTCGGTATATTGCGTTTCCCCCAGCCTGTCGTGCAAACGAGAGATAAACATGGTGTTTGCCGCTGCCAGGTTTGTTGTATAGCTGCCCGCTTCCGGACGCAGCATGACATTATTACTTGTTGGTGGTTCAAGGAGAGCCAGCTCTGCAGGGTTAATAGGATCAGAAGGGGAGATTGGGGCCATTTTCCTAGAGGGGTATCAGCGTCATTAGTCAGATACCAGTTTTTTTGGTTAACGCCCGCACCACGCCCCAGCCGGTAATCATAGGCACCCGCAACAATGCGTCCGTCCTGTAAGAACTGGCCGTCAGAATTTCCGCCGACATTGATTAACTCAATTCCGTTGAGGGTTCTGGCCCCGCTTCCCCCGGCGTTAGCCACGGCTACGTAAGTTGTCCCGCCAGTGTCGCCGTTGACGGTCATATGGTCGGTGGTGGAGGCGTCGTTTTCAAGTACCGTATTAAAGGCAATTTTACCGCCGCTACCGATATAGTTGCCGCTGACGGTAAGCGTATTGCCAGCCAGGGCATCGCTCCCGGTCTGGCCTATCTGAATCTGGCAGCTGTTGGTCAGATTGCCGCCTATTATCAGCGCATCAGTTGTTGGTTCAGCCAGAACGGCGACAAAGGCCGCGATATTCTTCGCTGCGCTGTCCTGCGAAGCCGTGCCATTCCCGATCTGAAGCAGGCTTTTATTATTTACATCCCCGGCAATCGCGCCGTTGCCCGCCAGGAAACCATCATTAATATTAACTTCTGAGGTTGCCAGCATAATCGGCTGGCCGCGGCGGCCAAAGGTAATGCCACCCTGGTTAATATCGGTTGTTCCCGTATAGGCAGCGCTCGCCTGCGTCAGGGTGACAACGCCCGCTCCATTTTTAACGAGGTTGCCTGCTCCCGTTACGCTGTTAACCAGCATCCAGTCGGTGCCAGTAGTCAGATTTAATGTGCCCGCATCGTGGATGACCGCACTGCCAAGATGTCGGGCTTCCCCCGCCGTCAGCAGGCTTTCTGCATCAATATTAAACGTGCCGCTGAACTGTGAGTTATCCCCGGCCAGAGTAATCTGGCTGGTATTTAAATCCACATCGCCGCTGTTGCTCAGGCTGTTGAGTAGCGTGCCGCTGGCTCCATTGAGGTTAAGCAGACCGGCGTTATCGATATCGCCACTTCCCAGACCCTCCGCGCTGGTCAGATTGACCGTGGCGGCATTTAAAATTTGCGTGCTGGCGCTCAGCGCGGCGTTTGCGCCGTTGATGTTCAGCGTGCCGCTATTAAGCGTCAGGTTTCCACCGCCATGTAGGCTGCCGTTTATTGTTCCGCCTAGGTCAATCGTCAGGCTGCCGTCGGCAATATCAACCTGAGCATTTTCAGCGGTATAAACACTGCCAATCGTCTGGGTAAACCCATTCATATTTAGCGCGGTGTCACTGGCCATTTGAAGAAGGGATGTTTTGCCGAGAACGTTGTCGTTATTCATCAGCAAATTACCGTTGCGAGCATCGGTTATTCCGGTGTAGTCATTATCTTTATTCGAGAGAGAAACCGTACCGTTTGCAGCATTCTCAAATGCCAAATCACCGCTGCCGGTAATTTTTGCGCTCAGGTCTGCCGCATTGCCTGAGCCGCTCTGAGCGTTGAGGATCAGGGCATCGGCACCAGCTCCCTGAAGTTCCACCTGCTTCAGGGCGTAGGCGATATACAGCCCGTCCTGGTGTTCACCTGAGCTTAAACGCCAGTCCCAGGTCCCCTGAGCCACCACGTTACCGCTTTGAAGAATGTCGTCGGTAATACCGTCGCTAATTATGTTGCCACTGGCATCGGCCAGTGTCAGGCTGCCGCCATTGCCGTTGACTGTGTCGTCGGAACTGGCCAGTTTGATGGTCGTGTTTGCGTCATCCTGAGAGAGCAGTGGCAAATTATTCGCGGCGGTGGGGTATTCACTCACCATATGGTCGATGCCAACTTTCACCGTACCGCTGCCGTTCAAATCGAGGTCGCGGGTGGTTTGAATGGTGTTGTCCGCCAGGGTATTACCCGGCGCGATGCTGCCAAAATTGACGGTCCCGCCTGCAAACGTCAGGCCGCCGATATGCTGTTCACCAGTGCCTACGGTTGTCACGCTGTCAGTTCCTGCCCGCAGCGTGGCCTGACCGAGCGCCAGCGTATTCAGACCATTGAGATCGAAGGTGCTGTCACCCAGCGCCAGAGTTCCGGCAAAATTGTCCCCGGCATTGTTGTCGGTAAAGCTAAAGGCGCTGCCGTTTGTGTCCGTACTTATCGTACCCGTTCCGCTCACGTGACTGTTAAATGCTGTCTGGCGGCCGTTTTGAATTGCGAGGGTACTAGTGCCGTCGAGAGTATAACCGGTGCTGGCGTTATCGTCTTTGGCATCGCCCAGCGGCAATGGACTGTTATTGAGCGTCAGCGTGGAACCGCTATTTAGAGTAATGCGCTCAATACCTTGTAGAACGTTTGCCGTGCTGTGGACATATACGCTGTTGTCCATAACTAAAGTATCATTGCCCGCGCCTCCGTCTATAAGAGGGGAGGAGGCCGCAGAAGCGGCGTCCAGGTTAGTCAACTCGATCCGGTCGTTATCGGCCTCCATCATAATATTGCCCAGAATGGTGCCTTTCTCCCAGCGGAAGAGGTCATACCCGCTGCTCATTCTGATTTCGCCTTTGACCGTGCCGCCGGAGACCGTCACGCTGTCAGTGCCGCCGCTGACGCTAATGTTTCCGCCGATTACGCTGTCGCCGCTGACAAGAATGGTGTCATTGCCGAAGCCGGTAACCAGGTTACCCAGAATCTCGCCGCCGGACATATCAAAAATATTGTTATCGAGCTTCATATTGACACGGCCAATAGTTCCTCCGGTCATCTTAGCTACGTCGCCATCTTCGAAAGCCCCCACTATGGTGCCGCCCGTCATGGTGAACGTGTCCCGGTTATCCCCTTGCTGAAGTGCGCCCAGGGAACCTCCACTCATGACAAAATCGTCAATGCCATTGCCCTGCAGGAGGGTGCCGGTGATAGTGCCGTTGCTGATGTTGGAACTGTCGGCCCCGTCGCCAGAATAAACATCACCCGTAATGGTGCCACCGTTCATGATGAGTGCGTCATTACCGCTGCCAAAGACAACCGCCAGGCTACCGGTGCTGCCCTGGATAGTCCCGCTGTTTGTCAGTTGATTATTTCCGCTACCGTTAAACTGAACCCCTGGCCCGGTAGTACCGGTGATAGCGCCACTGTTATTGAGCACGCTTGTCCCTTCCCGCAGCTGCACGCCGGTTGTGCCTGCCTGTTGCCCGGCGTTAATGATATTGCTGCCATCACCAAGAGAAATAGCAGCCGATCCAGCGACATTATGTTCGCTACCCGGGGCAATATTAACGGTGACACCTGTCACGCCGCTGGCGCTGACAATCGCTGTGGGGTCGGGATTGGGGGGGGAAGCATCGCAGTCTACGGTTTGCCCCGTGCCGGGGAGATAATTGTCACAGGCAGCATAAGACGGGTTTGCAGAAGAGACCACCAGGTAAATACATGTAGAAAGGAGAGGAGGTTTTCCGCGAATTGTCATCTTTATACTCCTAGAGCGTGATCCTGGTAAAGGTGTGTCCCCCACCTATCCATGCTTCTGAGCCCGCTGACTAAATGACGAGCTCTTTCCCTCGAGTTAATGACTTCCCTGTTCCATTGCGCCCTGCCCCCCCTTGCAGTCCTGCGCTAACCGACATAAAACATAATATATATTATAAAAAGGTGCGCTATGTGGGTAATGCCGATCAGTTAAGGATCCATTGACCGATCCTTCTGTTGTGTGAAAATCCGAAACCTGTTGATTGGTTTCGGATTTTTTATGCGTATCGACCAGGCTCTCGACTTCCTCCGCGCCAGCAATGCTGCTCAGTTTGAGTCACTCTCAGACCTCATTTCTCCCGAGCTCATCACGACGCTGCTCGCCGAAGAGGATGTCGCGACCCTGCGTCGTCACCGTATGCCCATGGAGCGTCTGGTCTGGGCCATCATCGGCATGGCCATCTTCCGCCACGTTCCCATGACTCAGCTCGTCAATCAGCTCGATATCCTGTTGCCCGGCGACCGTCCCTTTGTCGCCCCAGCACCTTCCTGCAAGCTCGCCAAAAACTGGCCACAAGATCATTGAACGCCTGTTTCACGAGACCGCCTCGCGCTGGCACCAGCAGGCCAACCCCCCCGGTTGGGCCGGGCTGTAACTGCTCGCCGTCGATGGCGTGATGTGGCGCACCCCCGATACCCCGGACAATGCCGCCGCCTTTGCCAAACCCGGCACCCAGCATGGCGAGACCACCTATCCGCAGGTGCGCATGCTTTGCCAGATGGAGCTGACCAGTCACCTGCTTGTACAAGCAGTCATGGAGAGCAGCGCCGTCAGCGAGATGGTACTGGCCGAGCAACTCATCGCGCACACACCGGACCACTCGCTCCCCCTGTTCGACAAGGGGTTCTACTCCCTCGGCTTGCTCCACGCATGGCGGGCTGCGGGCGTAGAGCGGCACTGGTTGCTGCCGCTCAAAAAGGGCACGCAATACGAGGTGGTGCGCAAGCTGGGGGCGTCAGGATGTGCTGGTGCGTCTCAAAACCAGTCCACTGGCGAGGAAGAAGTGGTCGCAACTGCCAGAGATACTAGAAGCCCGCTTACTTACCCGCACCATCAACGGCAAAGAGCGGCAAGTGCTGACCTCAATGGTCGACCCGATGCGTTTCCCGGGGGCCGACATCGTTGAGCTCTACAGCCACCGCTGGGAAATCGAGTGGGGCTATCGGGAGATGAGGCAGAGCCTGCAACAACACCGGCTGACCCTGCGCAGCAAGAAGGCGGCGGGGATACGGCAAGAGCTGTGGGCGTGCTGCTGGCGTAGAACCTCTTGCGCAGCCAGATGGTAAAGATGGCGGCGAGTCTGAAGGGATACACGGCGAGCCAGCTGAGTTTTCACATGGCATCGGTGTACCTCATCCATGAACTGAGCTGCATGCCGTACCTGCCACCGGGGAGTATCCCGAAGCGGGTGGCGGAGCTGGATAAGCAGGCGGGGCAGTTTGTATTACCGGAGCGAAGTTCCCCCCGCAGTGTGAAGCCAAGGCCACAGAAGTACAGTGTGAAAAAACCAATAAAAACAATGCCAGTCAGACTTAACTGACTGGCATTACGCTATGTGGGCGATAAAAGCGACCAGCTTGTTTGACCAGTGGTTTGCTCAGCAAGACAACGCAACCCAGGAGAAAGTGCTGGCTGGGTTACTGGCTCTGGCACGGAGGCCCGTCAATTGGTGACCCCTTGGTGGATACCATCAAGAGGGCGCGATTCAACAACCTCAAAGAACTGAGAGTACAGCACTTGGGTGAACCGCTCCGCGCGTTCTTCGCTTTCGACCAACGTCAAGCCATCATCTTGTGTGCAGGCAATAAAGGAGGCAACGACAAGCTGTTTTACAAAGAGATGCTGTCAGTTGCTGAGGCTGAGTATGCCAAGCACTTAACTTCGTTGGAGATAAAATAATGGGCAGAACACTAGAGGAGATGTTGGCATCCCGCTCGGTAGATAGCCAACAAAGGATCTAGGAAATGGCCAACGAGCTGCTGCTCGAGGTTAGCCTCCAGGCTCTGCGCGAAGAGCTTGAGGTTTCTCAGGTGGAACTAGCCTCTGCACTGGGGGTCAGTCAACCAGCGGTAGTGGCGATGGAGCAACGTGGCAACGATATAAAGTTGTCCACAATGAAACGCTATGTTGAAGCCATGGGGGGGAAAGCTACGCGTAGATGTCGAGCTTCTAACCGGAAGGCACATTGGATGCAACGTTTGACTGCAATAACCGGCCCCTGGTCTGTCTCTTACAGACAAATCCCCAAGCATCACTTGGGGATTTGTGAACTGATCTCCCATCCCGAGATCTGCTCAGGATGCCGGCGCAGATAACCACCTTGCAGAGCCTAAGCCCCAAGCCTAACATGGCGTAGGCGTAGCCGACACAAAGAGGGTTATGTCAGCAGAATGGTTGGCGTTAGCAACCAAAAAAACAATGATGCCAGAGACTGAGATCGAACCGGCAAGGGCTTATGTGCCCGGCGGATTTTAAGTCCGCTTTGTCTACCAATTTCACCACTCTGGCGTTGTGGTGGGCCCAGCAGGATTTGAACCTGCGACCAAAG
>SXGR01069162.1_pt1 | contig 12338 bp, 8 predicted proteins | sample 3174711 | NCBI WGS metagenome assembly SXGR01 (sample SAMN11356860, study PRJNA531348) | freshwater metagenome | isolation source: freshwater sample F1-60 | place: China: Fuxian Lake, Yuxi | collected 2017-12-25
GCGAGCGTAACCCCCTCACCAATCGCACGCGCAATATCATCCTGCGAAACATCGAGCGTTCCTGGTTTTGGCAACGTTTTTTTCTGATCAACAGCTTTCGAAACAACGCGCGCCTCAGGAAAAATCTGAAGAAGGAGTTCAACGGCGCGTGCAAGTCCGAACTCGGTATTATTTGCATCCAATCCTTTTTCAAAACGACTCGAACTTTCCGTACGCACGCGCATACGCGTAGATGTCTGACGAATCGAGCTTCCCGAAAAATTTGCTGATTCAATCACAACTGAAGTTGTTGCATCCGAAACCGCGTGCTCCACGCCACCAATCACACCCGCAACCGCGATAACATCATTTTTTGTTGCGACGACAAGTCCACCCGCTGGAATATCATACGTTTTTCCATCGAGCGCGTTTATTTTTTCGCCCGCGTGTGCCTTTCGCACAACAATTTTTCCTCCCGCAGCATTAAAATCAAACGCGTGAAGCGGCTGTCCGGTTTCGAGCATGACGTAATTTGTCACATCAACAAGCGCGTTGATTGGTCGCACACCTGACACGAGCAATCGCTTCTGCATCCATGCAGGCGACGGCGCCCCCGCAACACCACTAACAACTACTGCCTGATAGCGTGAACACAAAGCACCATCTTCAACTGAAACATCAAGCGCAACATCCGATTTTCCTTTAATGGTTTTCGCTGCAGGCAATATAACTTTTGCATCAAGCACTGCGCCGAACTCGCGCGCAAGCCCGCGAAGCCCCCACAAATCTGGGCGATTCGACAAAGCCTTATTATCGAGCTCAAACAAAACACCATTTTTCCCAAGCGCCTGCGCAAGCGGTGTTCCCGCTTTTGCTTTGAGATGCGACAAATCCAAAATTTCTTTTTCACCACCTTTTGGAAAATCCGCTGCCAAACCAATTTCATCAGCACCACAAATCATGCCATCACTTTTGATTCCACGAATTTCAGCAGGCTCAAGCGTAATCAAATCACCCTCACCATGCCACTGCACACGCGCACCGATGCGCGCGAGCGCAACCTTCTGACCAATTTCCAAATTCGAACCACCACACACAATCTGAAGTGGAACGCGTTCACCAACATCAACCAAACAAATGCGAAGCCGATCTGCTTTTGGGTGCGGTCCAATTTCGCCAATCACACCAACACAAACATTGTCCAGCACCTCGCCTTCACGAACAATACCCTCAACTTCTGCTGTGCGGAGTGTAAAAATTTGTGCGATTTTCTCATCGCTTTGCCCTGTGAGATCTACAAATTCTGATAACCATTCTTTTGAGATGAGCATACTATTGCTGTAAAAAATTCAAATCACCTGCATTAAATTCGCGCACATCGCCCACACCGTATTTAAGCATCGCGATTCGAGTGAGACCGAGTCCAAACGCAAAACCCGAAACTTTTTTCGGATCGAGTTTCGCCGCCTTCAAAACTTCAGGATGAATCATTCCGCAACCGAAAATTTCGAGCCAACCCGTTCCTTTACATAGCTTACAACCCTGACCCGCACAAATCACGCACGTCACTTCCCCATTCATTCCCGGTTCAACGAAGGGATAAAATTTTGGGCGAAGTCGAACTTGTGTTTGTGGTCCGTACAAATGTTGCGCCGCTGCCTCGAGCATTCCCTTCAAATGTGCGAGCGTCACGTTTTCGCCAACAACAAAACCTTCGAACTGATAAAACGTGTGTTCGTGACGAACATCTGTCGCCTCATTTCGAAAACATCGCCCTGGCACAACCGCCGCAAGCGGCGCGCCATACATCTGAAGCGCGCGAACCTGCATACCACTCGTGTGCGTGCGCATAAGCAGAGTTGGATGGTCCTTAATGTAGAACGTATCCTGCATGTCTCGCGCTGGATGATCTGCGGGAATATTTAGCGCTTCGAAATTATAAAATTCTGATTCAAGCTCCGGCCCGTCCAAAACCAAAAAGCCTTTTCCGCGAAAAAATGTTTCTAAATTCTGACGAACCTCAGTTATAGGATGCAGCGCGCCATATTCTTGTCGTGGCAAAAACGGCTCTGAAATATCAATCGCGCCAGCGCCCGACAACAACGCAAGTTCCGTTCGACGCGCCGCGATAAGCGCATCAAGCTCCATCTTAACCTGGTTTGCACGTGCCCCAACTGTTTTTTTGCTTTCAGCATCAAGCAAACTCAGTGTTTTCAAAATCGCAGTCAACTGACCCTGCTTTCTTCCTAACAATTCCGTTTCAACCCTCTCTAATATCTCCAAGGAATCCGCAGCAGCAATCGCTGCAACGCTAGCCTCATGTAACTGATTTAATTGCTGTAAGACGGATATAGACATACGAAAAAATACAAAAAAACTGGCCTCTAACTATCGCATAAGATACAGTATTTATATCAAAAACACAACAAAAACCGCTTCAATATATAGCACCGAAGATTTCATCTCCAAAAATCGCCATCACGACTCTTGACAAAATGGCGAAAATTAGCTATAAACCCTGCAGCTCGCTCGAAGACCACAACGGTCTTACAAGTAAGCAATTACATCAGTTGCAGCCGCGCCATCGCGGCGCTCGGAGTTTGACAATGAAGATCTCCAAAATGCGCCCTTCGGCGCTTGTGTATACGATCCTTGCTTGGTTTGCGATTGCTTGCTCGGCAAGCACCGACGACCTGACCAAGGAAGATACCGCCTTGACTGATGCCAGTCAAGCTGACGCCGGTGACGGTTCGGCCGATGCGGGTCCGTGCTCGGGTTTGGAACCCGGCGCGTACTGCACCACTGGCGACAAGTGCATCCAGTCGGCAAAGTGCACGACCACCGGGACCTGCGAAGGTACTCCGGTCAACTGCAACGACAACAACTCGTGCACCGAGGATCGGTGTGACGCAAAGGTTCCCAGCCTATGCGTGAACGAGTCCGTTGTCGCGACGACTGACGGAAAGCCAGTTACCTGCAACGACACGAACGAATGCACTGGAGGCGACGTCTGCAAAACATCGGGTACGTGCGTGGGCACCCCGATCAACTGCGACGACAACAACTCGTGCACGATCGACGCATGCGACACCAAGGTCGGCTGCAGCCACAAGTACAATCCAGCCAGCAGCTGCAGCGACGGCAATCCCTGCACGCAAAACGATCATTGCGACAATGGCGTTTGTCTCTCGGGTCAGAAAATTGCCTGCAACGACAACAACCCGTGCACGATCGACGCATGCGACCCATCGTCTGGCGAATGCACCTTCCTCGGATTGCCCGAAGGCCAAGGATGCAATGATGGCAATGCCTGCACCATCGGCGACGCATGCAAAGGCGGCGCTTGCATCTCAGGCCCCAAAAAGACCTGCAATGACAGTGATCAATGCACGACCGATGTGTGCAACCAAGCCAGCGGGGCCTGCGAGTTCAAGTTCACCGCGTTCAACGGGCAACCGTGCGACGACGGGAACAAGTGCACGAAAAACGAAACCTGCGTTGAAAAGGCAAACGGATGCGTAAGCACCTCGGTTGTCGACTGCAACGATGGGAATCCGTGCACTACGGACTCGTGCGACTCCAACGGCGGCTGCGTCTACTCCTCAGCCGACGGCATCTCATGTGACGATAGCAACGCTTGCACCGTCGGAGATACCTGTTCGCAAAAGTCCTGCAAACCCGGCAAGTTGTCGTGCAACGACAACAATCCTTGTACGCAAGACAGCTGCAACAGTGTTGGCGCTTGCGTCTTCAAACCGAGCGTCTCGTTCGGGTGTGACGACGGCAACGCCTGCACCAGCAACGATGTTTGTGACGCCTCGGGATCGTGTCTCGGCAGCATCCTGTCCTGCGACGACAAGAATGCCTGCACGTCGGACACATGTGACAATGTGACCGGCTGCAAGTACGCGAACACCAACGGAACCTGCAGCGACAACAATCCCTGCACCGAAGGTGATCTCTGTAAGCAAGGTGTCTGTTCACCAGGCAAGAACCTCTGCGAAGATGGCAATTCCTGCACGATCGACGCGTGCAACAAGGACACCGCCCAATGTACGCACACGCCCCAGCCCTTCGCGGCGACGTGCGACATCAAAAACAATGTGTGTGCAGCACCGAAAGGTGTGTGCGACATACAGGGCGAGTGCCAGCCTGTGGCCAAGTGCGATGACGGCAAACCGTGCACCAGCGATTCGTGCGACACGGTTTCCGGAAAGTGCTCAAACGCTGCCATCCCTGGCTGCGTTCCATAAAACCACCACCCCCCCCACAACTCCTCCGGATTTGCAGCTTCACCTAAGCTGCAGTCCGGGGGCGTTTTTTATTCAGCGGTGTTGACAAGAATCAAAAAAATTGATAGTTTAGTCTGTGGTTCAACCCCACATTGGAGGAATTTAGATGAACAATTTTCGTACGGCTGCGGCCGTTTGGCTACTCATTCTCGCCGCGCTGTGCGGCTGCTCATCGGAGGCAACGACGAGCATCACCACCGTCTCAACAAATTCAGGAGAAGCAGACGAAGACCAAGACACCAACCACGTTTCGAGCTTCGACGCGATCGTGGGCTCAGATGCTGCGCCGCTACCAGGTTCGTTTCGCGCACCCTGCGCAACCAGCAATGACTGCGACAGCGGTCTTTGCATCAGTGATGAAACGAACACGAAGTTCTGCACCATCACATGCCTTTCATCGTGTCCGGCCGAGTTTGACTGCGAGCCATCGCCGGGCGGTGACACCATCTTCTGGTGCGTCCCGAAATGCAAGGTCGAGAAATGCAACGGCAAAGATGATGATTGCGACAGCCTCATCGACGAAGGCCTCAACGGCAAGACGCACATGTGCGAAGACGGAAATCTCTGCACAATGGAGGCGTGCAACACCAACGGTGAGTGCTCCCACACTCCCCAAACAAGCATTCCGTGTATGGATGGGAGCGCATGCACCGTGAATGATGTGTGCGTCAACTCGACCTGCACTTCGGGACAACTCCTCAAGTGCGACGACGGCGACCCATGCACGAGCAATTCGTGTAACCCATCAGCGGGCTGCGTGTTCTCCCTTATTTCAGCTGGACCTGGTTCGTGCCAAGACGGCGATGTCTGCACGGAGAAGGATTTTTGCGAGAAAGGATCTTGCATTCCCGGCACGCCCAAGGTTTGCAAGGATGCCAATGACTGCACCTACGACAAGTGCGACAACAAGTATGCGTCGTCAGGTGGCTGCGTTTTCCAGCCCGTACCGAACAAGCAATTCGGGACCTGCTCGCAGGTGGGCATCCCGGACAACTACGTGAACTGGTGCATCGGCGGCACTTGCACACAGTCACTCAAACCCTAACCCCTGCGCCCACACGGCGCGCAGAACAAAAAGCGGAGCCACACCTCACCAGTGTCGCTCCGCGTTTTTATTTTCAGCAATATTTTTTCGCTGCCGCCTAACCGGTCATCAATAAAATATTTTTTAAATACAGATCACATTGTCAGTGGGTTATTTCTTGAAAGACGCCTCGCAGGCGATGCTAGCTCGGAATTTCGCGAAGCGAAATTAGCATCGCCGAGAGACAGCGTGGGTCGCCGCAGGAGCGACCCAACGCGTGTCCTGAAAAATATAACCTACTGACACACCGCACATTCCTCGGTAGCCACATCCCGCTTCATCGTCTTCCCATCAATGCGCTCCGCCTCAATTGGCGCTGCGCTGCGCAAGTAATAGAGCGACTTCATACCAACCTGCCACGCAAGAAAGTGAACATCGTTCAAATACTTACCACTGATCGGTGTTGAGAAGAATACATTGATCGACTGCGCCTGATCAATATATGGCTGACGATCAGATGCCTGCTGCACGATTTCGCGCATGTTCATTTCGTATGCAGTTCGGAACACCATCTTTTCTTCGTCGCTTAAGATATCGAGAAACTGCACACTTCCCTTCGCCGCGATAATTTCCTTCCACACTTCCGAATTGTTTGCACCCTTTGTCTCGAGCAATTTCTCAAGTGATTTATTTTTCACCAAGAAACTTCCTGACAAAGTTTTCTGCAAATACGCATTTCCAGAAATCGGTTCGACACATGGCGTTGCTTCACCACAAATAAACGCAGTCGATGCGGTTGGCTGAACACTTGTCACATAGGTGTTGCGACGTGTTCCACCATCGAGCGGAAGTCCGCGCTCCTGACCCAAAAGCTCTGATGCTGCATGCGCCGCGTCGCCAATTGTTTTGAACATCACTTTGTTTGTCGAGCGCGCGAGCACACTTTCAAACGGAATCATTTTGCTCATCAAGTATCCGTGATAGCCCATCACACCGAGACCAATCGAGCGTTCATGCTTCACCGAATTAATTGCTTTTGTATATTCCTTTGTTGGCGCCATTTCGATGAACGTGTCGAGATTGTTGTCCAAACATTTCACACACAAATATGCAATCTCATTCACCTGTTCCTTCCACTCGTCCCAGCGTTCAAGATTCAAGTTTCCAAGACAACAAACCGCTGTGCGCTCTTCATTTGTTGGCAACACAATTTCCGTACACAAATTGCTCTGGCGAACAAAAAGTCCCAAATCTTTGTGGTGCTGCGGAACCGCGCGATTAACCGTATCGATGTATACGATATATGGTTCACCCGTTTCTGCACGAAGTGTCAAAATCTTGCGCCAGATATCGAGCGCTGGAAGTGTTTTTGAAACCGTCTTGTAGTGCGGATCGATCAAATTAAAATCTGCCTGAGCCTCAACCGCTTTCATGAATTCATCAGTCACCACAACACCATGATTCAAATTCATACACTTGCGATCTGGATCGCCACCGGTTGGTTTGCGCATTTCCAAAAATTCTTCAATATCTGGATGGTCAACGCGCAGGTATGCAGCAGCTGCACCGCGACGAATGCCGTTGCGCGAAACTGCGATTGTTTCTGAATCCATGATTTTCAAAAATGGAAGCACGCCACTCGAGCGAAGCCCTGACGACTGAAGCGGCGCATTCTGTCCACGAAGCTGCGACCAATCAGTTCCAATACCACCACCATTTTTTGCAAGAAATGCATTCTCGCGATAAATATCAAAAATACCTTCGAGTGTGTCTGGGACAGTATTGAGAAAACATGAAATCGGCAAACCCTTGCGTGTACCAATATTCATGAGCACAGGTGTTGCAGGAATAAACCACATCTTGCTCATCACGTCGTAGATTTTCTGCGCGAGCTCACGATCGCCACGAGACATTCCTGTTGCAACACGCGCCAAAAAAGTCTGTGGGTCTTCGCAGATTTCATTATTTGCATCGCGCAAAAAATAGCGATCGCGCATATTTTCAAGGCCGAAATATGAGTGAAGCGCGTTATTTTCTGGATGCAACTGAATTGATTTCTGAACTTCAATATTAGCATTGTAATGTGGACAGTCCCAGCTATTTTTACCCGCGGTTTTGCTCAAAATTTCCTCGAGCAATAAATCGCGGGCGCTTGCAAGATCGTTGTTTGAGAGTGCGTCAATGACGGATGAGTATAAGAGCATAGTATTTTTATAAATGAATGAGCCGCGAACGCTTTACCAATCTGACACAACTGTTCCCTTTGAATATTCTGTTGCACGATTTTCAAAGAAATTTGCATGCTCTTTTGCGTTCACCATAACATCGAGCCATGGGAGCGGATTTTGAACGTGATACATCATGTCCAAACCAAGTTCGCCTAGTTTACGATCCGCGGTATAACGCACATATTCCTTAACTTGCTGCGCGGTGAGACCCGGAACCGGACCCATCGAGAAACACGCATCAACGAACGCGTCCTCGAGTGCAACCATGTCGCGACACGCAGTGTAAAGTTTTTCACGGAACGCATCGGTCCAGAGCTGTTTGTTCTCAGAAATGAAATCTCGAAACAATTGACACACACCACGGCTATGAAGCGTCTCATCGCGAATACTCCAAGTTACAATCTGACCAACACCACGAAGTTTTCCGAGACGTGGAAAGTTCATCAAAATCGCAAACGATGCAAACAAACTCACACCCTCAACAAATCCGCCGAACACCGCGAGATTAATCGCAAGATTTTCTGGCGACTCCGTGTCAAACGTCTGCAAATAATTATATTTGCCACGCATTGATTCGTATTCAAGAAACGCCGAGTATTCCTGTTCTGGAAGTCCGAGCGAATCATTCAAATATGAGTACGCCCACACATGAACACTTTCCATCGCAGCGAACGACGAAAGCATCATCTTAATTTCCGGCTTTGGAAAACACGGAATGAGGCGCGTATTGTAATTATTATTCACCTCAATATCAGCCTGTGTGAAAAAACGAAGAATCTGAATAATCAAATTCGCTTCTGGCGGCGTTAAGTTAAAACGATAATCAATAATATCGTTTTCCATTGGAACTTCTGTTGGAAGCCAATGCGCTTGATTCTGTTTTTTGAAAAATTCAAAATACTCGGGATACTCAAATGGTCGATACACGTTGCGTGGGGTCAAAAGTGCACACGAATTTTGGAGGGAGCTCATATCGAATGGAAAATTATTTCCTGGAGAGGGAGGCCATCAGTATACCTTGTTTAAATTTTTTGGAAAGATACATAAACACAACATATAGTGTTGATAACTTATTCACAGCACAAGATATTGCGTTTTGGTAAAAAAGTGGTATAGCTCTATTCACCCCCTACACCTTCTGAACCTTTTGTGCTAAACTAGGCACAAAATCATTCTTCCTATGCATGTAGTTATTATCGGTGCCGGACGTATCGGACAAGCCTTTAAACATTTGTGTGAGGCGCGCGCACAGTCGGTTTCTCTTTTTGACGCTGACACAACCAAAGTTCCAGACCAGCGACCGCTGAGCGAAACCATTCCATCTGCAGACGTGATTTTTTTGTGCATCCAATCGTTTGCGATTCGCGAAGTTCTTGCTGAACTCAAACCCCTTTTAAAACCAACCGCTCTTATTGTCTCGCTCGCTAAAGGAATCGAGCGTAATACCTTCAAAACACTGGACATTATTATTCCTGAATGTCTCGCACCCGAGCAGCCATGGGGCCTTATTATTGGCCCAATGCTAGCTGAGGAAATTTTACAAAACCAAGGTTCGGCGGGCGTATTCGCAGGTTCGAATCCTGAAGAATGCACAACCCTCTCTTCATTAATTGACCCGCACAACCTCAGTCTCGAATGCTCCAACGATGTACACGGTGTAGCACTTGCCGGTGTTCTCAAAAACATCTACGCACTTTCACTCGGCATCGCTGACGGCATCGGTTGGGGTGCTAACCGCAAAGGCTGGCTCATCACCCGCGCGATTCGCGAAATGCGCGACATTATCGAAATTTTAGGCGGCGATCCAGATACCGCTGACGGCCCTGCAGGACTCGGCGACCTTATCGCAACAGGCTCAAGCCCGCACTCACGCAATCGCGCAACGGGCGAGCAGATCGTAAAGACAGGAGAAATGAACCCGCTCAGCGAAGGTTACATTTCCCTATCGTCTTTGAAACACCTTCTCGGTGAACGCGCCTCTGAATTTAAAATTCTCTCAACCTTAATCGAGATCATTGAACACAAGCAGGATGCAACAATAGTCTTCAAACAACTCGTATGAAGATTCTTGCGATAGAAACATCGTGCGATGATACCGCTGTGGCTGTAATGCAGGCACGCGGCACCAGTATCAAAACACTCGCGCAAGTAACCGCGTCGCAAATTCCAATCCACCGGCGCTACGGTGGCGTTGTTCCTGAAGTTGCAGCGCGTGCTCACGCAGAAACAATCATTCCAACTATCAAAGAAGTTTTTACGCAGCTCGGTCTCAACCCTGAGCGCGCAATGAAAAAACCACCCATCGACGCAATTGCGGTTACAAGCGGCCCTGGGCTCGTCACTAGTTTGTGGGTGGGCGTCACAACCGCAAAACTTCTCGCGCGCGAATGGGACGTGCCAGTTTTTGGTGTAAACCATATGGTCGGGCACATCTACTCATCGCTCGTCAACCAAAAACTTCCAGAGTTTCCGATGCTCGCACTTATCGTTTCTGGCGGCCACACCGAAATTGTGTGGATGAAAAACCCAACTTCGTGGAAAAAAATCGGATCGACGCGTGATGACGCAGCCGGCGAAGCGTTCGATAAATTTGGAAAAGTTCTTGGGTTTTCATATCCAGGTGGCCCTGAAATTTCAAAGCGCGCAGAAAAAGGAAACGTAGCCGCGATCCAGTTCCCTCGCCCCATGATTAATGACGGCACATACGACTTTAGTTTTTCAGGACTCAAAACATCGGGGCGCATGTGGGCCGAGGCGCAAAAAAAGTTAACACCAAAACTAATTGCAGACGGGTGCGCTTCATATCAAGCAGCAATTGTTGATGTGATCATCACAAAGACCGTTCGCGCAATTGAGCAGTACAAACCAAAAACAGTCGTACTCGGCGGCGGGGTCTCCGCAAACGATGCACTTCGAAATGAGTTACTCGCTCGCACAAAACACCTCAAAAGTGTTAAAATTCATATACCAGAAAAACAGTACACGACAGACAACGCTGCAATGATCGGTGCTGCAGCATACTTCACAAAAAATAAATTTAAATCATCGTGGCGCTCGCTTGCAGCGAACCCTGCGTTCGAAATATAAAATATATGGTAGAACTTTCAAAAATCGACGACAATTTTACAGATGCGTGGCTCAAATATGAACCAAGGGTTGGATATTACGCACTCCTGGCGCTCATGCTTGGGCTCATCTCAATAGGTTTAAGCATACTTTTTGTGATACTTATTGGTGCAGCATCATACCCTGCATTCGCTTACTTTTATAACTATTTTAATCAAATAGGAGAAGGACTTGGTGAGTTAAGTGCAACTTATACCATTTGGATCGTATGCGCATTCAGCTTATTTATTTTTGCTAGTAGCATACTTGGTGCCTGGCAAAAGGCCGCGCTATGGATTGCATACTTAGCACCAGAAAAATTAAAATTTTCTCAGATTTTTAAGCAAGCAATCCCACTTACACCACGATACTTCGGACTCGGACTCCTAAAAGGTCTCGTTATTTTTGCCGGCTACGTACTCTTCATCGTTCCCGGCATCTTATTCAGCGTCTGGTTTGCGTTTAGCGAAATTGCAGCACAAAAAAAATCCATTATCGAGTCTCTCAAATATAGCCGGACACTCGTTACAAATCGCTGGTGGTCCATTGCGCTTCGCTTAGCTCTCGGTCTAATTATCGCGATGGTAATTCCGCAAATAGTCTCATCAATTTCAACAGGTATTCTCATCCCAGAAAACGGCTCATTTGATTTTGTGGCGGTCATCGGATTTCTTCTTGCATTTTCAATTGTTATTTTCCAAAGTTACTTTTTAATGCAGTGGTACAATACCTTCAAATATTCTGTCTATCTTGATGCGCAAAAATCATCAGAACCTACCCCTTCAGAATTGCCTGCTGCCCCACAAGTGCAATAATTCGCTGCTCAAAATCAGCGCTCCAATCAACAGCAAAATCAGTCTCAATCATTCTTTTTTGTCCATCAGTCGTTGCGATTGAAAGAAAGATTTTCATATCACCCCGACTACTTGCGAGAAGGTTTCTTAGCTTTTCTTTGTCTTCGTTTGGCATCGTTGAGGCAATTTCAATGACCGTCGATCTTATTATCGTAAGTGGCTCTGGAGATGACGCCGCACTCGATGAGTGCTCAACAGGCGCTCCATAGCCACCACCCGGATTGTTTGGGTCGCGTTTTACAAAACGCTTTTTTGTTCGCGCCTGCGAAAGCATTTCGAGTAATTTTGTTTTCATCTCAGTCGCGTTTTCTGGCGTCAAAATTTCTGCATGCTCAACAAAAATTTTATTATCACCCTGCTCATTTGATCGACGTCCGATTACACCCGCAACCGTTCCGACATTCCACACCGCTTCTGTTTTTTCAAATGATTTTGGAAAAATCATAATTTCTGCAGTACCCGAAAGATCCTCAACCTTTGCGTTCATCATCGCGTCGTGATTTTTTGTCCACTTCTTTTTTGCTTCTGCAACAATACAGACAAGCAGCAACGTTCCACCCGCAGGCTCTGCTTCGATATTCACAATTTCCGTATAATTATTCGAAAAAATCACCGCGTAATCTGCGCACGGATGCGACGAAATATACAAACCAATCAAATCCTTTTCCCATTTCAGTTTTTCTGGGAGATCCGCATCAGGAGCTGGTTGCAATTTGAGCGTTGCAGCAGGTGCGCCCATGAGTCCAAGCAATGACCCTTGATTGCTGTCGCTCGCAGTTAAATGTTCACGCGCAAAAACAAGCATGCGTTCAACATTCGCGAGGAGCATTCCGCGATCACCCCAATCATCCATCGC
>SXGR01201619.1_pt1 | contig 12338 bp, 14 predicted proteins | sample 3174711 | NCBI WGS metagenome assembly SXGR01 (sample SAMN11356860, study PRJNA531348) | freshwater metagenome | isolation source: freshwater sample F1-60 | place: China: Fuxian Lake, Yuxi | collected 2017-12-25
CAAGTCCCACTCTGCACTAACTCCCGCCCCGCCATTACCTAATGGTCAACGATCACTAATTCTTAATTTTCCAAGAGATGGTAGCCGAGTAACTACGGCAATTGCACATTGTCTTCAACCCGGCATCGGCAGAAAGAAACGCTCACTGCACTCTGCCAGCAGCCACACCACGCCTACCCACGCTGCGCCGCGTGTGCCATTCCTGCAGCGCAGGATTACCAACCCACTGTCTGATCAAACTCCAGTTCCGGGACCGGCTCTGCATCCGCACCCACAGGGGACGTCCACTCATTATCCCCGGCTTCTGCTGTTAGGTTTGCCGTCTGGTCAAACTCAAGCTCGCGGATTGCCTCTACTGCTTCTGGAGCAATCAGCTGCTGTGCATTCGCCTCCACCGGTGGTGAGCGCGCGGGTGCGATTGCCACTGCAGTTGTTGGCTCGCCGGCATGCGCCAGTATCTGTCGCACCGTCGCCGGCTCTGTGATAAAGCCAATCAGGCGCACCCGCCCACCGCACCTGCCGTACTGGAGCACAAATACCCGGGAGATGCGCATCAGCAACTGCGCCCACAAATAGCGCGGCCCCTGTCCGGCCCGCGTGGCGCCGGCAACTTCGCGCGGCGGCGGTATCAACGCCGCTATCGGATCAACAAAATCGCAGGAGTGATCTTATTTGCTTCGGCGTCGGGCTACATGCGGAAAACGTGAAGCCGCAGCCCGCTTTACCCCGCTGCCTGCGGATCCGTGCTCAATTTCAAGGACGGTTTCCACAACTGCGACCAGCTTCCGCTTGAAAAAAACCTACTATCATAGTGGGGCCTAGCCATGAGGATTGGCCGCATCTATTCGACGCCAGCCGCACCATCCAAATTTCAATGGAAGAAAACTTCGTAGCTTACAAAAAGCGAGCTGGTAATTTCATCAACCGCGCGGTGGACTCCCTGCTCCCGCTTGCAGCGGTCCCGTGCGCGATGATTATTGCCTGGTGGGATCATCTTGTTGATCTGGCGGGTGGCATTACCGCCGCCGCGAATTTCGATCGCCACCTCAGCCGGGGGCATCAGGCGCGGCGCATGATCTTTGCCAGCCGCGCACCACCCATCAGCGATATCCAGCTGCTCGCTGATGGATGTGACCGTGAAACGTGTATGGCGCGGCAGGTATAAAGTGTAGGGCATGCCTTCAAAGACATTTGCCCGCCGCCCCACTTTTGACCAGTGCCCCCGGTTCGAGTCGATCTCGCAGACCCCGCCCAGGACCACCAGCGCCAGCTCGTTCTCACCGGTCTCGAACGACCAACTTTCCCCGCGCAGCATTTGCGGGCGGCAAAATGCAGAAAATCCCATCCGGCGGAGGTGGGTGTAACCCGGATATATTCACGATTATCGAAGTGCGGGGTAACCAGCAGGGGAGATTGGTAAGGGCTCATGGCGTGTTCCTTTTCATGGGTGGTGCGGTGGTATTACGCACCAGCAGCAGACCTTTGAGCAGCCGGGTCTGCGGGGTGGTGGCTACACCTGCTTCCGCGGTCTGCAAAAGCTCCAAAAGTAGGCTGGCCGCTTCTGTGCCGATAAACCCTTTTAGGCTGGTCGAAGGTGGTCAGCGGCGGGTGGGTGTAGGCAGAGAAGACAATGTTGTCGAAGCCGGTCACCGAGATGTCTTCCGGAACACGCAGATCGGCCTGCTGCAAAGCTTGCAGCAAACCGATGGCGAGCATGTCGTTGTAGCAAAGGATTGCCGTGGGGCGCTCGGGCAGATCCAGGAAATGGGTGCATGCCCCAACCCCATCCACCGGCCGGCCGCCAAACACCTGGTGAATGTAGCCATCCGGGTAGGTCAGCCCTGCAGCAGCCAGCTCCTGTTGGTATCCCGAAACTCGGTCCTGAGTGGTACGGCCCGAGAGGGCGTTCCCCAGGTAGGCAATTCTCTGATGCCCTAGCTCGATCAAATGGCGGGTAAGCTGGCGGCTGCCATCCACATCATCGTGGTAAATGGAATAACGGTAATCTTCAGCCGCCCGGTTATTGATCACCACAATTGGACGGGAATATTCGCGCAGCAGGCGGGAATGTTCGGCGCTGAAGGGAGTGGAGCAAATAATGACCCCATCCACGCTGTGGGCGCGCATGGTCTGTACGATAGCCTGCTCCCGCTCCAGGCTGCGCTGCGAAGTAGCGATAAACAAGCTGTAGCCACCTCGCTGGGCGGCTTCATCGATGCCCTGCAGGATTTCACTAAAAACGGGTCGTCGATATGGCTGACGATGACCCCCAGCGCCTGGGAGCGGTTGGTTTTCAGGCTGCGGGCCGCTGCGCTGGGCTGGTAGCCCAGTTCGACTGCATTTTTTTTGATCTTTCCTGTGGTTTCCGTAGAGATCAACATGCTGCCATGCAGGGCGCGGCAGACCGTGGCATGGGGAACGCCGGCTTGCTTGGCTATATCTTTAATCGTGACCAGCATTTGTGAGTCTCCGCTATGCACAGGTATGCATTACCGTTCATAATTTACACAACACCCTGCTAAAAGTCAACTTTTTTTGGCAACTTCTAACATGAGGAGAGCCCATTGAGTCTACGCCGGCGGATTGTCGGGCCCTACAGCAACAAAAAATAGTACTTGACTAATGCAATTGTTGGTTCTATAATTTGTATGTTGTGGAACAATGTACAAGCTCCCAAGAATTAAGTTAAGGGTTATCACTTTATTGACACAGAAGGCGCAAAAATGCTATTCTGGTGTTGTGATTTACACCGTCTATTGAAATATCATAAGCTCATTACAACAAGCTTGAAACCTGATTGATGTATTGTTCAATACAACCCGACAGGATGTAGCATGGCCATTATCACGATTAAAAACCTGGTTAAGAAATACGGGGACAATATCGTTGTTAACCACCTGGACCTTTTGGTAAATGATGGTGAATTTGTTACTTTGTTGGGACCATCTGGATGCGGTAAAACGACTACCTTAAGAGCAATCGCTGGCCTGATAGAAATCGACGAGGGAGAAATTTACCTGGGTGATCGTTTGATTAACGATGTGCCTCCCCATAAACGGTCAACCGCCATGGTCTTCCAATCTTATGCTCTTTTTCCGCATATGTCTGTCCATGAGAACGTGGCTTTCGGGCTAAGGATGCAAAAAGTTCCCAAGTCAGAATGTGACGATCGTGTTCGAGAAGTCCTCCAGATGATGGGGTTATCTGAACTGGCTGACCGCGGACCAGGCCAACTCTCCGGGGGCCAGCAACAACGGGTAGCCGTAGCACGTGCCATTGTCACGCATCCAATAGTGCTATTGTTTGATGAGCCACTATCCAATCTCGACCTAAAACTGCGTGAACGGCTTCGGATTGACATTCGGGAATTACAACGCAGATTGAAAATCACAACGGTTTATGTCACTCATGACCAGGCTGAGGCATTGGTAATTTCCGACCGAATCGCCATCATGGATAAGGGAAGTATTATCCAATGTGCAGACCCTGTGACCATCTACACACATCCCGTGAATGCTTTCACTGCCGATTTTATTGGACAGGCGTCCATCCTAAAGGCTCAGGTGATTGAGACTAACGAATCTGGTTGCACTGTCGAGACACCTGTTGGCAATTTGATATCTTCCGATCGACCAAAGAATACCTCAAAAGCCGTGATGGTTTGCTGGCGTCCAGAGGATATCACCCTATATCAAAAAGAACACCATAACCGGATTGATGGAAAAATTGAGCGCAATATCTTCATGGGCAATCTGACGGACCTTTTTGTGGATGTAAACGGCACCTCCTTGCGAGTTCAGATGGGAGGAATCGTAAATCTTCAACCAGGCGATAAGATTGTTCTGGGTCTTTCAAAGGATAAGCTGCGGGTCATTGAGGGGGATGCGTGACCAAAAAGAACCATACGCTGACCATTCTTTTACTCCTGTTTCCCGGTGTTGGTTATATCGCCCTAATGCTGGCATCTGCGCTGGTCATGGTTGTAATGCAAAGCCTGGGACTTTTTAACTTTACTGGAATAAGTCAATTTGGATTTCAAGAGTGGAAAGATGTTTTTAATCAACAAACGTGGGATGCTTTCGCATATTCCTCCAAAATTGCATTTATAAGCTCTGTAATGTGCATGATTCTGGCTTACCCTATGGCGCTCTATCTACGTAGAGAGTTTCTGGCAAAAAAGTTTTTTAATGCTGTAATTAGAATGCCCCTCTTTATGCCAGCGCTTGTTGCTGCCTTCCTGATATTGAATGTCATCGCCTATCATGGCATTTTTAACGAGTTCCTTACTCGCCTGGGCATCATCCAAGAACCATTAAGATTAACCCACGATGATTGGGGATTCGGGGTTATTGGAATACAGATTTGGAAGAATCTGCCCTTTCAAACGCTAATCGTTACTTCTGTGCTGTCCAGTATCCAATCTGATCTGGAGAGCGCAGCGAAAAATCTGGGTGCAGGCCCTTGGCAGGTGTTTCGCGATATCCTTTTCCCACTTTCGATTCGAGGGATTGTTACCGGAGTGGTGCTGGTTTTCATCGGCATTTTTGGCGATTATGCCGTTAATACCGTCGCCGGCCCTTCATATCCCCCATCACTTGCAATCAGGATGTACACAAATGCAACAACTTTCAACGATTGGGGGCAGGCTGCATGCCTGGCTATTATCATTATGGTATCGTCCATGGTTTATGCTTGGTTGATTACCCGCGTTGCCCGGTTCGCCACGAGTTAATATATGACTTCACTTACCCGTACCTCGCTGCGTAAAAAGAGAGTATTCCAGTTTACCCGCAACACCATTTTCCCAATGCTGATGCTATTTGGCGCGATTGTCATCATAGGTCTTCCGTTGTTAATGGCTGTATTGTGGTCATTGGTTAACCCGGATTTCCCCTGGTCCTACCCTGATATTTTCCCTACCCATCTTTCCCTCTTTCACTGGGAGTATGTCTTCCGTTTTACCGATATCACCAAAGCAATTGCCACCAGCTTCATCATTGCACCACTTGCGACCATTCTGGCATTCATTCTTTCGCTTCCACCTTCCTATGCCATTGCAAAATATGATTTCCCAGGCAAAGAGCTCATTCGCATTATCATCCTGCTGCCCATCATTTTACCGGGTATGGTCGTTGCGCTATTTCTCAGTCGTGTATTTCATTTCCTTGGTTTATCACAAAGCTTGCTTGGTCTTGTATTAGGGCACACGCTATTGGGTTTGCCGTATATGTTGCGCCTGCTTTCAACCAGCTTCGAGGCCATCCCAAGGGAAATTGGTGATGCCGCTTCCAACCTAGGAGCAACCAATTTCTATCGACTCAGAGATGTTTTTATCCCCATGCTCCTCCCGGGCATTTTTGCGGGCTCCATTTTCACCTTTATCACAAGCCTGGAGGAATTTAATTTAACTTTCGTCATCGGCACGCCTGCCTATCAAACCATCCCTACCGTCCTTTTTGCATTCCTGGGATATCACTTTGTCCGCACGAATGCTGCTGTCGTTTCATTAATCTTGATGGTACCCAATGTGATCCTTCTGTTCGTGGCCGACCGTTATCTAAAAACGAATTTTCTAACAGCGGCATATGGGAAACTCTAATTATGGAGGTGATGACAATAAAATGGTCTAGTCCACCCATATCCCGGCCCGGCAACCATGCCGGAATTCGAAGATACCGGGGTCATCCAATTTATGTTCTATATGTACGGAGGATAAAATGAGAGGATATTACAAAATTATCGTGTTGTTTGTGCTGCTTGCCTTGCTTCTGCCTGCCTGCGGCGGGGCCAAGCCAGCAGGGACCGCAAAGGACTACCTTAACATGAGCTGGGATCAGCTCGTTCAGGAAGCCAAAGCGGAGAAGGAAGTCGTGTTCTACATGTGGTGGGGCGAAGAATTTTGGAAGACTGCCGCCCAGAAATTTGAAGAAAAGTACGGAATTAAGGCAACTGTCGTGATTGGTGATAACAATGTAGACAAACTGCTCGCGGAAAAGGATAACCCTGTTGGCACAATCGATGCTCAGGCGTTTGGCGGCCCATATGTCAAGACCATCATCGATGCTGGATTGCTGTATGGCCCAATCCTTCCCAAGATGCCTTCCGTCGCAAACCTCGACGCAAAGCTGGGTTCCTATCAGGAAGGTGTTGAAACCAAGGGTTACCTGGTGCCGTTGTATCGCAACCAGACTGGTTTCGTATATGACCCAGATAAGATTTCCAACCCGCCCCAGACTTGGGATGATTTGGTTAAATTCATCCAAGATAACCCCAAGCAATTTGCCTTCTGCGATCCCAATAAGGGTGGTACCGGTCAGGCAATGCTCTTCACTGTTGTCAACAACCTGACGGGTGGGATTGACCAATATCAGGCTGATAAGGAACTCGATCAGGAGAAGGTAAAAAAGTGGTCAGCGGTTTGGGATTGGTTCAATGCCAATAAAGACAACTACATGCTGACAGCTTCCAATAATGAATCGCTCGATCTGTTGAACCAGGGAGCGGTTTCCCTCATTATTGGCTGGGATGATGACACACAGATCGCCTTCTCCAAAGGTACAATCTTTAAGCGTGCCAAGATGTACGTTCCCCAAATGGGTTTGCCGGGCGGTGGTGACTCAGTGGGTGTTCTCAAGAACGCCCCGCATAAGGCTGCCGCTATGCTGTTTATCGATTTCCTCACCAGCGCTGAAATGCAGGTGGAAATGAACAAGATGATCGGCACGTATCTGGCCCGCACCGATGTTACCGCAGACAATGCATTGATCCCGGAAGAGCAGCGTCAAAAGTATGGTATGGCCTGGTATCCTGCTCCTTACAAAGCATATGGAAACGATATGTTCACCAAGGAAGTGCTGATGAAGTAAGGGACAATCCGATTTACACACGTATGATTCACCCCGAAATTGGTTTTCGAGTTGAGTCACGTGTCTCTATGACCCCGCTTCTTCTCTGACCGCTGCCTTGCAGCGGAAGATCTGGATACTGACCCCGCCCTCCCGACCGGGAGGGCGGGGAATATCATCAAGCAAAGGAAGGATGGGTATGCACTATCCTATCGTTCGAACCGCCCACCGTGGCGCTTCAAACCAGTTTCCAGAAAATACGCTGCTGGCTTTTCGTAAGGCCATTGAACAAGGGGGGGGGACTATCTGGAAATGGATCTGCATCTCACAAAAGATCAAAAAGATTTTTTTCATTCACGACGAAAAACTGGATCGGACCACGAACGGTACGGGCTTTGTTTGGGATCAAACCCTTGATGAGCTCCGTAAGCTGGACGCCGGCCAAGGGGAGCGTATCCCTACGCTGGCTGAAGTGGTCGATCTGGTTCGCTCGACGCCGGTCCGCCTCTGCGTGGAAATAGAATACGAGATCGAGCTTGATTATACCGATAGATACCTGAAAGAGAGTTTAGCCACAACCGAAGCTGTGATCAATTTCATGGATAGAGCCGGATTTACAGACCGGGCTGTGCTGACGTCCTTTTCTCCCATCATTCTTCAAAGGGCAAAGGAGTTGGAACCACGCTTTCCCTTAGTCATCGATCCTTTCCCGCAGGATGGCAGCCTGACACCCAAGTAAGTGATGGATCAGGTTCTTCCATCCAGGGCAAATATCGTCGCCTATTATTATTCAAGCTGCGACCAGGCCTTCATGGAGGAAACCCGTTTGTGTGGCATCATGACCTGGGCCTGGGACCCAGATGATCCAGATGAGCTGCGCCGCCTGATCCGCCTTGGTGTTCTCGGATTGATGTCCAACCGTTCGGATTTGGTCAATCAAGTTCCTTCTGAATTCAAATTTTAGATCAAAAGAAGACGACAAATGTCCCGCTTGAGACAATCCTTTTCCTGGTGGTGTTTTGAAAATCGAGGCGTACCTGCCACACGCTTACTGAAAGAAGCTGTGACGATAGGTTACCAAGGCGTGGATTTGCTCCCGGAAGATTTGTGGGATCAGGCACGTGAAGCAGGTTTGGTGATTGTTAATAGTTCAGGTCCGCGGCCGTTAGAAAAGGGCTTCAACCACCGCGAGCATCATACCTGGCTTCAAGAAGAGCTGACCAAGCAGCTTGATTTAGCCGCGCAGTACCAGGTTCCCATGGTGACCGTGTTTGCAGGAAACCGTGAGGGGCTCTCCGATGATGAAGGTCTGGCCAATACGGTTCTCGGCTTACAGAAAGTCGTTCCGCTCGCCGAGAGGAAGGGAATTACCCTGATACTCGAGCTCCTTAATTCAAAAATTGACCATCCCGATCATCAATGCGACCGTACAACATGGGCTGTGGCTGTCTGCCAACTTGTAAATTCCCCCAACCTGAAGCTCCTGTACGATGTCTATCACCTGCAGGTCCAGGAAGGCAACGTTATTCAGGCGCTGACAACCAACCTTCAGCAACTCGGGCATATCCACACCGCGGGAGTCCCCGGTCGCGCTGACATTGATGAAACCCAGGAGCTGTACTACCCTGCCATCGTTCGCGCAGTAGGAAAGGCAGGTTATCGTGGTTATATCGCCCATGAGTTCCTCTCAAGAGGCGAACCACTGGCCGCATTGCGCCGTGCCTATGAAATTTGCGATATTGACCTCGATTAAATCCACATATGTTAAAGTATAAGGTGGCTAGATAAACATTCTTGGTTTCCTTACACCAGCCAAAACCAAGGAATTCAAAGGCCATCCGCACATTATATCTCTCGGCAATGCCACTCAGATCCTGAAACACCCCCACATATTCCTTCACCATGTCATCCCAGGGATAGTTCAACTCAGGCTGCCCCTTGTAGGTGCGGGGCGTCGGACTGGGAATTGTGACCAGCAAAGTGCAGCCGATGGCCTCTGCGATCTGTGACAACTGGCGACACTCGGTCTGTAGTTGTGAGTAGTCCTCACGAAAGCCAATGAACTCCAATGTGTTAATCGACGTGGGCTCAATGGCATACTGTTTGAACAACTGACGCAGGTCGGTTAATGAATGGTCGGTAAGATACTGCCTGATCTTTCCATATTGCAGTTCCAAACCCTTGAATCCGGCTGCGGCACTCACTTTTATATCGGTGGCCAGATCGGCCTTCATCGTTGTCGCACCATGAAATCCGAGCTTCATTTTTTTCTCCCGTAATAAATTAATGCGGTTTTACTTGGAATAGTCGGCCGGCTTTTCAGTCCCCAATCCTACCCAATCAGCCACCCGTTGGCGCGCTTCCGGACCGTAGTCCAAGAAAGCAGTATCAATCTCCAGGATGATATCGCCGGAAAAGCCTGGCAGGGGATCGAACACTTGCGGGCAAGGAATCTGCCCCCAGCCGGGAGGCATGTGCATATCCGCCTCTCCAAATGCCCAGCGGTCGTATGCGTTGTTTGCTCCCCGATCGAGTTTGCCGCAAGTATCATTCAGGTGCAAATGCCGTACCCAGGGGGCGGCTTCGGCAATCGCCTCCATATAGTTAAAGCCCAACGCCCCCGAAGCAAGAAAGAGGTGCCCCAGGTCGAGACACATCCCTACATTGGGATGATCCACTGCTTCCAGCTGGCGCAGGATGTTCGACACCACCAGCCGCCCGTGGTACTTGGGCAGCAATTCATCACCCAGACCGAATTGTGCTAAAACATTGTATTCCCAAAGGTGCGGGTCGCCGTTCTCCACACAAATCAACACACCAGCATCTGCAGCCAACGGGGCCAGCCTGCGCAAAGCGCGAACTTCTTGCGTGGCACCTTCGACCAGCTCACCCTCATCTGGAAGCCGGCGCTGATAGCCCATGCGAGCACCCGTCAGTGCCTCCAACCCGCTGTGAATAACCAAACGATCAGCCCCAATCCGTCGACACAGTTCGATCTGTGCTTTCATGATGCTGTAAACCAGATCGTGGCGCTTGTCAAAGGCCAGGTTTACCCGCATGTGACCATGCACAGTGTATTCCAATTTGAAATTATGCAGGTGTGCAACCACATTTTCTAATGGGCCTGAGCGCAGCTCGCCGTTAATCAGCAAATTCAAGCCTTCGGCAGAAATCTCAAGCAACTTCCAACCCGCATCAACACGATCTGACAGGATTCTGTCCAGTTGTTGAAGCGAATAGAAGCGTTCATTTTCCGACAGATCCAACCCAATTCTTCGTACCTTCATGATTGTCTCCTCCAAATTCAGCGTCTAATCGCTATATGCTGTTGTTTATGCGACCATTTGTGATGGTAAATTTTAAATATGATGATTCGCCTGACCAGCCCGCCATTCCTCTTCCGCCAATGGATCGGCCAAGTAAGTTTCTGTATCCTTATAGATTAGCGGCGGCCCTGCCACCGGTACCGCCCAGCGCACACCGTTGATGATCACACGTTGGACGACAGGATGGTAATAGACCGGATAGGTCTCATGACCGGGACTGAAATAGAAAATTTTGCCTAACCCGCGTTGGAAGCAACAGCCGCTACGAAATACCTCACCACCCTGAAACCAGTTGATGAAGATCAACGATTCCGGCTGGGGAATGTCGAAGAACTCACCATACATTTCATCCTGCTCAATGACGAAATAAGGAGGTAGTCCATTGGCAATCGGATGACCAGGTGAAACAGTCCAAACCCGCACTCGGTCAGTGCCCTCTCTCCAGCGCAGGGAGCAGGTTGTGCCCATCAAGCGCTGAAAAACCCTCGAATTATGACTGGAGTGCAATGCTACCAACCCCATGCCATGCAAGATGCGCTGGCGGACGCTCTGGACAATCTCATCCGAAACCTCTTCATTCGCTTCGTGCCCCCACCAAACGAGCACATCGGTCTCTGCTAACACATCCACGCTCAAACCATGCTCAGGTTCATCCAATGTAGCTGTGCGTACTTCGAAACCGGCATCCCTTAAAAACCCGGCAATGACGGTATGCATACCCTGTGGGTAGATGGCGCGCACCTTGTCATTTGACCGCTCATGTCTGAATTCGTTCCATACGGTAACTTTCAGTGCTGTCATATTTGATCCTTTTTTCCCTTCTTTCAACTCAAATGCACCATTTGGCCACCTTTGGCCGATGATTCCACTATTGCATCCCACAAGCGTGCCATGCGCAGACCCACCTCTGGTGGACAGCGATTCTTCATCTTACCTTCTCGCACCAACAGGAACTGCTGCCATACGCCAAGGCTATCTGCCACTTTTAGCAGTGTTAATTCCTTTTCGTCGGAGCGTTGTAAATCAAGCTGTTCCCCCCACATGCCAGTACGCAGGATACCCCCGGTGCAGTAGACGCGCATCTCCGATGCGCAGGAGGGGATCGTATCCCCACAAGCGGTCAGTGAAACCATCGCTCCGGACTTGAGGCGCCCCATCATTGCTGCTCGAATATCAACCGGTGTGCCGCGGTTATCCAGCCAGGAGGCCACCTCGCTGAGATCCTCGCCAGCCAGATCAGCAGTGGTGTTAAGCAGATGCGCACCGGTGTTGAACAGGAAACCACCGCCGGCCAGAGCCGGATCCTGCCGCCAGGTGCCGCGCTTCTCTTCCTTCCAGTTTTGCCAGGTGACGCCAACGATGTTAAGCAGCTCACCTAACTCACCGCTTTGCAACAAACGGCTAGCTGTCCGGATTTGCGGCGATAAGCTGCCTGGGAAAGCCACCACCAACAGGCGCCCACTCTGGTCGGTGGCGCGCATCAGGCCGAGAGCTTCTTCAGCATTGACGACCATTGGCTTTTCAAGCAGCACATCCAGCCCGGCCCGCAGGCAGGCAATTGTCTGCTTGTAATGCAGGGCATGGGGAGTGATGATGAAGACAGCATCGAGCTACTTCTGGTACCCGCGCAGTAGACGGTCAAGGTCTTTCTCGTTGGGTGGGGCCGCAGTCCGGCGCGGTGGAAGCGTTCCGCGAAGGCATTGTAGGCTTCATCGGAAGGGTCACAAACCACCTGTATGGTGGTTGTATCTTGCTGGAGGGGCATCATGTCGAGATGTTCCAGCGCCATCAAACCGCAGCCAACAAATGCGACGCGTACAGTGCGAAGAGCGGGATTTATCAGATTGGGTACCTGTCTCGTACGGATATGAAATTCAAGCCAACAAGCACAAGCACAAGCAAAGGGTAAATGCTTAGCCCGCACCCGTCAAGCACCACTGTGCGCTAACCTGCACCCCGCCACTGCTTAGTGGTCAACGATCACTTTTGTTGGATATTCCGAGAGACACGCTCAGCGCAACAGGCGGAAATGGCCCGATTTGGACCGACCAGCATCGGCAGCCCTAAACATTCAGTGCGCTCTGCCGGCGGCTGCACCACGCCTACTCACGCTGCGCCGCGTGTGACATTCCTACAGCGCAGGATTACCAACCAACTGTCTGATCAA
>SXGR01176595.1_pt1 | contig 12337 bp, 11 predicted proteins | sample 3174711 | NCBI WGS metagenome assembly SXGR01 (sample SAMN11356860, study PRJNA531348) | freshwater metagenome | isolation source: freshwater sample F1-60 | place: China: Fuxian Lake, Yuxi | collected 2017-12-25
ACATCGAAGTGGCGCATGCCCAGCGCGCGCACCGACGCTTCTCGGCAGACCGCAAAAGCCTCAGGCAACAGCGAGTCGAGCGCTTCGCCCCGCGCGATCCGTTCGCGGAACTCGACCGTTCTTCCGGCTAGCGCCGCGTCAGAGAGCTTCTGCACATCCGATTCGAGCGCATTGATGCCCTCGACTGCCTTGCGGTACTGGCGCAGCAACCGTTCGTTGCGACTGCCGAAGATCTTCTTAAGGAGGTTTTGCAACATCGTCGTGGTGCGCTCTGGTCGCCTGGCCGTGGGGCTCGGTCGGTGTTGTCCCGTCGGTGTTGGCCCGTCAGTGTCGTCCGATCAGGACCGGCGCATGGGCGGCCTAGCCTGGGAGGCACAGCCTGGGGGGCCGGCAGGTCCGCGCGGGGACCGACGAGGGTTAAGCCGCGGGAGTCTAGCATGCGAGACCGGCTTGGTCGTGCTAGCCTGGGGGTGGGTAGAAATCGCCCCCGCCCGGTCTAAACCGCCCCAGGACTCCGCAGGTCGGCCGCCCATCCACAGACCACCTGCCAACAGGAGATTCGATGCGCCGTTTGTCGCCGCTCTGCCGGCCAGCCCCCAGCGGATCGTCCGGGTCCGCCCGCTTGAAAGCTGTTGAGCCTGGCCGAATCGGGGGCGGGCGTGTCGGGATCGTCTGATGAGCGCGGCAAACAAGCGGGCGAGCGCCATCGACTGGCTGCAGGCTGAGCCCGCTTTCCGCGAGGTGGCCAGTCGGCTCGCGAGCATGGTCGAACTGCAGGCGATGGTGTCGGCAGGCTACCGCCAGTCGCCGCTCACCGTGCTCAGTCTGTCCGAAGACGGCACGCTCGCGATCGCCGCGCGCAACGCCGCCGATGCCGCCCGCCTGCGCCAGCTTGAACCGACGCTGGTCGACCACCTCAGGCGGCGGGGCGCGGCGGTCGCCCGCCTGCGGATCCGTACCCGTCGGAACACGACCGATGCGGTTCGGCCGTCCCCGGGACCACCACGCAGCCCGATCCCTGAGGCAGCGTTGTCGGGATTCGAGGCGATTGAAGCGAGTGCGCAGTCAGAGGGGTTGCGGCGGGCGCTTGCCGCGCTGATTCGTCACCAGCGGGCGGAGCGCGAACGCTAGCCCGGGGCGCACCCTCAGGCGGTTCGCCAGTCGAGCTCGAAGAGTCTGGGCGCCTCTCGCGAGCCAGCAAAAGTGGCCCACTGCCAGCAATCGGTCCGCGCGAGCAACTCGCGCAGCAACAGGTTGTTCAGGGCGTGGCCGGATTTGTGCGCCACATAACCCGCAAGCAGTGGATGCCCGACCAGATACAGATCACCGATCGCATCGAGCACTTTGTGCATGGCGAATTCATCGTCAATTCGCAGGCCCTCATCGTTCAGGACCCGGTACTCGTCCATCACGATGGCGTTACCGAGGTTGCCACCCTTGGCGAGCCCGTTGGTGCGAAGTGCCTCCACATCACGCATGAAACCAAACGTGCGGGCCCGCGCCACCTCTCGTGTGTACGAACGCTCGGCAAAATCCACCACGATCCGCTGGCCGGTAGCGTCAATGGCAGGGTGACCGAAGCTGATGGAAAAGTCGAGCCGAAACCCAAAGTACGGCTCCAGGCGCGCGAATTTGTCACCTTCGCGCACTTCGACGGGTGCGGTCACCCTGATGAAACGTTTGGGCGCAGACTGCTCGAGGATGCCGGCTGAACGCAGCAGATACACGAACGACGCCGACGAACCGTCGAGGATCGGGATTTCGGCGGCATCAACATCAACGTGAAGGTTGTCAACGCCCAGGCCTGCGAGCGCCGACATGAGGTGCTCCACCGTAGCCACGCGGACAGTCTCGGCGCCGGGCGCCTGCGTCGACAGCGTAGAGGCCATACGCGTTTCATTCACCGACTCGGCGCGGGCAGTCAGGGAGACCGCCGGCTCCAGGTCGACCCGGTGAAAAACGATGCCGGTATCGGGCAAAGCGGGCCTCAGCGTGAGCTCGACCCGCTCGCCGGAGTGCAGACCGACACCGACGGTACGGACTCGCTCGCGAATCGTGCGCTGGCGCATCACCGGATCGCCGGCCTCAGACCTTCCTCAGAGCTTGGCGAGCATTGCCTCGGCGCTCGAAGCTTCGTACTTGCCCGGGGCTTCGATATTGAGTTGGCTTACCGCACCGTTATCGATCACCATCGAGAAGCGCTGCATGCGAACGCCCATTCCGCGAGCGATCAGGTCAAGCTCCAGGCCCAGCTTCTTGGTGAACTCAGCGCTACCGTCGGCCATCATGCGCACCTTGCCGCCCGCCTTCTGGTCGCGCGCCCAGGCGCCCATCACAAACGCGTCATTGACCGACACACACCAGATTTCGGAAATGCCCTTGGCTTTCAACGCATCAAAATTCTTGACGTAACTCGGCACATGCTGCGCCGAACAGGTGGGCGTGAAGGCACCAGGCAAACCGAACACGGCGATTTTCTTGCCGCCGACGATATCGGCAACCTTGAAGGCGTTGGGGCCGATCGAGCAGCCGTTGCCCTCGACCTCGATGAATTCAAAAAGCGTGGCATCTGGCACGCGATCGCCGACTTTGATCGTCATGGTGAGGACTCCTGAAGAAATTAAACGGGAGAAACGAGTTTAACCGGTCGTCGGGCACCGCCGGTCAATGGCCATGCGCGGGCCAGGCCCGCGCAAACGGCGCAAACGGCGATCCGGGTGGCGGGGAGACGTCCGCCACCCGGATGCCGGCATCACGAAGCGGGCAGGCCCGCCTCAGTCAGCATGCTTGCGCAGGAACGCCGGGATGTCAAACCGCTCGACCCCGCTTTCCTCCAGCGCCTGCACCTGCGCCGCCGCGCTTGCACGCGGATTGCGCCAGACGGTCGGCTGGTCGAAACGGTCGTAGCCGCCCGTTGCATCAGCGATCGGCGTATTGTCGGTACCCGTGCGAAGCGAGGTCTGCGGCACCAACACCGGGCGCGAGGCGCGCTTGCCGATACCAGTAGCCACCACGGTCACGCGCAGGTTGTCGACCATGTCTTCGTCGAACACCGTGCCGTGAATGATGGTGGCGTCATCGGCGCAGAACGCCTTGATCGTATTGATCACCTCGTTGGTTTCCTTGAGCTTCAGGCTCCGGTTAGCGGTGATGTTCACGATCACGCCACGCGCGCCCTGCAGGTCAACACCATCAAGAAGCGGCGATGCAACGGCCTGTTCGGCGGCGATCCGCGCCCGATCGAGCCCGCCCGCCTCGCCAATTCCCATCATCGCCTTACCCTGCTCACCCATGACGGTGCGCACATCGGCAAAGTCGACGTTGACCAGACCCGGTACATTGATGATCTCGGCGATACCGGCCACCGCGTTGTGCAGGACATCGTCGGCTCGCTTGAAAGCATCTTCCAGGCTCGCGTCCTCGTCCATCACGTCAAAGAGCTTCTGGTTGAGCACCACGATCAGCGAGTCGACATGCTCGACAAGCTGCTCGATCCCCGACTCGGCGATCTGCATCTTGCGGTTGCCCTCGAAATCGAAAGGCTTGGTGACCACGCCCACCGTCAGCACGCCGAGCTCTTTGGCGATCTCGGCGACCACCGGCGAGGCGCCGGTACCCGTACCCTTACCCATGCCAGCGGTGAGAAACACCATGTGCGCACCGGCAAGAGCCGCGCGAATTTCGTCTCGCATCGCTTCGGCGGCAGAACGCCCCGCCTCAGGCCGTGCGCCCGCACCCAGACCGTTGCCACCCAGCTGGATGGTGTGGCTTGCGAGCGATCGGGCAAGCGCCTGCCGGTCGGTGTTGAGCGAGATAAAATCCACACCCTGCACGCCCCGCTGAACCATGTGGTTGACAGCGTTACCTCCCGCCCCACCGATTCCGATCACCTTGATGACGGCGCCCTCAACATCCTCTTCGATCATTTCAAACGACATCGCGGTCTCCTTAAAAATTGCCCGTGAACCAGTCCTTCATGCGTCGCAGCGTCTCCGTGAAAGAGCCCGACTGTTCCGCCACCTTCCTGCCCCTCAACCTCTGCAGCTTCGCTTCCTCAAGCAGACCCACCGCCGTCGCGTAGCGCGGAGAACGCACCACATCGGCGAGCCCTCCCGAGTACACCGGCCGGCCCACCCGGACTGGCTTGAGAAAAATGTCTTCGGCGAGTTCGGCCACACCAGGCAGCTCGGCACTGCCACCGGTCAGCACGATTCCCGAGGAAAGCAGTTCCTCGTATCCCGACTCGCGGATCACCTGATGGACGAGCGAGAACAGCTCCTCCACGCGCGGCTCGATCACCGCCGCAAGCGCCTGGCGCGACAGTTGGCGCGGACCGCGATCGCCCAGCCCGGGCACCTCGATTTTTTCCGCAGGATCGACCAGCGCCTGCTTGGCGATACCAAAGCGCAGCTTGATTTCTTCGGCGTCTTGCGTGGGTGTGCGTAACGCCATGGCGATGTCGTTAGTGATCTGGTCACCGGCAATTGGAATCACCGCCGTATGCCGGATGGCGCCCGCCGTGAAGATAGCGATGTCGGTGGTGCCCCCGCCGATATCAACCAGTACCGCGCCCAGTTCCTTCTCGTCCTGCGACAGTACCGATAGTGACGAGGCAAGCGGCTGCAGGATCAGGTCCTGCACTTCAAGTCCACAGCGACGCACGCACTTCACGATGTTCTGTGCGGCCGAAACCGCACCCGTCACGATGTGCACCTTCACCTCGAGCCGCACGCCGCTCATTCCGATCGGCTCGCGAATATCCTCCTGGCCATCGATAATGAATTCCTGTGGCAGCACGTGCAGAATCTGCTGATCGGTGGGAATATTGACCGCCTTCGCGGTCTCGATCACGCGAGCCATGTCGGCCTCGCTCACTTCCTTGTCCTTGATCGCCACCATGCCGCTTGAGTTGGAGCTGCGAATATGGCTGCCAGCGATACCGGTATACACCGTGCGGATCTTGCAGTCGGCCATCAGCTCGGCCTCTTCCAGCGCTCGCTGGATTGAAGCGACTGTGCTCTCGATGTTGACGACCACGCCTTTTTTCAGGCCGCGCGCCTCATGCTGGCCGAGTCCGACCACCTCGTAGTGGCCATCGGCATGCACCTGCGCGACGATCGCCACCACCTTGGAGGTGCCGATATCGAGCCCGACGATCAGATCTTTCGCATCCCTGCTCATCGCCTTGTCCTGAAAATTCCGTTCATGGCCGCCTTGACCCGCTAGCCGCTTGGGGTTCGCGGGTTGCATCGCCGCCGAAGGCCACCGGCCGCAGCGCAAACCCGTTCGGATAACGCAGATCGATCGTCTGCACCCGCTGATTCAGGCGCCCGGCAACCTTTGGATAGACCTCGGCCCAGAGTGCAAGCCGCTCCCGAACCGACACGCCCTGATCGCGGCCAAGCAGCAGCCGCGACCCATCGGACAGACGCGCTGTCCAAGCCTCGCGCGGCGACAGCTCGAGCTCGGCCGGCGATAACCCCAGGGGCTTTAAGGCCTCGATCAGTTCAAGCCAGCGCTCCATCACCAGCTTCTCGCTGCCGCCCGGGCCTGAGAGGTGGGGCAGCGCGCGTTCTTCCTCGGCTTCGTCGAGATTGGCGGCAAACGATTCGCCATGGGTGTTCATGAGTGCTTCGCGGTTCCAGATGGCAAATGCGCGGTGCTCTTCGAGCGTGACATGGAGCGAATCCGGCCAGACCCGGCGGACCGTCGCGCGCCGCACCCAGGGCACGACTTCGAAGGCCGCGCGAACTTCCTGAAGATCGATCACGAAGAAGTTACCGCCGACCCGGTCACCCACCACCGCGCGCAGCGCGGGTTCGTGCAGATACCGCAGCGTATGGCCGGCGGCCGCATCGACCCGGATGTGCTGGATCGAAAACATCGGCCGCTGCGACAGCCACCACAGCGACGAGCAGAGCAGCGCGCCGAGCGCCGCTGCAAAGAGTCCATTGGCCACCGAGTTGAGAAGCCGGGTATCGTGCCAGGGCGTACTCATGCGACCTCCGAGTTGACGCGATTGCGCGATGACGCTGCACCGATCTTGAGCGAAGCCGAGCCCAACAAATTCAGGCACAGGTCTTCATAACTGATGCCTGCTACTCGCGCTGCCATAGGCACGAGCGAATGGCCAGTCATCCCGGGGGATGTATTGACCTCCAGCAACCACGGCCGAGAATCGGCCCGCGAGAGCATGAGATCGACCCGGCCCCAGCCTTCGCAGCCAATTGCACGATATGCAGCGAGAGATATTTCGGCCACTTCGCGAGCCACCTCGGGCACCAGAGGCGCCGGGCAAAGATAGCGGGTGTCATCCCCAAAATATTTGTTCTGGTAGTTATAGTTGCCGGCCGGCGCACGAATTTCGATCACCGGTAGCGACCGCGCAGCCGAGCCCGATCCCAGAACGGCCACCGTGAGTTCGGCACCATCGATAAATCGTTCGATGATGACTTCGCTGTCGTACTGACGCGCGAGCGTGAACGCAGCCTCGAGCGACTCAGGCGATTCGGCGCGGGAAAAGCCAAGGCTTGACCCTTCGCGGCTGGGCTTGACCGCGAGCGGCAGGCCGAGCTCATTGACTGCCCGGCGAGCGTCCTCAAGGGTTGCAGCACGTCGAAAAGCTGGTGTGGGCAGGCCGCGCGCAAGCCAAATATCTTTGGTACAGGTCTTGTCCATGGCGATGGCTGAGGCCAGCACACCCGAGCCAGTGTAGGGAATACTCATTAATTCGAGCGCTCCCTGCACGCTGCCGTCCTCGCCGAATCGGCCATGGAGGGCGATGAAAGCGCGCACGAAGCCCACGCGACGCAGCTCACCCAGGTCGCGCTCAGCCGGATCGAAGGCATGCGCATCCACCCCGCGCCCGTGCAGCGCCGCCAGCACCCCCGTGCCGGACATGAGCGAGACCTCACGTTCGGCCGACGCGCCGCCCATCAGCACCGCCACCCGGCCGAGCGCTTGCGCCCCGTCTTGATGTACGGCTTCAGTCACGCCTCGCACCCCCTGCGGCTTCACCAGCGACTTCGCGAACGCCGGAGGCCACCTGACCGATCGATCCTGCGCCCATGGTGAGCACCACATCACCATCGCGCACGCTGTCTAGAATGGCGCGCGGCATCTCGCCGATACGCTCGACAAAGCGCGGCTCGACCCGGCCGACTACCCTGACCGCGCGCACGAGCGACCGTCCGTCGGCAGCAACGATCGCAGCTTCACCCGCAGCGTAAACCTCGGCAAGAATCAGCGAGTCGACGGTGCAAAGCTCCCGAACGAAATCCTCGAAGAGGTCACGCGTTCGCGTGTACCGATGGGGCTGGAACGCGAGCACCAGGCGCCGCCCGGGGAACGCACCGCGCGCCGCAGCAATGGTTGCGCTCATTTCGGCCGGGTGGTGGCCATAGTCGTCAACCAGCGTGAAAACCCCCCCGCCAGATGACGCGGGAACCGCGATCTCGCCGTGGCGCTGGAAGCGCCGACCGACCCCGCGGAACTCTGCCAACGCAACGACAATCGCCTCATCGCTCACACCCAGTTCATCGGCCACGGCAATCGCGGCAAGGGCATTGCGTACGTTATGAACACCGGGAAGATTGAGTATCACCGGTAACGGCTTGGCGTCTTCGCGAAGCACCGTAAAACGCATGGTGGAACCTTCAGGCCTGACATCGATTGCGCGAAACTGGGCGCCCTCGGCGAGCCCGTAGCTCAGCACCGGCTTGGATACGAAGGGGAGGATTTCACGAACCTGCGTGTCATCAATACAGAGCACGGCTGCGCCATAAAACGGCAGTCGGTGCGTGAATTCGACAAACGCCTGTTTGAGCCGGGCGAGGTCATGACCGTAGGTGTCCATGTGATCGGCGTCGATGTTGGTGATGACCGCGATCATTGGCGACAGGTTGAGAAATGAGCCGTCAGATTCGTCGGCCTCGACCACGATGGTGTCGCCTGCGCCCAGGCGCGCATTGACTCCGGCGCTGTTGAGAAGCCCTCCGATTACGAACGTGGGATCCATGCCCCCGCGCGCGAGCACCGAGGCAATCAGGCTCGTGGTTGTGGTCTTGCCGTGCGTACCGGCCACTGCAATGCCCTGTTTGAGTTTCATCAGTTCAGCGAGCATCAGCGCCCTGGGCACCACCGGGATACGCTGGTTGCGCGCGGCAATCACCTCGGAATTGTCAGGGCGTACCGCCGACGATACGACCACACAGTCGGCGCCCTGAACGTTGGCCGCCTGGTGGCTGGTGATCACCTGAGCACCCAGCGAGGAGAGCCGCCGGGTGAGCGCTGATTCGGCGAGATCAGAGCCGCTGATCTGGTAGCCGAGCGTGAGCAGCACCTCGGCAATACCGCTCATGCCGGCCCCACCGATGCCCACAAAGTGAATACGCTTCACCTTGTGCTTCATGCCCGGGCTCCCGAAGCAAGCGCTTCACAGATATCAGCGACCTCGTGGGCGGCGCGCGGACGCGCGAGCGAGCGCGCACGCTCGGCCTGCTCGGCAAGCGCCTGGCGACTCGCACCGCCAACCACGGATGACAGGCGCTCAGCGGTCAGGTCGGCCTGAGCGATCAGCGTCGCGGCACCCTGCTCTGCAAGAAAGCGGGCGTTACCGGTCTGGTGGTCGTCGACTGCATGCGGAAACGGCACTAGGACGCTTGCGACACCTACCGCGGCGAGTTCCGCAACAGTCATCGCTCCAGCCCGGCAAATCACGAGATCCGCTTCGGCGAGCGCCCTTGCCATATCATCGATGAAGCTTGTCACGTGCGCCGCCACGCCGAGTTCTCGGTAACGCGCGACCAACGCCTGCGCGTGAGCCCGACCTGCCTGATGGACCACCTGCGGCCGCTGGGCAGGGTCGGTCTGCGCGAGCGCCTGCGGGACGATTTGATTAAGCGCCTGCGCCCCCAGGCTGCCGCCCACCACCAGCAGGCGCAACGGGCCGCTTCGTGCCAGATACCGCTCCCGCGGCGAATCGACGCGAACCAGATCGGCGCGTACCGGGTTGCCCGTGCACACCGCACCCGCCAGCGTGCCAGGGAAGGCTTCCAGCACCCGGTCGGCCAGCCGTGCAAGTAACCGATTGGTAAGCCCGGCCACCGAGTTCTGTTCATGCACGACCAGGGGATAGCCCGCCAACGCGGACATCAGCCCGCCAGGAAACGCCACGTAGCCTCCCATGCCCAACACCACCTCGGGTTTGATTCGGCGCAAGGCCGACAGGCTCTGCCAGCAGGCGCGAACGAGTCGCGCCGGCATCGCAATTGCATTGAGCAGACCCTTGCCGCGCAGGCCTCCGATTCTCACCGGCTCGAGCATGATCCCGCGCTGAGGAACCAGCGTTGCCTCCATGCCCTGCGGGTTACCCAGCCAGACAACATTCCACGCGCGTTCGCGCATCACCTGCGCCACCGCCAACCCCGGCATGACATGCCCACCGGTGCCGCCTGCCATAACGAGTAGCGTGCGCGGGGTCATTTGGTGCCTCGCATCAGCATGCGGTTCTCGAAGTCGACCCTCAAGAGGATTGCCACCGCCACGCAGTTGGCGAGAATGCCGCTTCCGCCGTAGCTCATCAGCGGCAGAGTCAACCCCTTGGTGGGTAGCAGCCCCAGATTCACACCCATGTTGATAAATGCCTGCAGACCCAACCAGAGCCCGACGCCCTGTGCCACCAGCCCGGCGAAGGTGCGGTCAAGATGAATGGCGACCCGGCCGATTTCGAAGGCACGGCGCGTGAGCCAGAAAAACATGAGCACGATCGCGAGAACCGCAACCAGCCCGAGTTCCTCACCGATCACCGCCAGCAGAAAATCGGTATGCGCCTCGGGCAGGTAATGAAGTTTTTCGACCGAGCCACCGAGGCCGACACCGAACAGCTCGCCCCGGCCGAAAGCGATCAGGGAATGTGACAGCTGATAGCCCTTGCCGAGCGCGTTCTGTTCGCTGAACGGGTCGAGGTAGGCAAAGATGCGCTCGCGGCGCCAGGGCGAGAGCATGATGAGCGTCCCGAAGGTCACCACGCCTACCGCCACGAGCCCGGTGAACAGCCGCCCGCTCACCCCGCCCAGGAAGAGCACGCCCCCAGCGACCACCGCGATCACCATGAAGGCGCCCATATCGGGCTCGAGAAGCAGAAGAAGCCCCACCGCCGCGACCGCGGCCCCGATCGGCAGCGCGCCCTTCGAAAAGCTGAGGATCACATCCTGCTTGCGAACCGTGTAGTCGGCTGCATAAAGGATCACGAAAATCTTCATCAGCTCCGACGGCTGAAGGTTGAGAACATAAAACGACAGCCAGCGGCGTGCGCCGTACACCACCTTGCCCACGCCAGGGATCAGTACGATCACCAGCAGCACAAGGCCGAACAGGAACAGCCACTTCGACCAGCGCTGCCATTCACGGATAGGCACGGTAAAGGCAAGGATTGACAGCCCGACCCCGACGGCAATTGCAAAGAGATGCCGCGCGAGGAAGTGCCAGGGTTTGTAGTTCGCAAAGCGCGGCGCGTCGGGCAGCGCAATCGAGGCCGAATAGACCATCACCGTACCAATCACCATCAGGATGCCGGCAACCCAGATGATCCCGGCGTCGACGCTACCGAGCGGTACCGCGGTCTGCGTGCGGCCGGTGACCGTGCCGAGTCCGGCCCTCACCCGCCCGAGAGTCTGACTCAGCATGCGAGCTCCAGCGGCTGCCCGGCATCAAGCGCAAGCTCGCGAACCGCTCGACGGAACGCCTGTCCGCGATCGACATAGCTGCTGAACATGTCAAAACTCGCGCAGGCAGGCGAGAGGAGTACGGTCTTGTTCGGCTGTGCAAGCATGGCAGCGCGTTTGACCGCAGTGGAGAGGTCGGCGCAGCTTTCAAAAGCGACCGCCTGCTCGGCAAGAGCCTCGCCGATCGCTCGCGCGTCGCGTCCGATCAGCACCGCAAAGCCACCGCGGCGTGCGAGGGCGCGCGCAAGGGGAGTGAAGTCCTGGCCCTTGCCAATACCGCCCGCGATCAGTACGCAGCCCGGCGGCATCGCATCGAGTGCAGCCACCGTTGCACCCACATTGGTGCCCTTGCTGTCGTTCACGAAGTTCACGCCGCCAAGGGTGGCCACCGGTTCACAGCGGTGCTCGTTCGCATTGAAATCCCGAATGGCACGCAGCATCGGAGCAAGCGGCAGGCCAATCGCTGATCCCAGCGCGAGCGCAGCCATGGCGTTGGCCTGGTTGTGTCGGCCCTTGAGCGCGAGCGCCTCGGCAGGCATCAGCTTGCGCACCGTCATGGTCGGATCGGTATCGCGGGTCCGGCCCGGCAGGGGATCGTCGCCCTCGGCAGCAGCCAGCCAGGCAAGCCCGCCGTCGTGGATGATGCCGAAGTCACCGGGCGCGTGCGGTGCATCGAGCCCGAAGCTCGAGCGGCGGCGGGCGGGCGGAGCATCGGCCGCTTGCCGCCGCGCCGGCCTTGCGCCGGCCAACCGCGCGAGCGCCGGCGCAGGCCGCGGCACGGTGGCCGGATCATCGCGATTGAACACCACCCAGGCGTGGGCGCCGTGAACGCGGCGCTTGGCCTCGCCATAACGCGCCAGATCAGCATGCCAATCCAGGTGATCTTCGCCCAGGTTGAGCACCGTCGCGGCACTGGGCTCAAAACCCTGAGAAAGCGCCAGCTGAAAACTCGAGAGCTCAAGCACCCAGATCTCGGGTAGCGACTCCTGCGCGAGCGAATCAGCAAGCGCTGCAAGTAAAGATGGGCCGATATTGCCGGCCGCGCGCGCTGCACGACCCGTGGCGGCAAAGAGATGCTGAGCAAGCGCCGTGGTGGTGGTTTTTCCATTGGTACCGGTGATCGCCACCACCTGGGGCCGATAGCCAGTCTCGGCAAGCGTGGCGAGCGCCTGAACGAACAGGTCGAGTTCACCCAGCACGGTAATGCCACGCTCGCGGGCAAGCGAGTAAAACGCCGCGGAAGCGCCGATCTCGATCGACAGACCCGGGCTCCAGGCTACGAGGTCGATGCCATTTAGCCAGGCCGCATCAAAATCGCCCCCATGAAACGCGATATCCCCCAGCTCTGCTCGCAGGCTCGAGAGTCGTTCGAGCGCGCTGCCGTCAGCGCTGCGGGTATCGGCAAGCTGCAGCCGTGCTCCGCGTGATGCCGCCCAGCGCGCCATCGCCTCGCCCGACTCGCCCAGGCCCAGCACGAGCACCGCACGCCCGGACAGATCGAATAACTGCATCTGCGCGGGCTCGTGATCGGCGGCGGGTGGGCTCATCGGTTTCTCGCTAGCGCAGCTTCAGGGTCGACAAACCCGCGAGCACCAGAATCATCGTGACGATCC
>SXGR01223663.1_pt1 | contig 12333 bp, 9 predicted proteins | sample 3174711 | NCBI WGS metagenome assembly SXGR01 (sample SAMN11356860, study PRJNA531348) | freshwater metagenome | isolation source: freshwater sample F1-60 | place: China: Fuxian Lake, Yuxi | collected 2017-12-25
GCTCGGGCTCGGGCTCGGGCTCGGGCTCGACGTGAGGAAAATGAGGGGATGCCTCAGCTCCCTGACACGAAGCCCGAACTGCGTTCGATTCGCAGATGACGCACGACACCGATGTAACCCAACCGGCAGAGGTGCCAGTCTCAGAAACTGGAAGTGAGGGTTCGAATCCCTCCATCGGTACCCATTCTTCTCATCCTCGGCCGAGCGCTCCGCGCGCCCGCGCCCCAAAAATGGCCTGATCCGCCAGAGGATTCCGTCCGGGTCGGAACGAGTTCCCGGTGTCACGTTCGACTGAGTGTGGCTCAAGCTGGTAGAGCATTCCGTTCGGGTCGGAAGGATTGCAGGTTCGAATCCTGCCACTCAGACCCCATGCCGGTCGGTACGCCGTCGCGTACGCTCCGGCTTCCCGTCACCGGTGGTGGAATGGCAGACACACCAGCCCGAGGCGCTGGTGCTCCATCGATAGAGCCTCACACCACGCCGGTCCACCCCCCGCCGCGCTCCGCGAACGCCGCCCGGACGCGGGCGTGGACGACAGCGTCGAGTGGCCCGCTCGCCGCCGCGCGCACGGCGGCCTCGAGGTGCTCCATCCTCGCCGTGCCGACGAGCGCCGTCGTCACGCCGGGCGCGAACGCGGTGAAGCGCACGCACAGCTCCTCCCACGCGAGCGGTGTGGGATCCACGCCGAGCTCTCGCCACCTCCGCCAGTAGATCGCCTCGTCCTCGCGCTCTGGCCGAGTCGCGTACCGCCACGGCGCGTTCCCGAGCGGGCGCTTCGCGAGGACGCAGAAGCTCTCCTCGCGCGCTCGCGCGACGAGCGGCAGGTTCGCCTGATCGAACGGGCTCGCCGAGCACTCCAGCGCGCCGAAGATCTCCCTCCGCGCGGCCGCCCAGGCGAGCGCGGCTCCCTCGCCCGAGTAGCCCGCCACGCGCACCTTCCCCGCGTCGCGCGCGCGCACCAGCGCGGGCACGACGTCGCCCCGCTCGAGCGTGGCCACGTCGCACGAGTGGAGGAGGAAGACGTCGATCGCGTCGCCCCCGAGCCGCGAGAGCGCCTCGTCCACACCGCGGCGGATCGCCTCGCCGGTCCAGTCGGCGACGCCGTCGACGCCGTACCCGCCCTTGGTCACGACGATCGCTTCGTTGCGACGCTCCGCGAGCGCGCGTCCCAGCCGCGCCTCGGAGGCGCCATAGCTGCGCGCGGTGTCGAACACGGTGACACCGAGAGCGAGCGCCGCCCGCACGAGCCGATCGGCCTCGGCGTCGGAGACGCTTCCCAGGTTGCCCGCCCCGAGCCCGATCCGGCTGAACATCATCCGATCACCCGCTCCAGCTCCCCGATGGGTGCCTCCAGCATGCCGCTCGCGTCCGCCCAGAACGCGGGCGTCTCGAGATCCCTCCCGAGCGTCGGGCGCGCCACGTCGTGCGCCATGGCGGACAGGACAACCGAGCGGTATCTCTGTGGGAGCGTCATGAACGTCGCCCGCCGGGGGCGGTCGTTGCGGTGGCAGGGCGGCGGAAGTCGGGCATCCCGTTCAAGTATACGCGTCGGACGATTGAGGCCCGCCAGGGTTCTCCCGCTCGATCGGCGCGGCGTTCGCCGCGAGCTCGAGCGTCCCTGAGGCGCTCTCGGGGAGGCTCGAACCTCTCCGGGAGCGAAGAACGCCCATGCCCGGAAGGTTCGAACCTTCCTGCGACCCGAGAAACTCGCGCGCGGGGAGGTTGGAACCTCCTCCGGGAGCCAGGATCTCGCGCGCGGGGAAGGTTTGAACCTCCCCGCGAGCGAAGAACTCGCGAACGGGAAGGTTCGAACCTCGTCTCCCGGCCCCTGCCAGGGCTGTAGCGACATGGAGCGCTGCACGCTGCATCGCGCTACACCCCGCCGACGCGGTCGAGCCAGTGGTTCGCCGGGGGGTGCCGTGCGCGAGAGGAACGCCAAGACGCCGAGGACGCCAAGGGAGGCCAAGGAGAGTTGGCGGGCGGCGTCGTCGGGAGGGGAGCTGAAAGCTGAGAGCCCGAGTCCTTCGGCGCCGGTGGCCAAGACAGCCACCTCATCGCCGGCAAGCACGCGGTGGCTTCTCCGGCGGGCGCGGGACGATGAAGACCCGCGCGATTTCGCCGGCGATGGGGCTCACTTCACCGGGTTCTCCGGCGGCGGGCCTCCCGGGCACCCGAAGACGACGTTGACGCCTTCGGTGGTGCCGCCCTCCAGGGCCGCGCACTGCGGGCCGTAGAACACGATGCTCTGCGTCGCCGGATCGTAGTCCCAGTTGCCGGCGTGGGTGGGATCGCGCGGGAGGGGGGCGGTCGACTTCCCGAGGAAGACGTTGATGAGCCCCACGTCGCCACCGGGCGGGGGCGACGCGAGCTTCAGCGTGCAGCCGAGCGTCTTCTTCGCGATGGCGGCGAGGGCGGCGTCGAGGCTGGGCTTGTCGGCGGCGTCGAAGAACCGCGGCGAGGCGGCGCCCTTCGGCTGCCCGCCCTCGACCGCCCACGCGTCCATCTGCGCGACGTCCACGCCGGAGCCGAATCCGACGACGAAGGTGTCGACGCCCTTCGCTCGCAGGTCCTTGATGGCCGTGGTCGTGCCGGGATCCCCGCCGCCGGCGCTGCAGCCGGCCTGCTTGCCGTCGGTGATGAGGAGCACGAAGCTCTTGCGGGTCTTGTCCTCGAACGCGGGCTCGGAGAGCGCCGCCTGCACCGCCGTGTCGATGTTGGTGACGCAGGGCCCGTCGGGAAAGTTGGGATCGGCCTTGGCGAGCGCGGCGGTCAGGGTCGCCGCGATGGCCGCCTCCTGGCCGGGCCCAACGGCGCTCGAGAAAGCGGCCTGGGCACACTGGGGGTTGGTGGTGTCGGGGAAGAGCTCGAGCCCGAAGCGGATCTTCCCGGTGTTCGCCGCGATGAGCGCGTTCAACGCGGCCACGGCGATGTCCCACTTCGTGCTCACGCCGACCTTGTCGGTCATCGAGCACGAGCGGTCGAGCACGATGAGCATGTTCGACGGCGTCACCGTCGCCGCCACGGCCGCACCGCCGCAGCCGCACGTGCGCGTCGCGGGGTTGCAGAAGCCCCCCGCGCCGCAGTCGGCGTGCGTCGCGCACGCTCGGCCAGGCGAGCCGTCCGGGCTCGCGTCTGCGTTCCCGCCGAAGGCACCGCCCGAGGGCGAGCTCTCCGAGGGGGGCGCGGCGCCGCCGGGTTCGCCGCCGCCGTCGCCCCCGCACGCCACCGCCACGATCACACCCGCCGCCGCCGCCGCGCATACGAACCTTCGCATGGTCGCCTCCTCCTCGGGAACGCCCGCAAGACTCGAGCGTACCTCGAAGAGGCCCCGCGCGCATCGTGTCCGCCCTCGTCGCCGCCCGGGGGCCGCTCTCGCGGCGGCGGCGGCGGCTACGTGCAGGTCACGACGACGGAGGCCGTGTTGTTCGTCTCGTCGACCTCGGTGATGAGATTCCCGTGGTCCGCGATGACTTCGAGCTTGTAGAGGCCCGGCGCGAACCCGCCCATCCGACCGACGAAGCCCGCGCTTCCCCCCGCCGCGATCGCCGGGATCGGCGTGGAGAGCTGGGTGATCGTGGTCCGCGCGAGCACCGTCGACGGAGGCGCGTCGTCCACGCCCACGTTCTCGACGAGCACCGAGTACTGCATCGAACCACCGGAGCAGGCGGTCACGATGATCTGCGCGACCAGGTCGGGGGCCGCGATCACCGCGACGGGCAGGGCCACCGCGAGCGGCCGCTGCGCCGTCCGGAAGGTCGCGGTCGGGAGCGCGGCCGCCGCGGTCCTGGCCTCGGACGTCGTCGGCTGGGCCTCGACGTCGGCCGCCGGATCGCTCAGGGGCGCGGCGCACCCGGCGGAGGCGATCGCGAGAGCGGCGAGCATCGCGCGCCCCGAACGGGCGTGGTGGTTCGACGAGGTGTTCGGCTTGAGATCGTTCATGTCTGGGCCTCCTGCGCGGTGACGTACCGCTCCGGCGCCTCTATCAAGGCGCGTGCCACGCGACTTTGCATGGAAATCCCGGGGTGCGCGCGCGTGCCGCTCCAGGACTGCGCTGAGCACGATCGTGCGCAAGGGCGCACGATCGATCGCCACGACGCGGAGATGGGCGCGCTCCTGGTACCCTCTCGTCGAGATGCGCCTGCTCTCCACGGAGGACCACGAGATCGGCTTCGTCGCGCTCGGTTCGGCCCCGATCGGCGTGATCGCCATCGGCGGCCTCCCTGTGGGCGTCATCGCGATCGGGATGGCTGCGCGCGGCGTCGTCGCGCTCAGCATGGGCGCTGGCGCGGGCGTCTTCGTCTTCGGCATGGGCGCCTGCGCGGGCCTGTACGCGCGCGCCATGGGCTTCAGCTTCTCGATCTCGGACTCGGACCTCTTCGAGCCTCACCTCGCGGTCGTCGCGGACGGGGCCGCGAGCACGCGGTGGGGTCGCGCCTGGACCGCCGCGAAGGCCCTGTCGCTCTTCCTCGTCCTCGCGGCCGCCGCGCTCACGGCGGGGGTGCAGTACCGCGACGCGATGCGCCTGGCCGCGCTCGAGGCGACGTTGACGCACACGGCGACCCTCACCTGGCCGGCCCGCGTCGCTTCCCCGGGCGCCGCCTCCACCGCGAAGGGTACGGCCTGCGTCCTCGTGGCCGACGTCCGCACGGACGGCGTGTCCGTCGTCCGCGGCACGGCGCGGGCGGACTGCGACGGGCGCCCCTTCGAGTCGATCCAGCTCGATCACCGCACGACCGCGCTCTCGGTCGTGCCGCTCGATCGCGGCGGACGCTACGATCTCGCGTCGAACGGCGAGCGCGCCAGGATCGACACGCACGCCGGGATCGCGATCTGGCGCGAGACCCAGGACGACTCCACCATCACGACGACCTTCGACGTGGAGCCCGGCGCCGCCTCGACCGCGGACCTCGTCCGTCCCTGATCCACGCCCGCGGTATCCGCTCCCCTCCGCTCCCGCTCCCGCTGCTGCCACTCCTCCAGGCGGAAACGCCCGAGCGGACCGCGGACGCGCACATCGGACTCGCGGATGGTGCCGAGGAAGCCGCCGATCGCAGTCAGCGATTCAGCCGACGCCGCCGTGCCGCCTCGCCGCGAGCGGCGTGGGGCCCGTCGCGATGTTCCCGGCGGCGCCGCGCGCGTGCGGCGGCAAGAGGTTGCTGAGCTGCGTCGCCGCCTCCACGGCGCGGCTCTCCACCGCGAACGCGTAGTCGCGAACCCGGAGCGCGAACAACGTGCACGCCACGATGCACGCGACGCCGGCCGCGACGAACAGCCAGTAGGCGCCCTCCGTGAACCTCGCGATGCGAGGCAGGATGACGATCGCGCCGTCGCGGATCTCCACGGACGGCGGCACGATGTGGAAGGCCTCGAGGACGACGGGCGTCAAGAGCGACAGCACGGGCACGGTGACGATCCCGATGCGCAAGAGCCCCGCGTCCGGCTCGTTGTGCTGCGCCCACCGCATGGGGCGGCTGCCCAGGGCGAAGGCGGACGAGATCGTGCAGAGCAGCGCCGGCACCGTGAGGAGCACCCCGCCGTACCCGCTGAGGACGCTCGCGGCGAGGTTGGTGCTGAGGAGGAGCAGCCAGGGACGAAACCGCGTGGGCGACCGGGAGTTGTAGTAAGCGGCAAACCCTGCGAACACCACCGCCGCGAGTTCCACGCTCGCCCAGCCCGGGTGCAGGCCCGCCGCGACGCCCCAGGCCACACCCAGGGCCCAGACGCCCATCTGGACCACGCCGAGGCGCGAGAGGAGCCGGCGGAGCGCGTCGACCGACCGGTAGAGCTCGCGGTTCGTCGCCTCCGCCGTCCCGGGCGGCGACCGCAGGATGAGCATCTCCAGCGCCTCGGTCGCGGCCACGTTGCTCGGATCGAGCGCGAGGGCCCGGCTCAGCTCGAGGAACGCGCGCTCGCGCGACGCGACCGCCCCGCGACCGCCGACGGTTGCGTCGTGTGCCTCGAGCACCGCGGCGGATGCGTGGAGCTGGGCCTCCTCGCGTCGTCGCTGAACATCGCGCTCACCGTCGAGGTAGCGCTGAACCTCGTCGTGCATCGCGGTCGCCGTCTGGGGCCGATCGCCGGGGTCGAGGAGCGTCGCGCGCACGCACAGATCTGCGAGCTCGGGCGGTAGCCCGAGGGGGCCCGCCCCGGCCGTCGCCTCCAGCTCGCGCCTCGTGTCCACGCCGTGGAGCGTCTGCCACATCGCCTTCGCTCGATCGCGTCCGTGGAGCGGCCTCCCCACGAGGATCTCGAACAGGACCGCGCCGAGCGAGTAGACGTCGGACCGTTCGTCGCCGCGGTGGCCCATCGCCTGCTCGGGCGACATGTACCCGATGGTCCCGACGGTGATGCCGACCTCCGTCGTGAGCCCGCCGGCGTCGCGCACACCGTCCGAGGGCTCGATGTCCGCGATGGAGCCCGACCTCGCGATCCGCGCGACGCCCCAGTCGAGGAGGTACACCTCGCCGAACCCGCCGAGCATGATGTTGCTTGGCTTGATGTCGCGGTGGATCACGCCGCGCGAGTGCGCGTAGGCGACCGCGAGGCAGATCGTGGCGAACGCGGCGAGGAGGCGGCGCTGGCCGTACCGCGCGCGCGTGTCAGGGTCGTCCCGGCGCAGGCCCTTGAGGACTTCGTGGAGGCTGCGGCCCTGGACGCGGCGCATGGTGAAGTACTCCGCGCCGTCCGGATCTCGGGCGAAGTCGTAGACCGGGACGATCGCGGGGTGCTCGAGCTGGCCCTGGACGGACGCCTCGCGGGTGAAACGCTGACGCAAGGAAGAGCTGTCGGTCTGGCCGCCGCGTATCGTCTTCCGGGCGACGTCGCGACCGATGCGCGCGTCGTGGCAGAGGTGCACCTCGCCCATCGCGCCCTCTCCGAGGAGCGCTTTCCGCACGTAGCGCGCGTCGTCGCCGCGCGTGTCCTCCCCGAGGTCGCGCGCCGGCGGCGTGATCGGGAGCGTCGGCGGATCCTCGACCTCGGGGGTCAGCGTCTTCGCATCGTCGTCCGACTCCGTGTCGTCGTCCCGCTCGGCCATCGATAGACTCTATTCCAGACGCTGGATGAGCGTCGCGCGACCTCGAACGAGCCGGCCCAGGAGGCCGCGCGGGAGGGCGCCGGGGGAATCACCCGGACGGGCCCCCGGAGGAGGCCGCCACCGGCGCGTAGAGATCGCGGCGATCGTCGTCGAGGACGAGCCGGGGATCCCGGGTCATCGTGCGGAAGTCCTCGGCGACCGCGCCGTCACCGGGCTCGGGGACGTACTTCTCCCAGGGCGCGTTTCGCCAGAGGGCGACGTACGAGAACCGACGACCGGCGGGCGTCTCGAGGAGCGGCGCCGCCATCGCCCGCGTGAACCACGATGGGTCCGCGCCGACGCCATGGCGCCCGAGGTCGAGGCCGACCTCGGTCACCGCCGCGATCTTGTGGTGGGCCTCGGCGAAGGCGCCGATGCGGAGGAGATCGGCGGCGTAGCCGGCGGCGAACGTCCCGTCGTGCGCGTCGTAGCGATCGAACCCGATGACGTCCACGTGGCGATCGCCGGGGTAATACGCCTCGAAGTCGCCTCCCCTCGAGACCTGCCACGCATCCGTGGGCTTGTCCGGACAGAACACCCAGAGGGCCTGGTGCGCGCCGCGCGCGCGAACGCGCTCGACCATGTCGATCCACACCGCGCGATACGTCCGCGGATCGTTCTGGCGGCCCCACCAGAACCAGTCGCCCGTGAACTCGTGGAAGGGCCGAAGCTGTACCGGGATGGTCTTGCCCGCGTCGTCGACGAACGTCGCGAGCATCGCGGCGAGCTCGTCGAGCATCGCGTGCCACTCGCCGGAGAGGGCGCCCACCTGCCCGTTCTGCTTCCTCGGGAGGAACTCCTCGAGCTTGTAGGCGGGACAGTCGTCGGGCCTGTAGCGGTCGGGGTCGGACGCCGAGGCCTTCGGGCAGCGCATGTGCCACACGAGGCTGACGAGCACGCCTCGACGCCGTTTCTCCCGGACGAGCTCGCGGAGCTTCGAGGCCCCGCCCCGGAAGGCTTCGCGATCGAACATCGTCTTCGATGCCTTGTGGAGGTGGGAGAGCTCGTAGCTCACCAGCGCGGGCGGCGCGCTGCCGAGGGTGGCGAAGTCGGAGCTCGTCCTGTCGAGGCCGTTCACGCGGACGCTGGACACGTCCTCCTCCTCTTGGCCGAGGATCAGGCCGCCGGGTGCCGCGAGCTGCGCCATGACGTTCCTCGTGACGCCCGAGGCGGCCGGATCCGACGGTGTCGGCACGACCGCGACCGCGGCGGTCGTCGTGGGGTCAACCTCGTCGTGGACGGGGCTGCACGCCGTGAGAATCGGTTGGCCAACGATCGCTCCCATCAAGAGAATGGCGCCCATGCTGGAGGGTGTGGACATACCCGCCGCACCAGCAACCGACGTGCCGCCTGCCCGCGACCTCGCGTGCGCACGAGTCGCGCGGATCTCACCCCCGCGGGCGGCCCGCTGTCACGCTCGGTACAGAGGACGCCGCGAGGCGGTGGATCAGGAGCCCGAGAGCGTGAGCCCCTTGCCCGACCTGACGTCCGAGGGAGAGGAGCCCGTCCAGCGGCGGAACGCGCGTGCGAACGCGCTCGCGTGCGTGAAGCCCAGGTTCTGCCCGACCTCCGCGAGGGGGACGCCGCCGCCGCTCACGCGCCGCAGCGCGAGCTCGCGCCGGACCTCGTCGAGCATGTCCTGGTAGCTGGTGCCGTACCGGGCGAGCCGCCGCTGGAGCGTCCTCGGGCCCACGTCGCAGGCGACCGCGAGCCGCTCGAGCGCGGCCGAGCCGGCGGTGAGCTGGAACGTGAGGCACCTGCGGACGTCGTCGATGAGTCCGTCCGTCGGCGGCAACGCCGCGATCGCGGACTCCATGCGCCGCAGGGTCGAGGCCTGGGCCGTACCGTCGCGCGAGGGCAGAGGGATCGCCAGGTACACGGCCGGGAACGCGACGCCGTCCATGTCGCCGTCGAAGGTCACGGGACAGCCGAAGTACGCCTCGAGCCGGGCCGCCCACGGGACGCGCGCGTGCGAGACCGCGACCTCGGTGCAGCGGAGATCGCGGCCGAGGGCGCGCCGGCCGAGCTCGACGAAGGTCGCCACGGTGAACTCCGCGAGCACGGTGGAGAGCACCGCGGCGGGCTGCGGCTCGATCTCGAACCAGGCGGTCCGCCCATCCTCGCGCAAGGCCGGGCGCGCGGTCTCGTGGAAGACGCGAAAGACGCGGATCGTCATGCCGATCGCCTCGCGCAGCGTGTCGCAGGTGGCCGTGAGGACGTCGACGAGCCCGAGCTCGCCAGGGCGGAGGTGCTGGGCGGCAGCGAGACCGAGCGCCTCACCGCCGGGTGCGGCGCCCAGCTCGTCGAGGACCGCCGAGAGGGCACGACGGTCGACCCAGGCGCTGCCGGCCTGCAGGGCGACGAGGTCGATTCCGTGGCGCTCGCACGTTTCTCGCACGGGTAGATCGCGGCGACGGGCCTCGTCGAAGATCGGCAGGGCAACGCGCGCGGCGACCGAGATGGCCACGCGACGGAGGGGGGAGGACCGCAAGGAACGCATGCCGCCGTCCCAGCAAGGGACGTGCCTCGCCCGATGGCTGCGCAGCGGCTCGATCGAGCGACGCGTCGGCCCCGGCGACAGAAACGCGTGGATCGACGGACCGGCGGTCGACGGCGCCGCCACGCGCTCGGCCCGCACGTCGCGCGCGTCGGAGCGTCCGCAGGTAGGCCACGGGCCGCTCTCGGCGAGATTTTGCGAGGAAACGCCTTCGAAGCGCACATCCAGCTCGCCAGTCCGTCGCCGTCGCCGTCGCCGTCAACGTCAACGCTCACGTCAACGTCAACGTCAACGAAGGGCAGCCCCGGGCACTTGTTGGACAGCTCTTGAGCGCGCGTAGCGCGCGATTTGGGGGAGACCGACGCGCGCAGCGCGGCGAGTGGGGGCACCCCTTCTCTTTCGCTGGATCGCGCCTAACCGAACGGCATTGAGGCTAGTGCAGCCTCGTGCAGGCCAGGGCAGCCTCACATCCCCGCGAAGATCTCGAGCAGCGGCGCGCACGTGACGAGGAGCTCCTGCGCGACCATCCGGTTGCCGAAGAGGATCAGCACCCCGCCCTGGCCCGCGCGCGCCGTGGCGGGTGCGCTGCCGGCGTGGAGGATCTGCTCCGTGAAGAGGAACGCGCCGGAACGCAGGTGTTCCTCGACCTCTCCGTCGCGGACGAGCTCGACGTCGCCGATGCCGACGATCACGAGACCTGGCACCGGCTTGCCTTGCTCGACGATGACGTCGCCCGCGATCAGCGCGCGCGCCTCCAGGCGGGACACCACGTCCTCCCGCATGCGCGAGTCGAGGCGGCCGAGCGGACCCAGGCTCACGGCGACCAGGGTCTGCACGCGGTCGGCGGCCGCGCGCAGATCCTCCTCGACCCATGGGCACGCCTTGAAGGCGGCCTCCACCGCGGCGGCGTCCCAGGTGACGACCCGCGCGGAGTCCGTGGCGCAGATCAGGTGGAGGGGGACGGCCTCGTCGGTCGTGCCGCGCGATCGGAGCGGCTCCCCTCGCCGCACGCGCGCCGCGCGCGGCGAGTCCGCGTCGGCGGACGACACGTCGACCTCGCCGTCGAGCACGAGCGCGAGCGCGAACTCGCTGACGATCTCGTTGCGGTCGAGATCGTGCAGGACGCTCCTCCCCGCGAACGCCTCGCGGACGTCGTCCGGGAGATCGGCGAGGCCCTCGACGCCGGACAGCTCCGCGTCGAGGTCGAACGTCCGACGCGCGTGCGGGTCATCCGAGTTCGGCATTTTCTCGCTTCCTTCTCGGGCCGCCGCGGATTCTACCGCAGGGGGAGGGATGGTATCGAATATCGGATCGAGGACGAGCGGCGCGTCGTCGCGGGTGGAGGGGGCGGCTCTGGCGGGGACCGGCGGACCGGGCGTGGGCTCCGGCGGTGCGCGCCCGGAGGCGGTGGCGCTGGGAGAGGGCTCCGGCGGTGCAGGTCCGGAGCCCGTGGCCGTGCGTGCGTCGGGCTTCGCGCCGGCCACCGGCGCGGCCACTGGTGGGAGTGGAGGCGGAGGGGCTCCGGATCGGCGGGCCTGTGCGGTCGCGACGGCGGCGAGCACAACGTCGGCGCGCGGCACGGTCGGGGCGGTGGGGCGGCTGGACGGGATGCGATCGGCCGGGAGCGTGGGACGCTTGCCCGGGGGCACCGCGCTCGTCACGACGTCCTCCTCGCTCGCCTCGAGATCTTGCGTCGAGATGCGCCTCCGCGACGGGCGAAGGTCGGAGCTGTCGGCCCACGGATCGAGCATGTCGGCGTGCACCTCCGCGGCGCTGCGGACGGGCGTGCTGGAGCGATCCTTCGGCGCGTCCAGGCTGATCTCGTCCATGTCGACGTCGACCGAAGAGGGGTCGCGGCGCTGAGGCGGCTTCGTGCTCACCCCTCGCTCGGGGGGCACGGACGCTGTGCGCGCACGCACCGGCAGCGGCGGCGGCTGGCTGGCGCCGCGATCCCCGGGCGACGAGGGGAGCGGCGGGCGAACGGGCGGCGGCTGGCTCGGGCCTTTCCCGTCGGCGAGGACCGCCGGCGCAACGGGCGGCAGCGCCTGCGAACCCATGGCCTCCGACAGCTCGGCGGCGGCGCGCGCGAACACGAGCGCGCGATCGTCGTCGTTGACCTCCCCCGCGGCCTGAGCGGCGCGCCGCAGCCATACGATCGCGTCGGAGCGCTCGTTGCGCTTCCACAGGGCGTCGGCGGTCTGCAACGCCCAGACGACGTCCTCCACGTCCGTGTCGACTGCCGTCGGGATCTCGACCACCGCCGCCATTATCGCCAAATCCGACACGAAAGGGCTCACGATCTCCCACAAAACGGCAGGGCCCCACTCCCCTTCAGGGGAGCCGGGCCCGTCCGTCACCGTTTCGGGTCACGCGCACGGAAGGCGAACGTCGCCTTTCACGGTGCGAGGACCTGGAGGGCGTCTCTCACCCCCCTCCAACGAGGCTAGAAGTCGCCGTGGCCGTGGCCCGCGTGGCCGCCGCCGCCGCCGGCCTTCTCCTCCTTCGGGCGCTCGGCCACGAGGCACTCGGTCGTGAGCATGAGGCTCGCGACGGAAGCCGCGTTCTGGAGCGCCGTCCGGACGACCTTCACCGGGTCGATGACGCCCTCGGAGAGCAGGTTGCCGTACGCGTCCGTGGCCGCGTTGTAGCCGTAGTCGTCCTTGCCCTCCTTGACCTTGTTGACGACGATCGAGCCCTCGAGGCCCGCATTCGCCACGATCTGGCGGAGCGGCTCCTCGATGGCGCGGCGGAGGATCTGCAC
>SXGR01077543.1_pt1 | contig 12327 bp, 13 predicted proteins | sample 3174711 | NCBI WGS metagenome assembly SXGR01 (sample SAMN11356860, study PRJNA531348) | freshwater metagenome | isolation source: freshwater sample F1-60 | place: China: Fuxian Lake, Yuxi | collected 2017-12-25
CACCTCTACAACTAGTCACCTCAGTCTGCGCAGCCCTCGCTCTGGGATGGGTGGTCCTGGGCGCCGAATCAAACCAGATTTCTGCGCAGCAAAGCAATTTTATGGGCGGCGCACCACGCTCAGAAGACGCAGAAGCAATCACCACAGCACGTCTGGTATTTCCTGCTGGGGTACGCTCCAACTGGCATTCTCACACATGGGGGCAATTGCTGATGCTGGAGTCTGGGCGCGGGCTGACCCAGGATCGTGGTGGCCCTCTTCGCGAAATTCATCCGGGCGAACCCTGGTGGACCCCGGCTGGTCGCGAACATTGGCATGGTGCACATCCTGAGGAAGACGCACATCAACTCACCATATACGAAGGCACCGTGAACTGGCTGGAGCCAGTTACTGACGAAGTCTATCGCGCCACACCTCAACCTCGCTGATTTCGCACTGCGAATTGAAAAAAGGTGCACTGGCAAGTCAGTGCACCTTTTTTAATTACACTAGACAGAAATACTGATTGATTATTGGCAATCCATGACAAATGTAATATGGCGAGCCGTGTTTGGCGGATTTGCAATACTCGCCACTCTCACAAGTTGCTCCCCATCCCAGCCAATATTTCACCCGACAGACAATCCTGCCCGCCTATCTGAATGGAATCTATTCGACATATCTGGCGGCTCTTTCGCTCCGGTGCCAGCAGCTATGGTGTTCAGCCCAGCCAACCCGCTGTTTACTGACTATGCCCAAAAGCTGCGCACTCTCTGGTTACCTGCTGGAACTTCTGCGCAATGGCAAGACGGTGAAATCATTTATCCTGTTGGCTCGATACTCACCAAGACATTCTATTACCCGGTTGATTCGAATGGAGAGGCAGTCAAGAGTGAAATAATCAACTTGAGCAGTATCGATTTGAACGAGCATCGCCTGGTGGAAACACGCTTGTTGGTCAGGCGCGCGGAAGGTTGGGATGCTTTTCCCTATATCTGGAATGATGAGCAGACAGAAGCATTCCTGCGCGTGGCCGGTGGCAGCGCCCAGATCAATCTGAAGAGCGACTCTGGCGAGCAGCGCTTCAATTATTTTGTACCGAACGAAAACCAGTGTGAAGGCTGCCATGTAACCGCACACCCGAATGGAGAACTGCAACCACTGGCAGCCACTTGGCAGCAATTGCAAACACCATTGGCAAATGCAGCAAGCGCTACAACTGCAACCCAGATCGAGGAAATGCAGGCGCGTGGCTGGCTCAATAATGCACCCGCTGCTACTCCTACTATTGCATGGACAGACACTTCCGCGACCCTCAACGACCGGGCCATTGCCTACCTCAAGGTGCATTGCGGGCATTGCCACAACCCGCAGGGGGCAGCGGACACGTCAGCGTTGATTCTGGACGGCAGCTCCACGATGCCGGTAAATATTGGTGTATGTAAAGAGCCAGTGGCTGCCGGGGGTGGCGCTGGCGATCGTCTGTATGCAATCGTGCCCGGCGCACCGGAACAATCCATCTTTATTTATCGCATGGAATCCACTGCGCCTGATGAAATGATGCCTGAACTTGGTCGGTCTCTGGTGCACAGTGAAGGCGTCGAGCTGATCCGACAATGGATTGCCGGAACACCGGGAAGATGTCAGCCTTTTACCACGGATCAGTAGTTATATTTGCACAGAGTTTGAGCAAGACATTCGCCCATGCCAAGAATTTTTTCAGTCATATTACTTTTCTTTAATTTAATGCTTTCTGCTTCTGTGTTAGCAGCAGACCAGGTCAGCCTGGCTGGCTCATTAAACGCCCTCGCCTGCCCGCAAGTTTGTGGAAGCTGTTGTGGAACGCATTCAATCACCGATACCACTGGCAATATCAAGCTGGAAGTAGGAAATGCCTTTGTCGAGCTTGGCAAGCTGGCGAACGATGGAAAAATTCACCGCTTTTCAGGTTATTTTTATGACACCGCTGGACAGTGTGGACTGAATACCTGCAGCTTGTTTGCTGTCGAGTCTGTTGACGTCGAACTCATACCAGCCGCTGTCTATGAATCGACCCAGCGCAAACTGTCTATTCAAGCGGTTGTTATTGATGGTGACCCAGACTCCAGTTATCGCGTCCTTCTCGATGCGCCCTTTAATGTGGTGAGCGCTGTGGATACGACTGATAGTCCGGCAATTGCCCAGGGTGGTGATTGCTCCACATCCCAAAGTGTGTGTGGCAGCGGCACTCTGTGTGTAGCGTATTTTGGAATTGCTGGTTCCAGCGGGCCCGAGTTCAAGACGTGCGAGATACCCTGCTCGCATCCTGGCGCACGCTGCCCCAGCGGGCAGTCCTGCGTAACGATTGCAGATGGCCCAGGCCAAGTCTGCAAGATAGACTGAAGCCCCTGTCCATTGCGAGACAACAATGCGGAACTCGGTTCTGCCTTTACTCGCCTGCTGTGGGCTGTTGCCGGCAGACTGTTCCGGGCAATCGGGCCAGCGTCAACCCTGGATCCTGACCACGGGCACGACTGGGACGAACGACGGTATCAACAATCTGAAAGGCATACGCTACTTACCGGGAATGCGCAATTTCGACGAGGAACAAACAGCGGCGTGAATTCCGGATTGGTTGGGCATTAAGTACGCGGACAAGTTTAGGCTAGCCTGCATTGGCCATGTCCTCGCCGCTTCATACCGGCGCATTGCGCGATTATCGGGAGGTCGGCATCACAATTCCCAACAATTTGCTGCCAGTTATCACGCCCGCTCAATCCCGTGCGAAGAATGTGTGCAAAACGTCATCAAGCAAGGGTTTCCAGTTGTCCCAATCGTGCCCTGCTTCCACTTCTCGATAAGTCAGGTCATATTCCATGAACTGCAGCGTTTCCATGAATTGGCGCCCTGCCTGGGTATTATCATTGATAGTACCTACACTCATAAAAATCTTGATGGGCAATTTCTCCACCATTTGATACTGAACACGCAACGCATCAACCATGCCGCTATTAGCCGGTGATTGCATGGCAATACCTGCAAAATAGTCCGCGGCCAGCAAGCCAAAACATGCACTGTTATGGCCTCCAAAGGACAACCCCAGAATAACTCTGCCTTCTCTGTCAGCCTGTGTTCGATAATTCTCATCGATGGCTGGCACGAGCTCATTTGTAATGAATTTGACATAGTCCGGGTTGCAGAAGAATTGTTCGTTACGCCGATTCTCATCCAGATTATCTGGATTACGTGCATCAACAAACACCACGATCACAGGATCAATGGCACCAAGCTCTATCTCCTGATCGAGCAATTGCGGCAACTCGCCGCTGTTTATGTACCCTGGCCCGTCAGTAACAAAGAGCACTGGCAAGCGCGCACGCCTCGGCATTCGTTCAGGAGTATAAACCCGGTATTGCAGGGCGTAGCCCAGCGACTGACTTTCAATACGGATATTGTCTGTGAGCCTGCCTTCAGCATGCGCATGGCAGAAACCTAAAATACATAACATGACTATTGTGGCTTTCATGTGTTCACCTGATGGCTCAAGGGAATTTAAGGCTCTTTGCCATCTGGAATGTCAGCCATCAGGCTCCACCAGAGGCGACGAGTCACCATAATCTGAAAAAACAGCACGCCATTTGCGAAGACTATTGCCACCAGCGGCAACCAATTTCTGTTACCACTCACATCCACCGCCAATCCAAGAATTACTGCAATGGATACAATGACGATCGATGGCAGGAAATCGCGCCAGGTTGCAGGGGAAATCGTGCTGAAGTACTGGGAATTTGCCGGATGCTTGCGTGCCCGCCTCAGGCTGATATGCACTATCCAATTTACGGTAACAAACAATGATGCAAGCACATATAACCACACGCCGCGAAACTCAATCCCAATGAAGCTAAGCAACATGAATTCCTGAATACCAATTACGAACGGCAGGAGCGAATCTCGCAGCGATGGCTGCCAGACAAACCCCATAACGAGAGTAGTATAGAGAACCCAGATTAACAGTATGCCCATCAATGCAACGCTCAGCATGCCCCATGTCACAAGTGAGGTTAGGGAGAATTGCCACAGAAATTCAAGGCTCATTATAGTTGACCACATCAACTCCAATGCCAGGGCCTGGATGATGCTGATCAGCGTGAGTAATACCGCTGGGAACTGCTTCTGCGCACGTTCGCGAATCTGGTTCACGGCTGGCTCACTTTCATTTCCATCGCTCATCACGCACCCTCGTTACCCTCTCTCATCGACCTATGACAAAATCAAAATACTGATCGGGATATGGCTCTTCACGCAAGGTAAAATGCCACCATTCGGTTTGCAGAGGATTGAATCCGTATCTGTCCATGACTTCGCGCAGGCGCATTCGATTGGCATATTGTTGTGCAGATACTGCCTTGCTGTCTGGCCAGGATACAGGGTCAAAAAAGTCCCACGAACTCCCCATATCCAGCTCCTCTCCAGAGTCCAGTTGCACGAGTGTTAAATCCACCGTACTACCCCGCGAATGCCCTGATCTTGCTGCGATATAACCATCCCGAAACAGATGTGCTTTTGATACTGACGGATAGTAGCGCGACTGCATGCGTATATCAGTTAAGTCCTCTGCCCAACTCACAAAATGGTTTACAGCACGCTGCGGGCGGTATCCATCGAATACTTTCAAGCCAAGCCCGGCGTCTGCCAACTCAGCCTGCACAAGGGCTAATGCCGTCGCAGCCTGTTTGCTCAGATAAATTTTCTTCTCCTGATATCCGCGAATCGGCTCGCCGACGAAGTTATCAGCGCCAGCATAGCGCACATCCACAGCGACAGTCGGGATAAACTGTTGCAAGTCGATAAAGTCTTCAGGCCTGACTGTCAGCTCGAGCGCAGTCCCGTAAGCGCACGCCTGCAAAATCAGCACCAGCAGGCACCAGCCCAACTGTGGTGATTGCAGTCGTGGCATATCATTGCAAATCGGGTTATGTTTGCGCATCTCGTTTTGTCCTGCCCCAGATTGTCCTGCCCCGTCACAGCAATGGTCTGTTCGTGCAGAGTATCGTCGCGGCAATGTTTGGTGTTAGCGCACGAGGATACCATCGCGAAGACCAGAATGAAGGGCATTCTTGTCTGGTTCTCATGCAGGCAACACGGTTTGCCCTTTTGCTGGAAACCGGTTCTATGCAAAATCCTACTACTGACCTGTCGCGTGACTTTGGCATGCGGAATTAAATGATGAAAACAATTGGCATGCTGGGCGGCATGAGTTGGGAATCAACCCTGACCTACTATCGCTTATTGAATGAGGGTATCAAACTAAGGCTGGGCGGATTGCATTCAGCGCAAATTTGTTTATTTAGTGTCGACTTTGCAGAAATCGAAAAATTGCAGCACCAGAATTCCTGGGATGAATTGGGATTACTATTGGGCAATGCAGCCATCCGCGTGGAAAAGGGAGGCGCTGATTTCCTGCTGATCTGCACGAATACGATGCACAAGGTCGCGCCGCAGGTCGCTACTTCACTGTCTATTCCGATTTTGCATATCGCTGATGCAACCGCCGCAGAGCTGCAAAAACAGCAAATAAAACGTGTCGGCTTGCTCGGCACCCGATTTACCATGGAACAAGATTTTTACAAGCAGCGTATCACCAACAATTTTGGCATCGAGGTGCTTATTCCGGATGCTCCTCAACGCACACTGGTGCATCAAGTTATTTATGAAGAGCTCTGTCTTGGGATTATTCGCGAACAATCACGCCAGGAATTTCTCAAAATCATCCAGCATCTTTCAGCGAAAGGTGCTGAAGGAATAATATTGGGCTGTACGGAAATAGGATTGCTCATTGGAACTCACGATACCGACATACCGCTTTATGACACAACTGCGATACATGCTCAGGCAGCTGTTGATTTCGCCCTGACTTGATACGCTCGCTGCACTTACGAGAATGACCCATGATTGAAACCGCATCAGTCGCACTTGCCACGTTCTTTGCAGTGATCGGGCCTCTCGACACTGCGGCAGTTTATGCCGGATTGACCGCTACTGAAACTGCGTTACGGCGCCGCCAGATGGCTGTTAGGGGCACGCTGATTGCAGGTGGCATCCTGATATTGTTCGCATTGTTAGGCGAATCTCTGCTGGCAGTGCTTGGGATCTCCCTCGCCGCCTTGCGCACTGGCGGCGGCATCCTGTTACTGCTTATCGGTATCGACATGGTATTTGCACGCTCTTCCGGCGGCACCTCCACCACTGAAGAAGAAGAACGCGAGGCACGCGGTAAACAGGATATTTCGGTATTTCCATTGGCAACACCGCTGATTGCAGGTCCCGGAGCCATGGGTGCTGTCATTCTGCTCATGGCCGATGCAGAAGGGGATCTGGTCTTGCAAGCCATAGTACTAGCCTGCCTCGTTGCAGTATTGGGAGCTACGCTTGCCCTGCTTTTAATTGCGGCAAGAATTCAACAATTATTTGGCATCACCGGCATGCACGTCATCACACGCATATTTGGGGTATTGTTATCTGCACTGGCTGTACAGTTTATTTTCGATGGCATAGCCCAAAGCGGCCTGCTAGGTAACGCATAGACGTGGTCCGGCAATAATGCAGAGCAAATGGTTGGCCATTTGGCTTGGGGAAAGGCATGCTCACTGACAATTTCAAAACTTTGGCGAAATATAATCAATGGATGAACACCCGAATATATGACTGCGTGGCGACAATGGATCCCATGATTGTAAAAAGAGATCTCGGCGCGTTTTTCGGATCGATTCTCGGCACTCTCAATCATATTCTGGTTGCAGACCTCATCTGGCTGCAGCGCATCGCGCGGCACCCGATGAATTTCCACAGTCTCGTAGTGCTGCAATCGCAAACACCTCCGGCGGCACTCAACCAGGTATTGCATGAAGAATTGTCCAGCTTGCGTCAGCATCGCAGACAAGTTGACGCTGCGCTGATAGCTCTCGTTGATGAATTGAATGACGGGATTTTGGATAAGGAACTTCTGTATCAGGACATGAAAGGCAATTCTCATCAAAACGGCCTTGGTATCCTGCTGCAGCACTTGTTTAATCATCAGACACATCACCGCGGACAGGTCACAACCTTGCTTCATCAATGTGGAGCGGAAGTTGGCGCAACCGATCTTCTGGTTATGCTGAGGGAAAAGTGATGGAAGTAAAACTATTGGCTACCGAGGCAGAATTGGCGCTGATCAGCCCAATCCTGCTGCAATTACGCCCAGAGTACTCACAGGCTAGCCTGATCGAGCAAATCAAGCAGCAGCAAGTCTTCGGATACCAGATAGCCTATGTTATAGAAGAGCATGAAATCCTCTGCGTTGCAGGTTTTGTCATTGGCAGGAAGTTGGCATGGAAAAAACATCTGTATGTTGACGATCTGGTCACGACTGCAAGCCACCGCTCCAAAGGAGCTGGCAAGAAACTGCTGGACTGGCTGCGCGACTACGCTCTCTCACTTGACTGCCAGCAATTTCACCTCGATTCCGGTGTGCAGCGCTTCGAAGCACATCGGTTCTACCTGCGTGAAGGCTTTAAAATCAGTAGTCACCATTTTGCAATAACGGATTTGCATGCAAATTCGAAATGAAATCGTGCCAGACTGGCCTGGTGTCGACGCGGTGCTCAGGTCGGCGTTTCCTTCCGACGCTGAGGCTCTGCTGGTTGCTCGACTGCGCAATACCGCGAACCCCCTGATCTCACTCGTCGCTGAAGATGGCGATGAAATCATTGGCCACATATTGTTTACACCGATCACATTACCTGGTGCCAATATCCTGTTGATGGGTTTGGCCCCTCTGGCGGTGCTGCCAGAGAGGCAACATCAAGGCATCGGATCGGCTCTGGTAAGCGCTGGATTGCATCAGTGCAAGTTACTCAAAACGAGCGCAGTTTTCGTGCTCGGTCATGCCAGCTACTATCCACGCTTCGGTTTTCAGTCAACGGCACCGTTTGGTATCCACTCCGAGTATGAAGTGCGTGCCGAGAATTTCATGATGGTGCTGCTCGATAGTGGGCAAAATATGTTGCCCCGCGGAGTTGTCCGCTATCATCCCGAATTCAACAGAATGTAGAGTATCAATCCGGCAACTACACTCTCTCAGGATAAGCTCACTTGGGTTGACCAGTCATGTCGCTGAGTCTTGCACCCTGGTACTCAGTAGATACACATCAGTAGATCCGTATCAGTATATACACCGTTGAGCTTTATTATTTTTTGTGGCATAGAAGCGTGGTCCTTAGCATTGCCCGGAGGGAACGATAATGGTTTTTCAAAGCACACGGCCAAATATACCGCTGCCAAACTCAGACCTAACAACTGTTGTATTGAGCCGGGTAGTTGAACTGGGCAACCGGACTGCGTTGATAGATAGCGCCACAGGAAATTCGATCACTTTCACACAGCTGTCCGACCTGACCAAGCGCTTTGCTGCGGGTCTGCATCACCAGGGTTTTCGCAAGGGGGATGTGCTCGCGATTTTCTGTCCCAATATTCCTGAATACGCCGTGGTGTTTTTAGGCGTGGCTGCGGCAGGAGGCATCAACACAACAGTCAATTCACTCTATTCAACCAATGACCTGATACACCAATTCAAGGATTCCAGAGCAACCTGGTTGATAACCGTTCCTGCATTCCTCGATCGCGCCTTACCGGCTGCGAAAGCATGCAATATCAAAAACATTTATGTTATTGGCGAGGCTCCTGGAGTCAGGTCATACTCGGAACTGCTCGACAATAACGGCGAGCGTCCTGCGATTGCGATCAATCCGCAAGAAGATCTCGTCGCCCTGCCCTACTCCAGCGGTACGACGGGCTTATCCAAGGGAGTAATGCTGACGCATGCCAACCTCATAGCAAACATGGTTCTGAGCAGCAGCATGAATTATGTGGATGAAAATGACAGTCTGGTCGCAGTGCTACCCTTCTTTCATATCTATGGCATGGTTCTGATATTGAATCTGGCAATCTATCGCGGCGCAAAACTCGTGACCATGGCACGCTTTGATCTCGAAGATTTCCTCTCAGTGATACAAAAATACCGCATTACCTGTCTGAATCTGGTGCCTCCTTTGATATTGGCACTGGCGAAACACCCTCTGGTAGACAACTACGACCTCGGGAGTGTGCGTATGGTGAGCAGCGGTGCAGCTCCGCTTGGAGAGGATTTGGAGCAAGCATGCGGCAAAAGACTCAATTGCCAGATCTATCAGGGGTACGGGCTGACAGAAGTTTCTGGCGCTTCCCACATTTTGCCCATTGCGGAGTCCGGCAACAGGCCCGGATCCATCGGTTCTGTCCTGCCCAATACGCTGTGCAAGATTATGGACACCGACAGCGGCGCAGAACTGGGCACCAATGCCCGCGGTGAAGTGCTTCTCAGAGGACCACACGTCATGAAGGGCTACCTGAACAACCCGGAAGCAACCGCAGGTTGCATTGACAGTGAGGGCTGGTTTCACACCGGCGATATCGGTTATGCCGACGAGGACGGATTCTTTTTCATCGTTGATCGGGTTAAGGAGTTGATCAAATACAAGGGATACCAGGTTGCGCCTGCAGAACTCGAGGCCTTGTTGCTGAGTCATCCTGCCATAGCCGATGCTGCAGTCATTCCGAGCCCGGATGAGGAAGCCGGGGAAATACCCAAAGCATTCGTTGTGCTAAGAGAAGAGATCTCGGCTGAGGCCATCATGAAATTCGTGGCTGACCAAGTGGCTCCTCACAAAAAGATTCGACGCTTGGAGTTTATTGATCTCATTCCGAAATCTGCTTCCGGTAAGATTCTGCGCCGGGTATTGATTGAGAGGGATCGGCAACAATCCCCCAATGCACAAATGATCCGGTGATCTCACTAAATTTTAGGGTACTCTCGATGAGTTTAGCGCTAAAATAACTCATTCGGCTTGGTATAAAAGTTATATCCGTATGTTTTCATTGATTTTTTAGGAGATCACCGTGAAGACCAGTACCAAAATCTACGCCACTGGCTCTTTTCTGGGCGCGCACGAAATATCGACAGAAAGTCTTTTGGAAGAGGCTGGATTTGAAAAAATCGGACTGCCCCTGAATCTGATCGAAAAAGAGCTGGGTATCACCCATGTGCGGCATAGCCCGGATTCGGTGAAACCTGGAGACCTTGCTATTGCCGCAGGCGAAGTTGCGTTAAAGCGATCTGGTCTCGCGGCCTCAGAAATCGATGCGGTAATTTTTTGCGGGATCGATCGCGACTACAGTGAACCAGCCACCGCACATCGGATTGCCCATGAGCTGGGCATCAATGCACTGCATTGCTGGGATCAGTCTGACGCCTGCCACGGTTTTACCACTGGCATTATTACTGCCAACCTGCTCATAGCCTCTGGTCAGGTGCGCCATGCGCTCGTTTGCACTGGCGAGAGATCCAGCAGTAAAGCCCGTTATATCAGTGACTTATATAAGGACAAAACACTCGGCGCCAGCGATGTACAGCATACGCTAGGGGTATTCTCCCTCGGTGACGCTGGTGGTGCCATGGTTTTGGGCCCTACTGACAACGGCACGGGTATCCAGCTCGTTAACAGCCGCACGAACTCAAGCCATTCGCGCCTTTGCTATTACGATGTTTTCGGCGCGGAACGCGGCATCAAGCCCAGTTTTGGCATGGAAATGACCGAAATCTGCTCGAAAACCATCCGCCTCGTAAAACGCATGGTTCCGCGCACCATGAAGAGTTTGGGCTGGGAATACAGCGATATCGACCATCTCATCCAGCATCAGGTGGGCTACAAGCCTTACCAGGTGGTGCTGAACATGTTTCAGACCCCCGCTGAGAAGTCCCCTGCCACTTATGCCAAATTGGGCAATCTCGCCAGTGCGTCGATCCCTGTGTGCTTCGAATATTGCGACATCAAGCCCGGTGACAGGGCCATAATCAACTCCACTGGTAGTGGAATTGTTGCTACACATCTCGGTTTGGTGTTTTAGTTATTTACAGCGGTAAATAGTTTATATAGGCTCCGGAAATTAGCGGCTAGACCACCTCTTTGAGGGGTTTGTCCCGCTTGATGCGATGTGCCAACACTATGGACTATAAGAGAAGTCTTTAGATGGACCAGTCATTAAATCAATTTTATGTCTATGGGCTCACGGCGTTGCTGGCCTGTACCATGAAAATCGTGATCCTGTCTCTGGCAGTTTCCAAGTCGAAGCTCACTGCTGCTTTTTATCTCGTTTGTCTTGCCCTGATTGCCCAAAATGCCTTCGAATTTCTCAGCGCCTTCATTTTTGGCGCCAATCCAGCCATCGCAAATTATTTTGTGGATGGCGTTATGTTCAGCCTGTATTTTTTGGCCGCTGCGCTGATTTTCTTCTGCGCTACCGTTGCTCAAGTGCGTCGCATCAGGCTTATTGTTGGCTTCTACGCTGTATTCGCTGCGATAGTTGGGGTGTTGCACTTGTCCGGCCCACTCATCACCGGATATGAGTCAAGTGGCTACACCCTGATCAGTATCGAAGGGCCGCTGTATTCAGTATTCCAAGTATACATCCTTAGCGTGATTGCTGGTCTCGTGATCATACTTGTTCGCGGCATGATGAACCCCGCTGCAGAGATTCAGGCTCGCTGCAGGACGACTCTGCTTGGCATAGCGCCAATCTGCGCCGTCGGCTTGGGCGTCATCGTTTTCAGGCTGATGGGCTTTAACTCCTCGGCCGCTATCGTCATGCCGCTGGCTTCTACATTCTTTGTCTGGGTACTCATGCTGGATCAGCGCGGAGAATTCATCACTTTCCAGGTGAAGTGGCGCATCATCTGGAAACTCGCAACCAACATCAAGAACCTGAACTTGGCTGATTGGGCGGAAGAAGTTGAGAAGCAATTGGTGCTCGAAGCCATGCGCACTGAACGCAATAACAAGAGTGCTGCTGCCCGCCTGTTAGGCAGCAATCAGACTACTTTCCATCGCAAGGCGGAAAAATACCTCGACACTCCTTCACGTCGCAATCGACCCCGTCGTCATCCAGCGATAGCAGCTGACTATGACTTCGATCTGGATGCGTAGTACCACACTGTCAGTATCCTCGTTCATCCCTGATCCACATCCGAACTCCAGCCAACAGGCTAAGCAATTACAGCATCACAATGCCTATTTGACGATGAACTCGTTATAATCGCCCCCCGACTTCGGCCCTATCAGGTTTCAGCATGGCAGTATCGCGTAATAAAGTAGGTTTCGTTTCGCTCGGCTGCCCAAAAGCACTCGTTGATTCTGAGCGCATACTCACGCAACTGCGCATCGATGGTTATGACATTGTGTCCTCGTATAACGATGCAGATATTGTCGTAGTGAATACCTGTGGCTTTATCGACAG
>SXGR01597185.1_pt1 | contig 12322 bp, 9 predicted proteins | sample 3174711 | NCBI WGS metagenome assembly SXGR01 (sample SAMN11356860, study PRJNA531348) | freshwater metagenome | isolation source: freshwater sample F1-60 | place: China: Fuxian Lake, Yuxi | collected 2017-12-25
GCAGAGGATGCTATAGATTCTGAAGGTGAAAAAAATAGCTGGGTTTCTATGTATTTGGAGCATTCTCCCTTGGCGGGTGTTTTTGCTATGTTGAGTAAGATAGAAAATGATTCACGTTCAATGGAAGCGGAAGTATTGGAAACATTGGCGAAATCTGTTAATGCTTTTCAAATTTGACAAATGGAAATGTAAAAAAGCCTATTGCAATGAAAATAGCCAAGACATGTCCCGTCGTCAAGTTCATTAGGACAAGTGTTAAACAAAACTAAGTGATTGATTGTGTAATTTTCTCTGCATTTGTCGCTTCTCTATCAAATGCGATGCCACAAACGATGCGTAACTTTGCCGTATCTTTGGTAAATACGGTCACTCACGGATTGAAACGCAGCATTGGCCTTCGGGGATGTATTTTTTGCAAACAAACTGCGGCAGTCAGACCATTTGGAAAAATTAACTTTTGCGATTTTCCGTAAAATCAATAATTTTTTTTGCGATTTTCCGTAACAAACGGCACCCAATTGATAACAATTTGGTAAAAAACGCAAAAAAACAGTGTTACGAACGCATTGTAGACATTTGACCTTAAGGGGCTTACTGTTGAAATACCGTTAAATCGAATACCTTTGTTTTTTGGGGTTTATCGCCCTAAATATCCATGACTGAAGAACTACCCATATTACCCGGCAGGGGGCTCAGCACACGCACCGCCACCGAATTGCGCGTTTCCTTTTTGAAATCGCACGGGTTCACATTGGACGCAATGACAGATTCAGGACTGGATATTGCTTCCATTCAACACAACATTGAGTCGTACATCGGCAGCACCGAGATCCCAGTTGGGATTGTTGGTCCGATGGTCTTCAACGACGGTGGAAAATCCGAATTCGTATACGCACCTGTGGGCACGCTGGAGGGCGCTTTGGTCGCGAGTATGAATCGCGGGGCGAAGGTCGTTTCACGCAGCGGAGGGTTCACCGCCACCGTGGAATGGCAGAAGATGGTTCGCACACCGATGTTGTTGTTGCGGGATGTCCAGTACGCTCAACCCATTTGCGATTGGGTACAATCCCATTTCGACGAAATTAAAAAATCGGCAGAGGCCTATTCCAACCACGCCAAGCTCATCTCCATTGATACCCATGTGTTAGAACTTTGCGTGCATTTACACTTTGTTTATACCACCGGGGATGCTTCCGGACAGAACATGACCACCACTTGCACGTGGCATGGATTGCTGTTTTTGGTGGACGAATTGCGCAGCGAGTTTCCTGACTGCGACTTTGAATTCATCATCGAGGGAAACGGCGCATCGGACAAAAAGGTATCGACCCATAACATCGAACACGGCAGAGGCACAAGGGTTACGGCCCAATGTGATATTCCAAGACAAGTCATTCACATGGTTCTGCGCACCACCCCTGAGCGCATGCTCGAATTTATCAAGCCATCGCAAGAATACGCGAAAAAAATGGGCATGATCACCTTCAACGTGAATGTAACCAATGCGATTGCGGGGATTTTTGTGGCCACCGGTCAAGATTTGGCATCCATCCACGAATCGAGTTCGGCGTTCGTAGATATGCAACCCTATGGCAATGCGCTTTATCCCGATGGCGTGCGGATTACCGTTACCCTAACCAATTTGGTCGTTGGCACCGTAGGCGGAGGAACGCATGTTTCTAAGCAAGCAGAGGCGTTGGCCATGATGGATTGTTTGGGTAGCGGAAAAGCCCATCGTTTTGCCAAGCTCATTGCGGGGTTTTCGTTGGCACTTGAAATTTCCACCTATGCAGCCATCATGAGTGGCGAATTTGCCAAAGCCCACGAGAAATTGGGCCGAAACAAGCCTGTTTCTTGGTTGTTGAAATCTGAAATCACCCCGGAATTCCTTCAACCTCACTTGAAAGATTGGTTGGGTAGCCGTATTATACAATCCCTTTCATGGAAGGACGATGCACAAGTCGAAAACGGCATCATCACCAACATTACCACCAAAATAAGCAACAAACTGATAGGATTTTTACCCACTACATTGCAGCTCAACGTTGCTAATGAACATGCACCTAGTCAAGAGAAGCTTCTGATCAAATCAAAGGCCCTCGACACTGAAGTCATCAAAGGACTACACATCATTGCGGCCTCCATTGATACATCGCTCGCAGATTTGATCAAGCAACACCAAACGCAATTGGAATATTACGGCTGCCATTTAAAAGAGCCTGCGATTTATGAGCACTTAAACAAAAATGGTTATGTGGCGATGCCCAAGCATTATGGTAATATCATCAAGCCAGACCGTGAAATTTACTTGGTTTTGCAAGAGTGGATTACTCCAAGACAAATCACTCTGCAAAACAGTGAAGACACCCCCGAATTGTGGACCCAAGAATGGATTCAGCTGTGTTTGACCAGCATTGATGTGGCGCATCGCATGTTGGAAACCCTACCCGACGAAAACCCCCAACTGCTGCAGTCTTTTCAGCCTTGGAAAGCCCTAAACTTATATGGCAAGTTGATGGATATCCTCATTGAGGAATGTGCTGAAGCCGAACAAATCGTAGCGTTGCAATCGGTCAATGAGGCAATGTTGAATTTTGAATCAGACTATGCGGTGCTGAGTTGGCCGAAGGTGCCCATCCACAATGATTTCAACCCGCGAAACACCCTCATTCGGAGCAGTGGAATGCCCTGTATATACGACTGGGAATTGTCGATGATCGACCTACCGCAGCGCGATATCATCGAATTTTTGAGTTTCGTACTGCCTGAAGATTTCGATCGCGATGAACTGATTGCCTATCTGAGGGAACATTACCAATCGATCCAACAACGAAAAGGACCTGGACACACGCTCCCATTCAGCGATTATTTGATGGCCACGGAGATGTCGGTCAAAACCTATATTTGCTGTAGGGTATCATTTTACGAAGTCTCGGGAATCGTGGCGAAATACGATTTCTCCAAACGCATTTTGGCGGTATCGTTGAGAATGTTGGAAGCGTTGGAATTGGCTTTAGAAACAGCTCATTAACCTAAAAACCCTTGAACAAGGAACTTTCCATATACATGATTGGCGCATTGCTACCGTTGATTGTGACCAACGTTGCGCACATGGTTTTGGTGAAACGCAATGGACTTTCAAGCTTGGCGATCCCCATCCATTCGGGGGCCTTTGGCGCGAATAAAACCTGGCGAGGTGTGGTCTTTATTTCGGTCGTCAACGCGATGTTATTTTGCCTAATTAATTTCTCCGGTGGCGTCTTGTTTTCACACTTAAACCCAAATTACTACAATTCCCTCTCACCCAATTTGGGCATGTTACAAGGATGGGAAGACATTGCGTTCACATTTTTCATCGGTTGGTTGTATGGCATGGCCTATGTGCTTTTCGAACTCCCTAATTCTTGGCTCAAACGCAGGCTTGGGATTCCCGCAGGGGCTTCAGCAAACCGCTTGAAAGGGCTATTTACCTTGCTCGATAAAACCGATTCTGCTTTGGGAGTAAGCCTCGTTTTTTGTGTATTGCGCGATTTTTCTTGGGTCGATGCAACCTTATTTTTCGTCACCGCCTCCGGTCTTCATTTTCTTTTCTCTTGGATTCTATACCTTAGAAAAATCAAAAAAGCGTTTTAAACCCATCCTTTCAGACAACCCATGAGTAAAACCGATAACCCATCGCCCAAAAAGGAAAACATTTGGAACTTTCCCAACGCCATTAGCTTGTATCGGTTACTGTCATTCCCTTTCCTGCTCTACCTGATCTATGCCGGTAACGAATCGTTATTCGCGACCTTGTTGTGCATCAATTTGGTCAGCGATGCGGTTGATGGCATCATCGCAAGAACTTTCAAACTCCAAACGGAATTTGGCGCACGCCTAGATTCCATTGCTGACTTTAGTACATATTTCTTGGCTTGTTTGGGGATTTATTTTTTCAAATTGCCCGACCACGGCGATGATTTTTGGGTTTTGTACATTTTCATTGGCCTCATCGTTTTTTACAATTTATTTTCATTGGTCAAATTCAAACGATTACCGAGTTTGCACATGTACAGCACTAAAATTGGCGCTTATATTCAAGGAATATATTTTTTAAGCTTGTTTACTTACGGCTATTACGCCCCCATTTTCTTCTTCGCGATGATTTGGGGATGGCTCAGCAGCATCGAGGAAATGATCATTTTGATCTACCTCAAAGAATTGCGCTCGAATGTAAAAGGTTTGTACTGGGTGTTAAAATCGGGCAGAAACGCTCAATAAATCAGCGGAAACAACTTCCACGTTCTGGATTTGTACGCGTGATAATCATCGCCAAAATGCCTTTCCAACACGGCTTCCTCTACAGGAATCCGTTTGTGCGTGGTGTACCAAACACCCCATAGAATAATTGCTATGCTCAACACGCTGTGTAAGGCCAATCCCAAGCCCAAACCGTAAATGTACATACCGGTGTAGCTGGGGTGACGCATCCAACGATACACACCATCCGACTTCAGTTGATGTCCTTTCAAGATGGTCACTTTCACCGTGAACGCCTTTTTCAAACTCAAAATTGCAACCCAGCGCAGTGTGAGTCCAACGGTGAACAATAGAACAGCCAATCGCTCCCAAGTTAAATCAATGGTGCTGTTGGGATTCAGAACATCGCCCAATTGTGACCAACCGATTTCCGAGGGGATGGCGCCGAAACCCCAATGCCAGGGCTCCCAAACGCCTACCACGATCCCTAGGATAACCGACAATGGCATCACCAACCGAAACACGCGAATGGTGTTGTCGTCTTTGATGTATTCAAACTCCCCGTCTTTGGCGTTTTTCAGTCCGTTTGCGAGTATGGCAGAAATCGTAACGGATATCGTCATCAGTAGTATTAGCGGGTTCATTTTGCTTCGTAATGTTCAAATTTAGGATTAAAAAGAGACCTATAAATGGTCCTTGAATTGGTTCACACCTTGAGATACAGAGGTGGAATAGGGCGGCAGAAAATGTGCGTTCATGGGGTGCGGTAAATAACGAAAATACAACAAATCAGGGATTTTCGGTACTTTTGAATCATGATTCACGTGCGGATATTCCATGGTTCAGTGACCAAGCCGTTTTCGGGCGATACGCACCGTGAATTGGGGGGGTTTTTTGGCGGACATGCAGCGGTACAGGTGTTTGATCGGGTGTATGGTTTCTATTATGCCGATCGCAACAACATCCACCTATTTCCCAGCAACCAACACAAAAGTGCCATCTTCCAAAACCAATCACTGCCTGAGTGGGAAGAGATTGTTCGCAACAAAAAGGAGACCATCGTTTCTATTCCGGCCACCGAAGAGGAGAAATTTTGGCTCAAAGACTACTACGAGTGCAACGTGGCTGATCCCGAATGCGATTATTCTTTTTGGGGTGAACGATGCGCCTCCAACTGTCACAGACTCTTATCCCAACTCGGAAAAGTATCCCCGGGATCCCGTTTTTTAACGTCGTTTTATCCCGGACAGCTCATTTTTACGCTAAAGCGCGAAGCCAAAAAACACGGTTACATGGTGAGAACCAAGCCGGGCGATCCCCGCAGAATCTGGGCTTAAGGCACTGATTATTCCTTGTTCTTGGTCGATTCGATGCGTTCGATGATGCCTGTTGAGCCATTCACACGAATCCGCTCGCCGGTTTTGATGCGTTGGGTTGCGTCTTGCACGGCTACCACCACAGGTATGCCCAATTCACGTCCTACAATGGCGGTGTGACTCAACAGCGACCCTTTTTCGGTGACCAAAGCGATGGCTTGTGACATGAGGAATATCCATCCTGGGTCGGTCATTTTGCTCACCAAGATTTTTCCTTTGACATCGGCGTTGAGCACGGGTTCCGAAATCACAAGGGCTTCGCCTTCGGCTACGCCCTTGGAAACCGCCACGCCGGTCAACACTTGGGTTCGTTCAAACCCCTCCCGGGTAAGGTCTTGCAAGTAGGATGTTAAATCCGGTTTCTCTTTTTTGCTGTAAATGATGCGATCAGGCAAAATCAAGTCCTTGTATTGGGCATACTCAGCCTTGCACATCTGCACCAAATCGGTCAGTGATACGCGCTCGAGCATCGCATAATGCTTGATCTCTTCCATGGTGAGGTAAAACACATCCTCCACCGCAGCCAAATGCTTTTCAGCAACCATGCACTCGGCCAAGGCGCGGAAAATATCCTTGGATGTACTGTACACCCGGGTTCTGCAAAAACGCATGTTTTCGCGGTTTGCCAAGCCGTAGCGCGACATCCCCATTACCCAGTGAAACCACCAAGATTTGGGTTGCCACCATCGTAGCCTATCCGACACCAACTTGGCCGCATTCGCGTAAATTTTTGCCTGTCGGTCCTTGAAATTTTCCACTGTGATGGGCGAATCCAACTGCGATTTCACCAACTGAACCAGCAACTCGGGGTGCTGTCTGGGCGATTTCACCTCCAACTTCAACTCGGCCAGTGTTCGATCGCCAAATCGCTGTAAATAGGCTTGCCAATCGCGGTAGAACGTGGCGAATTCAGGCTGCTTCAGGGCCTCCAAAACAGAATCATCTTCTTGTTCAAACACTTTCAGCAATCTTGCATCGCCCAAGACTTGGGCTTTCAGTTGCAGGAACGACATCACCGCCAACTCGCTCTCAACGCCCCCCTGTCCCACCACCAACTCATTCGCCAACTCTGGATTTTCAGAAATGCCAAATTTTTGTATCGTATCTTGCAACCAACCAAAGGCTTTAAACGCCAAATAATCATTGACGATGGTGAGGTGGTATTGTTCAAATGTTCGTTCGATGGAGGATTCCAAGTGTTGCCACAAAGCGGCTGGGTTCCCGCGATGTTTGTCAAAGTCCTGAAACTGCTTGTAGGCCGTGGCAAAATCCTTAAAAAACCGCTTGTTGCCGCGTTTGTAATTGATGACCAGCCAACTCACTGAAAGGGCGGTTTTGATCTTTCCCAACAGCGAAAAATGGTAGGCATCGCTGGCCGAATCGGGCAATCCTACTGCGGTTTCCCAAGCCTGCATGGATCGCTTTGAATTGTAGACCAGTGCCATCATCCGGTACCAGTTATCGAGGCGATAGTAGACCCGACCGTAAAAATGCTGGATCAAATGGTTAAATACTTCCGCATTGGTATCGAACTTTTCACTCGAGATCCAAAAGGCTTTGGCGCTTCTGCGAAACAAGTTGGTATAGGCCATCGAAGCAAACGAATAGCTCAGTGGCAGTGTAATGTTGGGATAACTCTCGACGATGTTTGTATTGTCGAGCACCACCAAATCATCGCGTTGAATGGTGGTAATCGGACGCATTTGCAGCAGATACAACAGACCGTCTTCACCCCAAACAAACTCAATATCAGCGGGCTTCCCCAGCACTTTTTCAGCCAGCATTACTTGGTCGTACACGGCAAATATCTCCTCATCTGTGAGGGCTGCCACCGCTTGCTTTTCTTGGGGCACATCCACGAAATGAATGCCGTTTTCTTTGGAGTATTCCATGGATTGGGCCTTCGGCACCACAATGCGGGTGATACTCCTCAGCGCACGATACACATGGTAACAATCTGCAGCCACGTGATCCATTACGATTCCCTCACCCATTCCATAGGCACAATTGATGACTGCATCGGCCATATTGCCATTGGAATTTATGGAAAACGCAATGCCCGATCGGGTAGCAAAGACCATTTTTTGTAGCACCATGGCGTATTCGATGTGCTGGATCGACACCCCCATTTGCAGGCGGTAACTGAGTGCGCCAAAGCTCCACGCCGAGGCCAAACTGCGTTTGATGTTCTCAAACAACTGCGCGGGAGTAGTGTACAAATAGGTTTTATGCTGTCCGGCAAACGAGGCATCTGAGGCATCTTCGGAAATGGCGGAAGAACGAACCGAAATGCAAAAATCTTGGCCAAAAACGTCGGTGGCCCGCTGCATAAGGGCATTTAACAAATCAGCATCGGGTTCAAACTGCAGCAAGAGTGTTTCGCCTTGGGTGCAGGTTTCCATCAGGCGCGACATGGTTTCGGGCGATGGCTGGGCGGTTGAAAACGGGGCGAACAGGTCCTCCACTTGGGCCATAGCATCGCCAAACAACAAGTAAACATCGTATTTGGAAATCGCGATAAATGGAGGCACCCGAAAACCTTCCTCGGTCAATCGTTGCAAATGATGGGATTTGCTACCTACATTCCCAACGGCGAGCGATGGGTTTTGAAACAAGTCAGATTGCACCTTACAAGATGTTGTATGCGATGAGTGTGTTGAACAATAAGTTCAAAAACGAAGTGGTGGTGGCGAACAATGAAACGTTGGTGAGGACGTTATTTTCTTTCGTGGGCTTGATTAAGAAGCGCAAATAAAAGAACAACACCACCGCAACGATACCATACACGACATACTGGAAAACGGGTCCGAATTTCAACAAGGTGCCCACGTGCAAGTGCAAGCCACACACGGTCAGCAAAAACAACATCGGAATGATGGTGGCAGGCTTGCGACCGATCACCATGGAGAAGGTTTCGTATTCGGTTTCCATGTCGGCCGAGCGAATCTTCCGCGAAATTTCCCAAGCGGTGATGGGCATCGAAACGATCAACAACAAAATGAAATGAATGGTCTGGAACGACTCATATTTAGCGCCTGAGGCCAACGCGGTGTGGATCAAAAAGAAGTTGATGACATAAGGCAAGGGCTGGTGATCGAGCATCGTAAAGAAAATGTGCTCACGGTGAAACTTCTCGGCAAAAAACCACTTGAACGTTAACACAGTGTAGGTCATCATGATGGCAAACACTGGCAAGGTGGGCTGTCCCCAAATCAAATTCACCACAATCAAGGCCAAAAAGCTGGTGAGGCTGATGGCTTGGATATCGCGTTTCAGCACCAATTTTTGGGCAGTGGCGCGATGGGGAAACAGGTGGGCATCGAGTTCAAAATCTTTGAGATCATCGAAGGTGCGCATCATGAGCATCACGAAGAAGGCCGACACCACCCCTGCAAAAGAGGTACTATCAAACACCACTAAGGCTGGCGAATTCAGTATTTGAATGACGATATTCACGCAGAAATACAGTGCCACCACATAAGGGATGTAGATAAAAATGGGGAACATTTCCTTGGAATAAATCCAAGCGCGTTGAAAAAAATACTTGGGGGTATTCTCGTTTTTTAAGGGATTGTTGCTCATATTCTTCGGCAAGAAACGAAAAACTATCGAAAATTCCATCACGATTCCATCGCGGTACCATAAAAGTTAAAATTTATACTATCAAATTTCTTGAGAAAATTGCATCGCTGCAGTTTTTGATACCCTTGGTTTGTTGTAATTTTATCGGTTCATGGGAAACATCAGAATCCTACATACGGCTGACAACCACATCGGTTTAAAATTCAACAATTACGGCGGAACTGCCGCGCAATCTGCCTTGGTTCAAGTGCGATTCGATGCCCTGAAAAATGTGCTTCAAAATTGATAAATGTTTTTGAAAATAAGTGGCCCAAATTGAATGAACTCTTTTTTCATTTTTTTAAACAATATCCGCATAAAAGTCATAATTCGCTACAAGATGTTCATTCTACATTGGTGCCGCAGTGCATAATTTAACCAGGCCAAACTTTGATTATCTTAGAGCTACGAATTGGTATTGTCAAGTATCAGTTATTATGCACCAATTACGTATGAATTAGGTATCCAATTCACTTTGACTAGCAAGAGCAGCAGGAATTTAAAAAAAAATGCTTTTCCCCGGGTGTGATTAATACACTTAGATTATTAGGAAGTTGATTCATTTGTTTCTGTGGAAAACTTTTGAAAATCGCAACTTGTTGATTTTCAATAATTATGAAACAAAAATGAAAAATCCTCTCTCTCCGCCCGATACAATCCCAGATTGTTTCAATTCCTTTGAAACCGGTGTCCTGCAACGGTTTCTTTGTTTTATGACGTTTCAGCAAATTGTATGTTGTTTCATCAAAAGTTTCAGTAGCGGTTCAGGACAATCGGAAATACCACTTAGTTGGTATTTTCTAGTAAAAATAAGAAATAAATAGTTTTGAGCCGCAAATCGAAAAAGCAACGCGAATGCCAGAAATAGTGATGTATGGTTTTTTAACGGGGATGGTGATGAGTATTATGCTCGGAACGGTCTTCTTTGCTTTGGTGCAAAACAGCATCGATTACGGTTTTAGAACAGGCGTATTTATTTCTTTAGGGGTTATAACCTCAGATCTGATATTGATTGTCTTGAGTTGGTTCAATGCAGAGCTGATAACGCCTGGAAGCACTACAGATTTAATTGTCCGGATTTGCGGCGCTATCTTTTTACTCCTCTATGGGTTTTCCCATCTCCTGAAGAAAGAAAAAGCGTCTTACCCCAAAACGGAAAAAAAGCAGCTTGCAAAATTCATGACCATGGGCTTTTTACTCAATATTTCGAATCCAGGAAATTACATTGGTTGGTTGGCGGTCACGACACAACTCAAAACAGTAGCAAGGCATGAAGTAAATGAAGCTGCATTGTATTTTACGGGCGCACTCGGGGCCATCTTCTTGATGGAGTGCTTGATCGCCTGGAGCGCTTCCTTTTTAAAGCCGTATATAACCGATCAGTTTTTAATATTGGTGAACCGGCTGGTTGGTGTTTTGTTCATAGCTTTTGCCATCGCGCTTTTCTTTTACTAAAAAACGCTCGAGATTTCCTTTCAATAAGTACGACTCCGCGAAGTAGGTGAGTTCTTCAAATTCGCGCAGTGCGGCAGCATCATTTTTCAAAACAGATACGTCTTCTTTGAGTGTGAGGTAGTCTCGTAGCTTCAAAGAGGCAACTTCTCCACTTTTTATGGTGGCATGATTGTAAAAGAGTTTTGCGCGGATAGCTGCAATCACAACCTCCCCATTGATTCTTGCAATGTCGAATTTGAGTAACAATGGCAATCTGCACCATTTGTGGATATCATAAGCCACAAAATCGCCCTGTGAATAGATAATGGTGCTTTGTTTGTTTCGCCCGCTAAACGGATCTTTGATGTCTAAAAACTCAATGGGTTGTGCATTGTGCGGATGCCCGCCTAGTACTAAGTCTATGCCGGTCTGCGCACAAACTTGGTGCATGTTGTCAATAATTACTTGCGACGGATACGGCTGATACGCACAACCCATGTGTAAAAACGCGACAATAAATTCTGCTCCTTTTGCCCGTGCCAATTGCGCTTGATGCATGATCAAAGACAAGTCTGGCTTCGTTTCGTTTAAATTCAGGTGGTTGGCAAGATAGGATTGCCCTTCGGGACATACCAGTGCATTAAGTGAAAACGTATAGGCAAGAAAGGCTACTTTGATTCCGTTTTTTTCAATGATTGGGAAAGCATCGCGCTCTGACTCTGTTTTAGCGGTACCGACGTGTTGGATGCCTTTTTCATTTAAAAAATCAAGCGTCTTGGCAATTCCTTCTTCACCTTGGTCTAAGGAGTGATTGTTGGCTGTAGATAAAACATCAAAACCTTTGTATTGGCCAAGCCCCGAGAAAACATTAAACATTTCTTGATTGGCATTGAAGTACATATTCTTGAGCATGACTTCCGGCACGAGTGACGCCGGTTTATCTGGGTTCAATGGTGTTTCTAAATTACCCACAACAAGGTCGGCATCGAAAAAAAAGTCTCCGCTTTCTTCCCATAAATCTCGACATTGCTCAGCCGTAATACAAAAGTAGGGCATTAGGTCGCCTCCGGCGCTGAGGGTAATTTTTTGGGTGCTATTTGAAGTGTCTTTATTTTGAAACTTCGCTCCTTGACCTTGAAAATATTGTGCGTAGGCCGCACCTTCATTTCCTTCCAGGATGGCGCGGTAGTAATATTTGTAGCCAAAGTAAAGTTGCTGAGCAAAGGTCATCTTGCGCGGATCCTCGTGATGTCCTTCGAGCACGTATGTCCAATTGCGACCCCCAAGTAAACCCCGCACTTTATAGAAACCCCTCACAAGCCCCACCAACAACTTTCCTTTAAGCGTAATTGCCCGAACGGGGTTGTACTGAGTTGGGGAGAAAGATTGAAGTGCCATCAAATTGAATTATAAGGCAAAGGTCAACATTTTGCAACAAATCATTGTTATTGTATTAATTACAAAAAGCAACCCACGAACCTTTTGTTGCGGAATCAAAATAGATATCAATTCGCCGAAATTTTAATTGCTTTGACTCTATGTCTGAACCTTTGAATCTATCAAATATTTCATAACTAAAACCTTGTTTCGTAAGTTGAACATGCAATGAGCCATTATCAAAAAGAAATTGGACATTTGGATTAGATTTGTAA
>SXGR01268537.1_pt1 | contig 12321 bp, 10 predicted proteins | sample 3174711 | NCBI WGS metagenome assembly SXGR01 (sample SAMN11356860, study PRJNA531348) | freshwater metagenome | isolation source: freshwater sample F1-60 | place: China: Fuxian Lake, Yuxi | collected 2017-12-25
CCGCGTAGGCGAGCGGCAGCGCGGACGCGACGAGAACACCGAAACCAAGCTTGAGCATTCGCAGCATGACGACCTCTCTCCGGCTGGCGAGTGTAGGTCAGTCACCTACCCCACGGCGCGTCTTGCTAGCGCGTGGGGAGGGCACGTGCAACCCGCGCATGCGCGAAATTTTCGGCTTCGTAGCTGCTCTGCCGTTCAGTCTACATGTAGGCAAACGTAGCATCACGCTGGTTGCGTGGCGCCGCCCTTCGCGCTAGACCGAGGCTTCGGCTCGCCGGTCAGGGAGAGGCTCATCCATGCGTACAATCAAGTTTGCTCTTGGCTTGCTGGTCGTGGGCGTCAGCCCCTTGCTCTGGGTGGCGTGCTCGGCCGAAGCGCCGCTCGACGAGACGCCCATCGTGGAGGACAGCGGCGTCGAGGCGTCCACCGAGGAGGACACGGGGACGCCGATCGCCGACACAGGCGTCGATACGGGGAAGGACTCGGGCAAGGACTCGGGCAAGGACTCCGGCGTCGACACCGGCACCCTCCTCGACACAGGCATCGACACCGGCCCGCCGGCTCCCGCGCCGGGTTCGCCGTGCCCGACGCCCGGCGCCATCTACACCAAGGACTGCGGAGCGTGCGGCAAGCAGGACGCCGTTTGCGAGGGGACGAAGACGTGGTCCGCATACGGCCCGTGCACCGGCCAGGTCCCCGGCGGCTGCGTCGCGGGCTCGACCCGCACCTCCGCTTGCGGCAAGTGCGGCACGCGCAGCGAGGTGTGCACGAGCACGTGCATCTGGGTCGGCGGCGCGTGTACCGGCGAGGGTCCGTGCACCGCGGGCGAGAAGAAGTACATCACCGCCGGCTGCGTGGACATCGACACGTTCCGCGAGCAGGTCTGCGATTTGACGTGCAACTACGGGCCGCCGTCGGCGCTGCCGTGCACGGGCTTCCCTGCGGACGTCAACATCTCCGCGACGGTGGGCGGTGCGGTGTTCTTCGACTCGACGCTGTCCTCGACGGCGGACATGATCCCGAGGCTCAACAACGGGGTCTGCCCCGTGGCGCTCTCGGCGACCGCCACGCAGTACAAGTACCTCGTCGTGAAGAACCCCACCGCCATGACCGCCACGGTCGACATCTACGGCGGCCGCCAGCTGCCGGGCGACAGTGACATCGACACCGTCCTGACGGTCTACAAGGTGCCGCCGCCCGTGTCGGCCGCCGAGCGTCAGGCCTGCAAGGCGGGCGCGTCCGTCAACGACTCTTGCGGGGCGCCGTGCACCGTCCAGTGGGCCGGGCTCGTGGGTGCGCAGGCCCAGCAGATTCCGCCCGGCGGCAGCCTCGTCGTCTACACCGCGAACTACTACATCTCCGCCGCGGCCAACAACGGGCGCTTCCGCCTGAACCTGGTCACGAAGTCGCTGCTGTAGCGGGTTGCGAGGGGGCTCCGAGGCCCCCTCGCGCTCCCGCGCGGCTACCTCCGCTGGAGCGTGATCCGCACCCCCGCGCCCCCGGAGGTGCTGAGGTAGCGGTACTGGTTCGTGCACCCCGCCTTCGGGAGATCGTAGACGAAGTTCTCGGGCGTGCCGCCCGCGTCCTCGCCGCCGACGCCGTCCCGGTACGCGCACACGGAGGTGAGGCGCAGGACGTTCCCCACGACCGCGGCCTTGCCGGCGCGATACTGGATCGTGTTGGAGCCGATCGAGATCTGGCGCGTGCGGACGAAGTTGCCCGCCGCGTCGAAGGCGATCGTCTCGCGCCACGTACCACCGCCGGCGTTCCGCTCCTCGGCGAAGACCGCGTCGTAGATCCCCGGCGGCGGCAGGCCCACGCCGCCATCGAATGCGTTGCCACCGTCCGGTGCGGTGAACGTGACGGCCGCCTTGCCGAAGTCGAGGGCACCGCACTGCTGCCCGCCATCCGTGTAGGGGGCGTACACGCAGCCGCTGTCCGCTCCGCTGTCGACGGCGACGCTGCCGTCGGTGCCGGTCCCGCCGTCGGTGCCGGTCCCGCCGTCGGTGCCGGTCCCGCCGTCGTCACCGCTGGGGACGCCGGTGTCGGTGTCGGGCGTGGGCGTGACCGAGCTGTCGATCTCCTCGCCGCCGTCGGGTTGGGCGCTCGGCGCGTTGTCGTCGTCGCCGCACGCGATCAGGAGCGCGCCCGTCAACAGGGCGCCCGTGCCAATGAGGACTGTGGTCTTGCGAAAGGTGAGCATCCCGCCAGGATAACCCGAAAGCGAGTGACGTATCCATCGTACTCGCACGTGACCGCGAGCCCACGCGCGGTCCGCGATCTACCGGCGTGGGCCACGCGCCGCGGGCGGCTTGACGGGCGGCGTCCGCTTCATGCCGCTGAAGTTCGACACCTTCCAGTGGCCCTGCTCGAACCTCCAGAACGTGTCGCGCTTGCCCCTCGCGAACTGGATGGTGAGGCGTACGTCGCCGTCCTCGGGCTTCTGCTCGGGCACGGCGCAGGAGACCGGCGGTCCCTCGGAGCCGTGCGCCTCCTTCCACAAGCGCACCGCGACGGCAGCCCGCAGGACCTCGAGCGGGCTCTCGAGGAACGCCGTTCGGAGGGCCTCATGGTCGCCCTTCGTGGCGCTGCGATCGCGCTCGAGGAGCTGGATGCTCTCGAAGCCCTTCTCCGCGACGAGGTCGTTGGCGAGCACGAACGGTACGTCCGGCGTCAGCTCCTCGGCGTTCAGGATCCCCACGAAGGACGTGCAGGACTTCGCGAGCGCGGTGAGGATCCAGTCCTTCGACTCGCGGCCCTTCTTCACCGCCGCGGCGGCCGAGAGCGCGTCGCGGATCGCGGCCGCGGGCACGGCGAGGTAGACGTTGTCGCGACCCGTGAACTTCATCACGTTGACGCCCACGACCTGGCCCGCCTCGTTGGTGAGCGGTCCGCCGCTCGATCCCGGATCGATCGGCGCCGTGTGCTGGATGAACGAGAGTGTCGCGCCGCGATCCGCGAAGGTCAGGCGGCTGTTCGACACCTGTCCGCGGGTCGTCTGGTAAGAGGGGTTGCCTCCGAGCGCGGGGAAGCCCGTCGCGACGACGCCGTCGAGATCCTTGGGCGGTGAGGGCGCGAGGTCGAGGGTCTGGCTCCGCAGGGGCGGCGCCTCGAAGGCGAGGATCGCGAGATCGTAGAGCGGGTCTGCGAACACGACCTCCGCCGGGATGCGGGTGTCGATGCCGTCGAACTGGATCTCGGGATCTTCCGAGAGGTCCACGACGTGCCGGTTGGTCACGATGAACGTGTCCGCGCCTCGCTGCACCAGAAAGCCACTGCCGAAGGAGTCGACCGCGTGCGTCGCGTAGAACTGGGCCGCCTGCATGTCGTTCCGCTTCGCCGACCCTCGCGCGAGGCCCTCGAACAGCTGCGCGATCTTCTCGGGGGCGTGGACGTGGACGACCACGGTCCGCGCGCGGAGGGCCTCCGGAGTGACGCCGCCCCCACCGCGGGGACCTGCGGGCCCGCGCGACGGCGAGCCGCACCCCGCGACCAGCGTGGAGACCGCGAGGGTCGCCGACGCCGCGCGCAAACGGAGGCCCCGACGTCGGTAGCTCACGACCGGGAGCGTAGCCCGGCCGATGCCGCTCGGGGAAGCGGCGGCCCCCGTCCGGCCACCCGTGTGCTAAGGGCGAGCCGGCGATGAAGGCGACGGGCGTGGCGATGGGTGTAGGTTGCGCGCTCCTCGCGTGCGCGACCGGATCGCGCGCCGAATCGCCCCCGAAGGCGACGACGCCCGGGGCCACCGTGGCGAGCCCCGCCGCGAGCACGCCGCCGGCCTCCGACGAGGGCACGCGGCCGGCCACGCGCTGGTACGGCTGGCAGGTCCTCCTGTGCGACGCCGCGACCGCGGCGCAGCTCGCCGTCGCGGCCGCGGTCGACACCTCGGGCGTCCTCTACGTGTCGGGCGGATCGACGTACTTCGCGTGCCCGATGGTCGTGCACTTCCTGCACAACCAGATCGCGAGCGTGGGCTGGAGCGCCGGGGCCCGCATCATCATCCCCACCATCGGCGCCGGCATCGGGCACGCGGTCGCCCCCAACGACGGGCACTCGCGGGAGACCTACCTGACGGTCGGCGCGCTCATTGGCGCCACGGTCGGCGCCGCGATCGACGTCCTCCTGATCGCCCGGGAGGAGATCCCGCTGTGGGACCGCGAGGAACATGCGAGGACCCGGCCGCGCGTCGTCCCCGTGCTCGGCCTCGGGACGGTGGGCGTCGCCGGGCGCTTCTGAGGCGCATCTTCCGCCGGAAAGAAGGCCGGGGCCGGCTCGAGCGTTACAATTGCCGTTCCGGATGGGCAAGCGCGCGCTCCTCGTCTTCCTCGGGCTCCTCGTCCTGTCGGGGGTCGGCTGCGCGATCGGGCTCACGCCGGTCGTGCGGGCGCAGGTGGCGCGGGAGGCGGCGCGGCGCAGGCTCGCCGTCGACGTCGGCGGGGTGCGTCCGGGCTTCTTCGCCGTGCGCCTGCAGGCGGTGCGGGTACGACCCGAGGGCGTGGCCGGCGTCGAGCTGTCGGTGCCGGAGATCCGCGTCGAGCTCACGGCGGGCCTGAGGCCGCACGAGATCCTGGCGGACGCGGGGACGCTGGCGGTGCGCGGCGAGCCCGAGCAGATCCTGGAGGACCTCAAGGCCTGGCGCGCGAGGACGGACCCGGGCGGCGCCGAGACGGCCTCGAAGGGCGGCGGACCGGTGATCCGCCTGACGAACACGACGGTCGCGTGGACGGCGGCGACGGGTCTGGGCATCGGCGCGACGGGCGTCGGGGTCACACGGGACGACGGCGGCTACCGCTTCACGTTCGAGGAGGGCCACGTCCGGGGCGCGGACGGATCGGCGGATCTGAGAGGGGTTCGGGTGGAGACGGACCGGAAGCTCGCGCCCTCGAGCCTGCGCGGTGAGAGCGCGGTGATCGTCGTGAAGGGGGCGCTGGGCGAGCTCCCCCTGGTGAAGGGAGCGACCCTGGCGCCCGACGCGAAGAAGGACGAGGTGCTGCCGCCCCCGCTCCCCATGGCCGTCGCGCCGAAGAAGGCCAAGGGCAAGAGGACCGCCCCGCCGATCGTCGCGCCCCCGCAGGAGACCGACGCGAAGCGACCCCTCTTCCACCTCCCCGATCCGCGCCGGATGCGCGCACGCGCGGCCCCGTTCGAGACGGCGCTGGTGAAGCGCCTGCCGGTTGGCGCCAGGGTGGACATCCGCGCGATGCGCCTCGAGGTGCACGTGAAGAACGAGCTCGTCACGCTCGGTCCAGGGCCGCTCTCGATCGCGCGGAGCGCCGACGCGGTGCGCGTCTCCTTCTCCACGGAGCCGACTGCACCCACGGCCCGCGCCCCGGGAGCGCAACCGGTCGAGGGGACTCCGCTCTCCACCACGCTCCTCGTGCCCGCCACCGACGGCGACCTCACGCTCGAGCTCGCCGGGGGCCCCGTGTCGCTCTCCGTGCTCGGTGTCCAGGCCGGGAGCTTCGGGCTGGAGAACGTCGAGCACGCTCAGGTGGCAGCGAACGTGCGCCTCGTCCTCGCGAAGGCCGGCGAGTCGCTCACCTTCGACGGGCGCGTCCACGCGCGGAACGTGAGCCTGAGGCAGCCCCGGATCGCGCTCGACACGATGCGGAACGTCGACCTGGTGATCGCGGCCCACGGGCTGCTGGGGAGCGACGGCTCGCTCCGCGTCGACGGGGCGGATCTCGAGATGGGCCAGCTGCACGCGAGCGCCCACGGCACCGTGCAGCAGACGCCCGACTTTGCCGCGGTGAACATCATGGCCGACGTCGCCCCGGCCGCCTGCCAGGGCATCGTCGCGAGCATCCCCGGGGCGGTCCTCCCCACGCTGCGGAGCGCGCGAATCGCCGGGCGGTTCGGCGCCACGGGGCGCCTCGCCTTCGACACGCGCAGGCTCGACGAGCTGGTCCTCGACTACAAGTTCACGAGCTCGTGCCGCATCACGGACGTGCCGCTCGAGCTCTCACGCGACCGCTTCTCGCACGCCTTCACGCACAAGATCCACGGCCCGGACGGCAAGTTGAAGGAGGAGACGACGGGGCCGGGCACCGCGAACTGGACCGACCTCGAGCACGTGAGCCCCTTCATGCAGGTCGCCGTGATGACGACCGAGGACGGCGCCTTCTTCAAGCACCACGGCTTCAACCACCCCGCGTTCCGCAACGCGCTCGTCGCGAACCTGAAGGCGCGCCGCTTCGTGCGCGGCGCGAGCACCATCACGATGCAGCTCGCGAAGAACATCTTCCTCTCGCGCGACAAGACGCTCGGGCGCAAGCTCGAGGAGCTCGTGCTGACGGACTACCTCGAGCAGGTCTTCCGCAAGGACGAGATGATGGAACTCTACCTGAACGTGATCGAGTTCGGCCCGAACATCTACGGCATCACGAAGGCCGCCGACCACTTCTACGGGCGCAAGCCCGAGGAGCTGAACCTCGCCGAGGCGATGTACCTCGCGACCTTGCTCCCGTCGCCCGTGAAGTACCACGGGATCTACGATCGCGGCGCCGTGCCCGACGGCTGGCTGAAGCACGTCCGCACGCTGATGGGCATCGCCGAGAAGATGTCGCGCATCACGCCACACGAGCTCGCAGAGGGGCTGCAGGAGGAGATCGTCTTCCACAAGCCGGGGTCGGCGCGACCGCCGCCCCGCGCGCCGATCTCGGGGAACCGGACGAACGGGGACGAGCCCGACTGGCAGCCGGTGGAGTGACGTGGACGACGTCTCGCACATGATGGAGGCCCTCGCGCTCGCGGATCGCGCCGCGGAGATGGGCGAGATCCCGGTGGGTGCCATCGTCGTCGGCGCGGACGGCGCGGTGCTCGGCCGGGGCCACAACCTGCGCGAGGCCGATCGCGATCCCACCGCTCACGCCGAGATGATCGCGATCCGCGAGGCCGCCCGCGCGGCGGGGAGCTGGCGGCTCGACGGCGCGACCGTCTACGTGACCCTGGAGCCCTGCCCGATGTGCGCCGGCGCGCTGGTCCTGGCGCGGGTCGCGCGGGTCGTGTACGGCTGCGCAGATCCGAAGGCGGGCGCATGCGCGACGCTCTTCGCGATCGGGCAGGACCCGCGCCTGAACCACCGCTTCGCCCTCGAGGGAGGCGTCCTCGGCGACGCGTGCGCGGAGAGGCTCTCGCGCTTCTTCACGCGCCTCCGCGCGTCGAACCGCCGACCGAGGTGAGCTCGAGGGGGCCTCTCGGCCCCCCCGGAAAAGCGCGCCCAGGAAGATTCGAACTTCCGACCACTGGCTTCGTAGACCAGTGCTCTATCCAGCTGAGCTATAGGCGCGGATGCCAGCGAAGGGTTATCCACCCGCGCCGCGGTGGTCAACGGATTTCCGGCCGTGGTCCCCTTCGGAGGCTGGCGGGACCCCGCAAACTTTTGCTGGTCGCCCGCCCAGCATGACGGAGACGCCGAGTGATACAGGGGGTGATACACCTGCGGTCCGCGCCCGTACCTCTTCGATAGGAGGAGCATTTTACACATGGCACGGGAAGTGCTCAGGGTCGTGCACTTGCTTCGCCTGCGTGGGCTTGGGCTAGGTCCACGACCACACTTCGACTTTCTTGTACTCTGCGGCAAGCGCCGCAAATCAGGGTGGCTTTCATTCGTGGCGCGTCGCCTCACCGGAGGGTGGGGGTTCGGCGCGCCACGCTGCTTTTGTGCGTTCGGCGCGAGGTTCGAGGCGTTCGAGGCGTTCGAGAGCGGCCCCGACGTGCGACGCCCGCGACGACGTCGCTCCAGAGGGCGGCACCGCGGGGAACGAGGGGGGTTCCTAGCGCTCCCTAGCGCCAATGCCGTTCGGATAAGGCATTCGTTCGAGCGAGGGTGCCCCCACCCGTCCCGCTTCGCGCGCCGGCCTCCCCCCGATCGCGCGGTACGCGCGCGATGTGGATCGCGCCTAACCGATCGGCATTGTCCCTAGCGCCCGAGCATCGTCATCGCGACCGCGGTGATCGCCATGCCGAGGATCATGAAGCCCACGGCGATGCCGATGATGAGGCCGGTGGGGCTCTTCCGTGGGGGCTGCGCCTCGGGCTGCTGGACGAGCTGCGGCATCGGCGTCGACAGCGGCATCGTCGGCTTCTTCGAGCTCGCGCGCTCGTTCTCGGCCGGGACCGACGGCTGGTGGAGGCTCGGCATGGGCGCGTCGGATCCCGCGGGCGCCGGCATCTCGGTCGCGCCCGCAATGGCGGCCTTGAGGGCCTCGCCGAAGTCGAGCGCGCTGGCGAAGCGGTCCTCGGGCTTCTTCGAGAGCGCCTTCTTTATGACCGGCCACAGGAGCGGAGAGAACTCCTTGTTCGCCTTCTCGGAGATCGGCGTCGGCACCGCCGACACGTGCAGCATGATGTAGTCGAGCGCGTTCTTGGACTCGAACGGCAGCTTCCCGGTGAGGCACTCGTACAGGATCACGGCGAGCGAGTAGATGTCGCTCGCCGGCCCGAGCGTCTTGCCCTGCGCCTGCTCGGGACTCATGAACTCGGGCGTGCCGAAGACCATCCCCTCCTGCGTCAGGATGAGCGAGCCCGGCCGCATCTCGCGCTCGGTGACCTTCGCGAGCCCGAAGTCGAGCACCTTCGCGAAGTCCTTCATCCCGCCCTGCTGGCACAGGAAGATGTTCTCGGGCTTGAGATCGCGGTGGATGATCCCGGCGCGGTGCGCCTCCTCGAGCGCATTGCAGACCTGCGAGAGGATCCGGACCGCGCGGTCTGGCGCCATCGGACCCTCGGCGCGGACGGTCTGGTTGAGGTTCTTTCCCTCGAGGAACTCCATGACGATGTAGAGCGAGCCATCCTCGAGCTCGCCGTACACGAACACCTTCACCGTGTTCGGGTGCGTGAGGTGGCTCATCGCGCGCGCCTCGCGGCGGAAGCGCGACGCGAGGTCGGGCCGGTTCGTCAGCTTCGGGTGGAGGATCTTCACCGCCACCATGCGGTTCATCTGTGGCTGCAGCGCCTTGTAGACTGCGCCCATGCCGCCTGACCCGATCTTCTGCAAGACCTGGAACTGCCCGTTCAGGATGTCGCGGCCGATGAAGGGGTCGGGGGCTGCCATGGAGGTGACGGGCGAGGCTCGCGGCGTCCACCCCGTGATACCATGAATCCGCATCCATGATCCTCGCCGGGCACGCCCTGTCGAAGGCCGGGTTTTTACACGGGTTTTCGACGCGCAAAGGAGGGGTGAGCCCCCCTCCGTACGACACGTGGGACTTCGCGCTCGACCACGACGCGGTCCACCTCGACGCGAACCTCGATCGCCTCGGTGAGGCGGTGGGCTTCGATCGTGCGCGTCTGTACCAGGCGAAGCAGGTGCACGGCGCGCGTGTGCTCGCCGCCGACGGCGACCCACGCGCGATGCGCGAGGGCGCGGAGGGGGACGCGATCCTCGCGACGATCGCCGGTGATGCCGCGCTGGTTCGCGTGGCCGACTGTGTCCCCGTGCTCGTCGCGGATCGCGCGAGCGGGCGTGTCGCGGCGATCCACGCGGGGTGGCCGGGGATCGTGTGCCGGGTGATCCCGAGCGCGCTCGAGGCGCTGGGCGCGGGGAGCTTCCTCGCGGCGATCGGCCCCTCGATCGGGCCGTGCTGCTTCGAGGTCGACGGGGGCGTCGCCGATCGCATCGGTGCAGCGTGCCGCGGCGCGAGCCTGCGGACCCCCGAGCACGCGCCGGGAAAGACGTTCGTCGATCTCAGGCGCGCCGCCCGGCGCCAGCTCCTCGAGATGGGCGTCGCCGACGCCGACATCGAGGACGTCCCAGGGTGCTCGCGGTGCAACGCCGACCTGTTCTACTCGTGGCGGCGCGACGGCGAGCGGAGCGGGCGGCAGGTGGGCGTCATCGTGGCGCGATGACCGGGGTGCCCGCCTCGCGCGACGACCTCCTCCTCCGCGCGCGCCGGCTCGCGGGGCGGACGCTCGGAGCCGTCGCGGACGATCTCGCGATCGACCTCGCGGCCGACACGGTGCGCACGAAGGGGAAGTTCGGCGCCCTGCTCGAGCGGGTCCTCGGTGCGACGGGGACGGGCGCCGCGCGCGACTTCCCGGAGATCGAGGTCGAGCTGAAGACGGTGCCCATCGGCTCGCGCGGCCCACTGGAGTCCACGTACGTGTGCCACCTCCCCCTCGCCGACGCCGATCGCGCGGCCTGGCCGACGTCCTGGGCGCGCGCGAAGCTCGCTTGCGTGCTGTGGATCCCGATCTGGGCGGAGGACGCGGACTGGCGGCGGCGCAAGATCGGACGCCCGCTGCTCTGGGCCCCCACGCCCGAGCAGGACGCCGTCCTCGCGCACGACTTCGACGAGATCGTCGGCGCCATCGGCGCCGGCCACGTCGAGGGGCTCACGGCGCGCACGGGGCGGTGGCTGCAGCTCAGGCCCAAGGCGGCGCACGGCGGTGTCCGCACCACGATCCGAGGCGCCGACGGAGAGGTCGTCTCGACGGTGCCGAAGGGGCTCTACTTGCGGGCGCGGTTCACGGGGGCGATCTTGCGTGATCCGGGGGCGTGTCCGGAGTAAGCGGTGCCCCATGATGCACGGCGCCCTCGAGGACATCTCCAAGGCGGTCGGCGACACGCCGATCGTCCGGCTGAACAAAGTCGCCCGCGAGGTCAAGAGCGAGATCTACGTGAAGTGCGAGTACCTGAACCCCGGCGGGAGCCACAAGGACAGGCTCGCGTGGAACCTGCTCCGGCGCGCCGAGGAGGCGGGGCTCGAGCCGGGCGGCACCATCGTCGAGGCGACGAGCGGCAACACGGGCGCCTCCCTCGCGCTCCTCGCCGCGGTCCGGGGCTACAAGTGCGTGTTCGTCATGCCCGACAAGATGAGCCAGGAGAAGATCGCCGGCCTCCGCGCGTTCGGCGCGAAGGTCGTGGTGTGCCCGACCGCGGTCGACGCCGACGATCCGCGCTCCTACTACGTCGTCTCCCGCCGCATCGCGGACGAGACCCCGAACTCGTTCTACGCGAACCAGTACCACAACCCCGCCAACCCCGAGGCGCACTACCTGTGGAGCGGCCCTGAGATCTGGAAGCAGACGGCGGGTGAGCTCGACGTGTTCGTCGCGGGCATGGGGACGGGCGGGACCCTGAGCGGCTGCGGGAAGTTCCTCAAGGAGAAGAAGCCCGACATCCAGATCGTCGGCGTCGACCCCGTCGGATCGCTCTACTACGACTTCGTGAAGACGAAGCGCATCACGAAGCCGTTCTCCTACAAGGTCGAGGGCATCGGCGAGGACTTCTTCCCGACGACCATGAACCTCGGCATCCTCGACGACATCGTGCGGGTCGACGACAAGGAGTGCTTCACGATGACGCGGGCGCTCACACGCGAGGAGGGGCTCTTCGTCGGCGGCTCGGGCGGCGCCGCGGTGGCTGGCGCCATCAAGTACGCGCGCAAGCTGGATCGGCCGCGGCGGATCCTCGTGTTCCTCGCCGACGGCGGCGCGAAGTACGTGTCCAAGATCTTCAACGACGACTGGATGCGCGAGAACGGGTTCCTCGACGACGACCCGGGCGCGGGCACGGTCGCGGACCTCCTCGCCTCGCGGCGCCGGCAGGCGATCGTCACCGCGCAGCCGTCGTCGCGGGTGCGAGACGTCATCGCCAAGCTGAAGGAGCTCGGCATCAGCCAGCTGCCGGTCGTCGAGCGAGGCAAGCTCGTCGGCATCGTGGGCGAGGTCGACCTCCTGCGGTACCTCGTCTCGGGGAAGAAGACGCTCGACAGCTCCATCGGCGAGCTCGTGGAGGGCGACTACGCCACGGTCACGCCCAACACCAAGATCGAGCTCCTCCAGAGCGTCCTCGCGGACGCGAAGGTGGCGATCGTCACGCAGGGGGAGGCGGTCGTCGGCATCCTCACGAAGATCGATCTCATCGACTACCTCGCGAAGCGCAACGCCCCCCCCTCGCCACCTCCCCCGCGCAAGGCGCCCGCAGCCCGCGAGAAGCCGCGCGTCCCGGCGCGTCCTCCCAAGCGCGCCAAGCGCACCTAGTTCCGCCCGCCAGAGGTTCGACCCGGGTTGGCCCGTGGGCTGCTCTCCGTCTGCCCGTTCCCGTTCCCGTTCCCGTCCCCGATCTACGCGGGTCCCTCGAGAACTCGGGCGAGCTTGAGGAGCGTCGAGACCACTCGCTCGAGCACGGCCTCGCCCTCCTGCTGTCGCTCAGACGTGATGAGCTCGAGGCGAGCGCAGACGTCGAGGATCGCGGCAGACTCGGTCGCCGAGCCGACCGCCGTCAGGTAGTCGCGGCGCTTGTGGACTCGACGCTGGAGGATGCAATGCCGTTCGGTTAGGCGCGATCCAGCGCAAGGAGGCGATTCTCCCGTTCAC
>SXGR01418953.1_pt1 | contig 12318 bp, 7 predicted proteins | sample 3174711 | NCBI WGS metagenome assembly SXGR01 (sample SAMN11356860, study PRJNA531348) | freshwater metagenome | isolation source: freshwater sample F1-60 | place: China: Fuxian Lake, Yuxi | collected 2017-12-25
CGCGGCGCGTTGGGCGAACGGCTCCAGAGTATCGGTGACTCGATCGCGAGCGACTTGTATACCGAGCCGGAGGCCGCGCGGGCTGCTATTCTTAGTTCGCAGACCAAGCAGTATGGCGCCGAATTTTTCCTGTTCGCCAATGCCGGCGCGCAACTCACCGGCGACCCGATCGAACTGCCCGCTACTGTGCGCGTTGAACTCAACAAGGGCCAACGCACCGGCGGGCGAGCGCCCGGCGCGGACAATACCCCTCTACGCGCCCCTCGTCCTCGCCCACCCCGCAGCGACAATCCCGCGGACGGTCGTCCGGTGAGCGACGACCGTTCACCGTCCGAGGAGCGTCGCAAGAAAGACGGCCCGCCCACCGGCGCTCGGCCGCCACCCGAAGCGCGCGCCAGCGCCGGTCGCTTCATCGTTCATACTGTGGCCACGGAGACGACGTGGATTGGACTGCGCGTGCCCATCCCCAACATAGTTGGGCCGCCCACCGCGGGCACCGTTATCATTCGCTCAACGTCGGTGCTGGCAGTAGGCCGACTGCTCCAAGCCGGACCTTGGATCGCCATCGCTGCGAGCGCGTTCCTCCTGTCTGTCCTATTCTGGTTGCCCCTCGTCGGCAGCATCACACTGGCGCTAAGACGACTCTCCGGCGCAACCGAACAAATCGCCAAAGGGCATTTCGAAACCAGGGTGGATCTCCGCCGCCGCGACGAACTCGGTGTGCTGGGTTCATCCGTGAACCGCATGGCCGAGCGCCTCGATACACTCGTCAACGGCCAGAAGCGATTCCTCGGCGATGTCGCGCACGAGCTCGGATCCCCGATCGGGCGCCTGCAAGTCGCCACGGAGATCCTCGAGGCCCGCGCCGATCCTGCGCTGCAACCGCAAATCGCAGACGTCCGCGAAGAGGTCCAACAAATGGCCGCCCTGGTGGCCGAACTACTGGCCTTTACGAAAACCGGGATGCAGCCGCGGACGACCGAACTCACCGCAGTCGCGCTCAGTCCACTCGTGCTCGAAACGCTCACACGCGAGCAAGCGGGCGGTCGGGTCACTGTTTCTATTCCAAGCGGACTCGCCGTTCGGGCGGATGCGGCGCTACTCGCCCGCGCCGTCGGCAATTTGGTGCGCAATGCCGTTCGCTACACCGCCGACACAGACGCGATTTATGTTACCGCCGTCAACAACTCGACGGGCATCAGCCTCACGGTCGAAGACGAGGGCCCCGGCGTGCCGCCCGACGCACTCCAACGGCTCGGCGAACCTTTTTACCGCCCTGAAGTCGCCCGCACGCGGGAGACCGGCGGCGTGGGCCTCGGACTGGCGATTGTGCGCAGCAGCGTCGCTGCGTGTGGAGGCGAAGTGACCTTCACCAATCGCACGCCGCACGGCTTTCGCGCCGAAATTCGACTCAGCTCCGCGTAGGTTGGTCGGATTACCCGGCGGCCAAAATCGTCGACGTCGTTAAACCACGAGCGCGATCTGGATTCCCGGACCATGGACGCCCTCGATGAGAATGCCCTCGACATCGGCGGTCTTCGAAGGACCCGTAACCCAAATCACATTGGTGTCCTGCCCCAATCCGGCCACCGCCTCGGGGAGGTCGGAAAAAATCTTAGCACGTTCCACCACGGCGATGTGCACCCAAGGGGTGAGCGCGCCGAGCCGGCGTGAGGTCGTGGCGTCGTTGAGCACGATCGTGCCCGTCTCCGCGATCGCTCCGACAGCGCGCGTGATCCCGAACGCATAGTCGTCGACCCGCTTCCGATCATAGGTCGTATCCACTTTAAAATCCGCCCCGAAATGCGGTGCGAGGGCCGGCCATAACGCCGGATCGCAGTAGCCGTGCAGCCACTTGTTTTCGCGCAACCGTGCGACCAATGCGACCGGGTCCGTGAGTGCGATCCCGTTGACCAACGCGAGCCGCTCGGAGAACACGACCAACCCATCGCGGCTGCCCATCATCTGGCGCATGACCGCCAATTCGGTGGTGTAGTCAGGCATGGCCGCACGCGCGTGTAAGGGAGCGAGGGCGCCACGGACACGGGAAAGAATGGATTCGCGATCGTCGGAGGAGGACATCTTAGGCTTTCTTCGGGCGGAGGATTTTCTCGCGGCCCACGAAGTAGAGAAACGCGCAGATCGCGACGAAGGGAATCATCGAGAGCGCGTCGGCATTGGGTCCCTCGAAAAACGGATTGTGCGCCGTGGACCATTTTTGCAGCGCGCTGTCGAATTGATCGAGCACTCCCGCGAGGAAGGCGATGATGATGCCCGCGATCGCGCCGCCGGCGATGTAGCCGGACGCCAACAACACGCCGGGGCTCTTGTCGCTCTCTTCGGTAAACTGCTCCTGCGTCATCGCGGCATGCGACGCTTTCTTGCGCATTTGCCGGTCGACGAGCCAGCGCACGAGGCCGCCCGCAAAAATCGGTGACGACGCCGAGAGCGGCAAATACACGCCGACCGCGAAGGCCAACGCCGGCACAAACGAGAGTTCGAGCGTGACCGCGATCATTACGCCGAGGAGCACGAGCGCCCACGGGAGCATCTGGTCGAGGATGCCCTTGATGATATACGACATCAGCGTGGCCTTCGGCGCGTCGAACTTCCGCACCGTCGTGCCGTCAGGACGCGTGTTGTGCGTGCCGTTGATGCCCGGGTCGACGAGCCACACGGCGGCGCCGCCCGCGTTTACGAAATATTTCCCGGCCGGGCCGCCGACCTCGTCGGTCTTTTGCCACACGAGGTAGGAATTCGCGTCGTCGCGCGCCTGCGGGCCCACGAGCGGTTCGCGTTTCGCGAGCTTGCTCGCGTCGGTCTGCAATCCGGCGGGCGCCACTTTCGCCGCGGGCACATAGACCGTCGCGGTGTCGTTCAACTTGAGCAAAATCGGTCCCAGCAAAAACGCCGAGAGCAACGAGCCGGCGAGGATGGCGATCTGCTGATACTTCGGCGTGGCCCCAAGGAGAAATCCGGTCTTCAGGTCCTGCGAAGTCGTGCCGCCCTGAGAAGCCGCGATGCATACGATCGCGCCCACCGAGAGCGCCGTGACATAATACGTTCCGCCCGTCCAACCGACCAAGAGGAAGATGAGACAGGTAAACAGCAGCGTCGCCACCGTCATGCCCGAGATCGGATTCGAGGACGAACCGACTTCGCCGGTGAGCCGCGACGACACCGTGACAAAGAGAAATCCAAACACGATGATCAGCAGCGCGCCGAGGATGTTCATGTGCAGCGCCTCGCGCGCGAGCATCACCGCCGCGATGATCACGATAATGCCGATGCCGACAAATTTCATTGAGAGATCGCGATCGGTGCGCGGCACCACCGTTGCGCCCTCGCCGGCGGAGCGCCCGATCCCGATATCGCGCAAACCGGCTTTCAGTCCGTGCCAAATCGTCGGCAGCGATTGAAACAAACTGATCAAGCCACCGGCCGCAACCGCGCCTGCTCCGATGTAAAGGATGTAGGCGCCACGAATCTGGTTCGGGCCCATTTCGGAAATCGGCATCGTGCCGGGTGCGAGCGGCCCCGGGATCTGGTCGCCAAAGAATTTGATCAGCGGAATCAACAGCAAGTAGCTCAACACGCCGCCCGCGCACATGATCGACGCGATGCGCGGTCCGATGATGTAGCCGACACCGACGAGTTCAGGAGAAATCTCCGCGCCCACGGACCCGCCCTTGAGCGGCGCGCCGAACACTTTTTCCGGGATGTCTTTCCAGCCCTTGAACGCGATATTCAGCGTTTTGTAGAGGAGACCGATGCCGAAACCGGTGAAGATCACCTTCGCACCCGGCGAGGCGCCCAGTCCCGCCGCTTCGGCCGCGCGCATTTCCGCCTGCGCCTTCGGCGAGGCCGCAGCGCGACATTCGGGCGAGGCACCGGCTTTGAGCACGGCGGCGCACGCGGTGCCCTCGGGATATTTGAGCACGCCATGCTCCTTCACGATGAGGGCACGCCGCAGCGGGATCAACATCAAGATGCCGAGCAGCCCGCCCATCAGGGCGACGATGAGCACACGCGAAAGTTCGAGGTCGAAACCGAGAATCAAAATCGCCGGCATCGTCACGCCGACACCGAACGCAATCGACTCACCCGCCGACCCCGCCGTTTGCGTGATGTTATTCTCCAGAATCGTCGCGTCGCGCAGCCCCACCTTCGACAGCCCGCGGAACATGGCCAGCGAGATCACCGCCACCGGAATCGACGCACTCACCGTCAAACCGACTTTGAGCACGAGGTAGAGCGACGAGGCGCCGAAAACCAGGCCGAGGATCGCGCCCGTGATGACGGCCCGAGCCGTGAATTCCCGCATCACCGCCTCCGGCGCGATGAAGGGGTCGACCTTAGGGCTGCTCATGGGGGGATCGGAGGAGGGCGGACTTCAGTCCGCCTTTTTGGCCTCGGCGCGTGACGACGCGGGCGGACTGAAGTCCGCCCTACCCTTTCGGGTTTTCAGCCACTTTCTAAACTCGCCGCCACGCCACGCCGGCAACGACCGCTTAGCCTCCCACGCCCGCAGCGCCGGGATCGGCAGCAACTTCGTCGGCAGGTAGTTGATGATTTTACCACCGAAAAGAGACGCCCGCCACGCGGTCGGTTGCGAGGCCAACACAGCCCACGCGCCCATCGGCGGCGTACCCGGGGAAGGGACGTTTTCTTCTTTCGCGCGATTGCGCAGACGCAGAAGCAAATCGGGAATGGGAATATTCACAGGGCAAACCTCATGGCACGCTCCGCACAAACTCGACGCTTTCGGCAGGTCCGCCTTTTGGGGAAATTTATTGCCCATCATCAACGGCGAGAGCACGGCGCCGACTGGGCCGGGGTAAACACTGCGATACGCGTGGCCGCTCGCCTGACGATAGACCGGACACACGTTGAGGCACGCCCCGCACCGGATGCAGCGCAAGATGTCGCGGCAATCACTCGCGAGCACCTCCGTGCGGCCGTTGTCCACGAAGATCACATGCATCTCCTCCGGGCCGTCGGGCTGCGTCGGCGATTTCGGACCGCTGATAAACTCGGTGTAAACCGTCAGCTCCTGTGCCGTGCCGCTGCGCGCCAGTAAATTGAGAAAGAGGGCGAGATCGTAGTCGCGCGGCACGATTTTCTCGATGCCGACCATCGCGATGTGGCACTTGGTCGCAGCGAGACAGAAGCGCGAGTTGCCCTCATTCGTCACAAGGACGAGACGGCCGCTCTCGGCGGAAACGAAATTAGCCCCCGTCAGGCCGACATCCGCTTCGAGATACTTGTGGCGGAGAAAATGTCGCGCGCGCCGCGTGATCGTCTGGGGATCGTCGTTGTAGGCACCGAGGCCGTTTTTCTCAAACGACGTCGCGATCTCACGGCGGTTCTTGTGGATGATCGGTTTGACGATGTGCGACGGATGGTCGCCGTCGATCTGCACAATGAATTCGCCCAGGTCGGTCTCGAGTGCCTCCATCCCGTGCTTCTCCAAAAAATGCGCGAGTTCGGTCTCTTCGCTGACCATCGTTTTGGCCTTCACCATCTTCGTCGCCCCGCGGGCTCGCATGATGCCGAGCACCGCTTGGTTGGCGGCCTCGGCGGTCGCGGCCCAGTGCACGATCACGCCGTTAGCCTTCAACTTCGCTTCAACCTGCGGGAGGTAGGTATCGAGATTTTCGACGACGTGCTGCTTCACTTCGCCGGCGATACGGCGGAGGCGGTCAGGATCGGCGTATTCGTCGAAGAGCAGCTTGGTGCGCTTCTCGTGCCCTTTTTTCGAACCGTCATACACCGCCGCACGGGTGTCGGCTTTGAGCTCGGCGGCAAACTGATCGATTTGCTGGAATCTCATGAGAGGTCTAAATCAGTTTCCCATTCTTGAGCGCGTCGCGTAGCACCTGCGCGAGATGGAGTGTCTTGATCGGCTTGCCCTCTTCTTTCGCGAGACCGCCGAGGTGCATCATGCAGCTCATATCGCCCGACACCAGCACGTCGGGCTTCACCGCGCGGATGTGGTCGAGCTTCAACGTACCCATGGTCGCCGAGATATTTGGAAACGACACGGAGAACGTACCGCCGAACCCGCAGCACTGCTCACCCTCGCCAAATTCCACGATCTTCAAACCGGCGACCGAACCGAGCAGCTTGGCCGCCGCCGTACTGCTGTTCGTCCCGCGCGAGTGACACGAGCGGTGAAAGGCCACCGACGCCTCGAAGCGCCCGGGCCACGTCTTCACGCCGAGACCGTTGACAAGAAAATCGCCCAGTTCCCACGTGCGCCGGCCGAGCGCCTCGACTTCGCCGAGGTCAGCTTCATTCTCAAACTCCAGCACCGTGCCATGAAACATCATCGCCGCGCACGAGCCCGAGGGCACGACGACGGGCTCTTCGCCCGCAAAGGTTTTCACCGTATGGCGCACCACCTTGCGCGACGCGGTCCAGTCGCCACCGTTGAAGGCCGGTTGCCCACAGCACGTCTGCCCTTCGGGAAACACGACCTCGACGCCGAGGTATTCGAGCACCTGCACCGTGGCCGCGGCGACGTCGTCGTAGAAGGCATCGCATAGGCACGTAGCCATGAGTTGCACGCGCTTGCCGGTAATGGGTTTTCGCTCGGTGTTGAGCATGGGAGGCCAAAACCTGTCGCGCGTTCCGCTTTCTGCAACCGTAAATCCCGCCGCGGCGTGGTGGAGGTGCGGCGAATTTTTGCACGCAAACGCCCGCGATTTTTCCGTGACCGCGCGGCCCCGGTGCCTTTCCTTCGTCTCGTCTATGCCTTCTACCCTTTATTCCGCCGCAGTCGATTTCGGCGCCACGAGCGGCCGCGTCATCCTTGGCTCTTGGTCGAAAAACCGCCTCACCCTCAACGAAGTCCACCGTTTTCCGAACTCGTTCCGCACACTCGACGGCCACGATTACTGGGATGTCGGCACCCTCTGGCACGAAGCCCAGATCGGTCTGCGGGCCGCCGTCGCCGCCCTCCCGCGCGGCGCCAAACTCGCCTCGGTCGGCGTCGATGTCTGGGGCGTGGACTTTGCGCTCGTCAACGATGCCGGCCGCCTCGTCTTCCCCATCCACGCCTATCGCGACGCCCGCACGCAGCCCGGCCTCAAGCGCCTCGCCAACACCCGTGCCGCTCTCGAACGCGTCTACGCGGCAACGGGTATCCCCAATGTGTTCTACAATTCCTCGCTCCAACTGGAGGAAACGGTCGCGTCCTGCCCTGCCCTCACTGATCTCGCCACGCGCTGCCTGTTCTTGCCCGACTACTTCAATTTCCTCCTCTCGGGCCGCATGGAAAATGAGCTCACCATCGCGAGCACGACGCAGCTCCTCGATGTGCACTCGACCGAGTGGTCGGGCGCCGCGCTCAAGCATTTCCGTCTGCCGCCCCAGTGGTTCTCAAAGCCGATTCTCTCCGGCACGCGCCTCGGCAAAGTGAAAAACTTTCCCGAGCTCGCCGGCACGCAGGTCATCGCCGTCCCCGGCCACGACACCGCCGCCGCCTACGACGCGATGCCCGCCTCGCCCGACGGCACCGACCTGTTCCTCAGCTCCGGCACGTGGTCGCTCGTGGGCTTCGAAAGCGACAAGCCCGTCCTCGGCAACGACGCACTCGCCGCCCGCATTTCCAACGAACGCATCGGCGACGGCCGGTATCGCCCGCTCACCAACGTCATCGGCCTCTGGCTCCTCGAGGGCATCATGAAGGATTTCGCGACGCGCCCCACCAACGACAAGGAGTGGGCCGCGCTCATCACCGCTGCCGAAAAACTCCCCGCGCCCGCCGCGCTGCTCGACGTCGTCGACCCCGCATTCACGAATCCGCCCTCAATGAAGACGGCCATCGATGGACAGTTGAAGAAACGGAAACTCGCCGCTCCGAAAGACCTCCCCGGCTACACGCGCCTCATCTGCGCCTCACTTGGCCGCGGCCACGCCGACGCCATGCGCGCCTTCGAGAAGATGGCCGGCAAGAAGTTCAAACGCGTCCTTATCGTCGGCGGCGGGTCGAAGAATCGACTCCTCTGTCAGGCCACCGCCAACGAGACCGGCCTCCCCGTCGTGAGCTTTGCCCTCGAGGGCACGGCCGTCGGCAACCTCGCGAGCCAGTTGATCGCCCTCGGCGGCGTCAAAGACCTCGCCACCTTCCGTCGGCATCTAGGCAAGGGACTCGCGCAAAAAAATTACGCACCGCGGTAAATTACAACCGACTCGCTGCAGCGTTACGGCTGACGGTGGAGCCGCCGGGAAAATGCCCGCGTTCACCCGGAACCGCGCGCCACATCCTAGCCCGCGTTCCTCAGTGGGGATGCGCCAGCAAATGCTGCCGCAACAAATCTTTTCCGTAGTCGTTCCCATTCGGCGTCCGCACGACGACGTGGATGTGGTCGCGGATCGGCTGCTGAGGATTTTTCTGCAGATGCCGCGTATTGGCCGGCCGCTGGTGGTCAAATTCGATCAACACCACCGGACTGTGTATCCGGTAATAATAGACGCTGTCGTCAGACGTGCCGCCGACCCACGCGAAGCTCGTCTGCTCAAGGTGCGCCCGCACCTCCGCCATCTTCACCTGCGCGTGCCCGCCGTCCATATTACCGACGAATAGCTCGACGAGCCCCAGCAGTTCCTTGCGCTGCGCGGCGTTGAGGTTGGCCCCCAGCAAACCCGTGCGCGGCACGACGGCGTTATCCTTAAAGCCTTCGGCGTAGTTGTTATTACCCGGCTTGTTGGCGTCGAGGATCGCCTGCTTCCGCTGCCCCTCGTCGAGGGAGCGCACCATCGCGAGCCCGCGACTCTGCTCTTCCTGCAAGATCGCGATACCCCGATATTTTCCCGCACGCGCGATCACGGGTTCCGAACCCACGAACACCGGCGACATCACGACTTGGTCGCCCAGCACAAAATAATTAATGATCAAATGATGCCCGTCGATCTGCCAACCCCAAGGCTTGGTCGCCGAGGGCTCGCCCATCACCGTAATGTGATAGAGCCACTCGCCGTATTCGGTGAAGTTGTTGTTGTTGAGTTCACCAAGGGTGTGATTCAGCTTCATGATGTCTTGCGACAGCTTCAGCCCCTTCGCACTCAGCGACGCACGCAACAGTCCGAACGCCGCGGCGCGCTGCGCCTCCGACATTTCCCGAAAACTCACGCCCTGCCGCACGTAGCGGTGCACGTTCATCCATTTCCGCCACTCGCTATCGTCGACCGGAAACAGGGTCTTTGCCCGCTGCTCCGGCGTGAGCGCGGCGAGAAACGCGCCCGCGGCTTTTTTCACCGGCTCCGTCGTCACGCCAGTCGAACGAATGTGAAACAAGCCCGGCTGAGCTTTGCCATCGGTCGTGATGCCGACAAACGGTTCCGCCAGCGCCGCCGCCTCCCGGTTCACCGGACTGCCACCCGCGGCGGGCGGGGGTTGCGCGGACAATGAACCGAGCACGAACGAAAACAAAGCAGCTAAGGTTGGGGTGTTGTTCATCAGGGTGATCATCTAGATTAACGTAATTCCGCTCAGTCTGGGTCGCGGTGCGACGCAAAATATTCTTAGCTTCAGGGCCGATAAGCCGGATTCTGTTCTGCGCCTTGCGGCGCTTCGGCGATCATTTCTCTCGGGTCCGCCTTGCGGCGAACCAGTCCTCCTTCGCTCCTGCGCTTGCGCGCACTCACGTCGGATGATGCAGCATACCCGTGACTATTGGACGGGCCGCCCAGTCACCTATTTTGCCTTGCACCGGAAGGGGTTTGTCGTGCCGCCGACGTCGCCGTCGGCGCGGTGGGCTCGTACCCCACCTTTTCACCCTTACCGCGCAGTTGCCCGCGCGGCGGTATATTCTCTGTGACACTTTCCGTCGACGCGCCTTGAAACGCGCCTCCTGTGCTCGCCGTGAAGCTGGCACAGCATCCTGCCCTATGGTGTCCGGACTTTCCTCTCCGTGTATCGAACGGGCGCGGCGTTACCCGCACCTTGGGATCAAAGAACACGGAGCGACCGCCCGGCCCCGAAGCTAAGGCCGCGAAACTGAGCCCCCCTAACCGTCCAGCGCAAGCCCAAGGATTTACCCGCCGACGCGTCAACCCCCAGCGGTACCGGAGCCAGCAAACTCCGTCTACTCCCAGTAAACAATCCGCCCGCACTGGTCGCAGGTGGGCAACGCCACAAGCGGGTCAGTCCCTTTGCCACGCGCGGTGGAAATCACGTCGCCAGATACCTTCAGGTGGCAGCCACCGCATTTGTCGAGACTCACGAGGGGCACGATCACCGGCATCTGCCGCGCCGCGATGCGATCATAAACCCGCAAATTCCGCTCGCCCACCAGTCCGCGCGCCGTCGCCACCTCGACGTGCGCGCCCTTGAGTTCGTCCGCCAAATTCACATCCCGCTCACGCAAGGTTTTGATGCGCGTTTCGTGCCCTGAAATATTCCCTTTCAACACCGCCTCGGCCGCCACGAATTTCTTCTTCGCCTCGTCGATCAAATACATGATCTCGAGTTCCTGCCCCTCAAAATCCCCGATCGCCTTCTCCGTCGTCTCGATTTCGTGCCCGAGGGCCTGATATTCATCGTTTTTCTTCACCATCGACTGCTGGGTCCGGTATTTGGCCAACTTCCCTTCGGCCGACCCGATTTCGTTCTCGAGCGCCTTCTTTTTTACTTCCAGCTCCCGCAATTCCTGTTTCGCAGCCTCAATCGAGGCCTTTTCCGCGGCAATCTTGGCTTCCACCGCGGCGATATCGCGGGGCACACCCTTCAGTTGCCCCTCCAAAGCCAACCTTTTTGCATCGCGATCTTGGAGAATAAGGAGGCTTTCAATAGCAGGGCTGGGCATTTCGGGGGCGAGCTTGCCGCTACCCCCACCCCGGTCAAACGAAACTCGCGGTTTAAACGCACAGGAGGGCCGTTTCCCGCGTGTTTTTTTCTCAAAAAAACCCTCGCGTCTCCGGTGGATTCACGAGATCTTTTTTCTTTCATTTTTTACCTTCTCACCACCTTTCATGGCCGATCAATCCGACTCAGAACGCAACGTGATCAACCAGGCCGGCGCCGATGCCTACGACGCCTCCAAACTCGGCAAACTCGAGGGTCTCGAGGCCGTCCGCAAGAAGCCAGGTATGTATATTGGCGGTACCGATGAGCGCGCCCTGCACCACTGCGTGTCCGAGGTCCTCGACAACTCCGTCGACGAACATCTCGCCAACTTCTGCTCCAAGATTCTGGTCAACATCCATGTCGACGGCTCCATCAGCATCCGCGACAACGGCCGCGGCATCCCCGTCGATATCCATCCCCAATACGGCGTCCCCGGCGTCGAGATGGTGCTCACCACCCTTCACTCCGGCGGCAAATACGGCCAGGGCGGCTACAAATTCTCCGGCGGCACCCACGGCGTCGGCGCCAAGTGCGTCAACGCCGTCTCCGAGTGGTTCGAGGTCGAGGTCTCCCGCGGCGGCTCCGTCCACCACATGAAGTTCGAGCGCGGCAAGACTGTGAAAAAACTCGAGGTGATCGGCAAAGCCAGCGGCACCGGCACCTACATCAGCTTCAAACCCGACCCCGAGATTTTCAAAGAGACCACCGTCTTCGTGGCCGGCCGCATCGGCCAGCGCCTCCGCGAGCTCGCCTTCCTCAACTCGGGCCTCGAGATCATTTTCGCCGACGAGCGGCCGGCTGAAACCAAGCCCGAACGCTATTTCTACAAAGACGGCGTCGAGGAATTCGTTAAGCAGATCAACCAGGGCAAGACCCCGCTGCACCCCAAGCCCATCCGCTTCCTCAAGGAAACGAAGCTCCTGCTCGACGACAAACCCGCCGAGATCCACTGCGAGGTCGTCCTCCAATACAACGACACCTACAACGACCAGGTGATGTGTTACACCAACACGATTCATAACCCCGATGGCGGCACGCATCTCTCCGGTTTCCGCAGCGCCCTCACCCGTGCCATCAACCAATTCGCCAAGGGTAACAATCTCCTCAAGGAAAAAGATCCGCAGATCACCGGCGACGACGTCCGCGAGGGCCTCGCCGCCGTCATCTCGATCAAGCACAGCGACCCGAAGTTCGAATCCCAGACCAAGGTCAAACTCCTCTCGCCCGAAGTGGAAAGCGTCGTCGGCTCCGTGACCTACGAGGGCCTGATGCAGTATTTCGAGACCAACCTTTCTATCGCCAAGCGCATCGTGGACAAAGCCCTCAACGGCGCCCGCGCCCGCGAAGCCGCTCGCAAAGCCCGCGAGACCGTCCGCAAGGGCGCCCTCCATGGCGGCGGCCTCCCCGGCAAACTCGCCGACTGCTCCGAGCGCGATCCCGCACTCACCGAACTCTACATCGTCGAG
>SXGR01175716.1_pt1 | contig 12317 bp, 11 predicted proteins | sample 3174711 | NCBI WGS metagenome assembly SXGR01 (sample SAMN11356860, study PRJNA531348) | freshwater metagenome | isolation source: freshwater sample F1-60 | place: China: Fuxian Lake, Yuxi | collected 2017-12-25
ACGAACCCCGTTGGGATCGCATCGGGAAAAAGTCTTTCGCTCAAGTCCGCGGCGGGGACGTCGTTCAACCACGTGCGGATGCGGGCGCCTTCCGCCCGGATCCGTCCGTGGTTCCAAGCGCGCGGACGAAACGCCGTGCGCGCCGCCTCGTTCTCGACGAGGTTCGCGAGCCATCCGCGCCGTCCCTCTTCATAGATGCCGCCGGTCCAAGCGCGCGTCGTCGTATCGATCTCGAACTGATATCCGTGCACTTGACCCTTCCGATACTCCGGGAGACTGCGGCTCCGGAACTGAACGCCGGAGTTGGCTTCGTCGTCGACCTGAAACTCGAACGTCAGTTCAAAATCGGAATAGACGGCGTCCGTGCACAGAAACGAGTTCGGTTGTCCGGGCCGGGTACGGCCGACGATCGCGCCGTCTTCCACTCGGTAGTCGGCCTCTCAGCCGCGGCGAGTCCAACCTGCGAGGGTCTTCCCGTCGAACAGCTCGATCACGCCGACGCCGTCCGGGTCCGCCGGCCCGTCGGTCGAACGAGCGGAAGGAGGACCCGTCGACGCGGTCGGCGCGGTCGCTGCGCAACCTCCTGCGGTCTGCATCCACGCGATCACCAGCGCGGCGGCGCAGGCCGTCCCGAGTCTTCGGATCGTCGCCGCGCTCGTCGTCAATGGAGCCTTATCGCGTCGAGTTCTTCCGTGGTCCATGGCTTCTCCCGAGTAGCAAATGACGCACGAATGCGTGCGACGAAGGCCGCGTCCACCGGCGCCTGGACGTGTCCGAACGATCTGCGCAAATACGTGATCAAGGCGGCCACGTCCTCGTTCCCTTGCGTCTCCGCTTTAGGCATCGCGCCGCGGTATGTCGCGGAGCCGAGCGGAAACTCGCCTTCCATGCCGTGCAAGAGCACCAAGGCGATCTTCTCCGGCGGCCCGTCCAAACGCTGCGACGCGGCGAGCGACGGACCGAGTCCGCCCATGCCGTCGCCCGTCGCGCCATGGCAGGCCGTGCAGCGGACGAACAGCGATTCACCATGGGCGAAGCGCAGCTTTTCTTCGGCGGTCAGAGGGCGAGCGGCCGCCGGACGATCGGTCGGAGGCCGGCCGGGCCAGTCCATCCATGCGATCTGGCGCTCGATCCGCGTGCGGCGCGCATCGACGGGCAGATTTGCCGATGCGGCGAGGAGGGCGTCCGGGGCTTCCTTCAGATCGAGCGGACGCGGCGACGCATCATCTAGCTTCTGCTTGGCGGCGACCCGCGCCAAGACGAACTCAGCGAGCGGTCGGTGGTTCGGCAAGAGCTCGGCGGCGAACGCGAGGATTTCGCCGGCGCCCTCGGATCCCGCCCGCAGACGTTGGTCCGTCAGCGCCGAAACGACGGACTTGATCTCCGCAGAGGGTGTCGCCTCGCGGCTCGTCGCTTCCTTCGTGCGAGGCGCGATGACGGCCCGCATCATCGCGAGCTCGGAATTCTCGAGTCCCGTCAAGGCGGCTCCGCGGAGGATCGAGTCGTCGCCGTACCGAGACAAGATTTTCGAGAGGACGTCGCGGAGTTTGGGTTCGGCCGAGATCGTTAGCGCGCATTGGACGCGCACGCGACGATCTTCGTCGTCCCATAGCCCGGCCACAGCGGCGATGATCGCCGGTCGGTCGAGACGCGATTCAGCCAGACGTAAGGCTTGGACGCGCACGGTCGCGCGCGTGTGGGCCAGCGCAGACATGAGGACGCCGTCCGAAAGAAGGCCCGAACCTTCGAGCGTCCAAAGCGCGTGACTGGCCGAGGCCGACGTTTGCGGATGCTCGAATACATCGCGGATCGCCGCCAGAGCGGAAGGATCTTGTCGCTCGACCAAGAGCCGTTGCGCGGTCGAGCGATCCCGCAGCTCCCGGCTTTGCAGCAGTCCGACCAATTCAGCCGTCGGGGCGGCCGAGAGCTTTCTTACAGGCTTCCGCGTCGCGTCGCGTCGCGAGATGCGCCAGATCCGCCCGCCGTCGAGCGGCGGAGTCAGGTTCGCGGCGTCGGTTTTTCCGCGCAGGTAGGGCGTCAAATAGAGCTTGTGCTGGATCAGGCCGCGGTACATGTCGACCACCAGCAGATCGCCTTCGGGCGTCGTGCAAAGATGCACCGGACGGAAGCGCGGATCGGTCGACGCCAGAAACTCGCGGCCGTCGTAGGCCTGCTTCGCGGTCGGGACCCCGTCCCGTTCGGAAACGGTCAGGCGCTTCAGCAGGTTGCCCGCAGGCTCGCAGAGGAACACGGAGCCGCGCAGGTCGACGCCGAGGCCGTCCGAAGCGAACCAAAGCGGCGAACACGCGGCCGTGAGGTTGCGGAGTCGGCCGTCCTTTCCGAGGACGCCGTCCATGTAGCCGCGGTTGACGGGCGTCAAAGTCCGCGGCCAAGTGCGATGATCCGAAGCCGCCGAATTGCCGATCCCCGGGCTTTCGCCGCCGCGCTTCCGTCGGCCGGGATAGCCCTTCGAGTAGAAGTCGTAGAGGAGCGCCGCCGAGTTCGGCGTGTAGTAGAGCCGGCCTTGTTCGTCGGCGGTCAGTCCCCACTGGCCGTGGGCTGCGGCCGGTTCTCCGTGGGCTCGCGTTCCGTCGAAGCGGATGCGTAGCGGGTGCTGTGAGAGTTCGTAGCGATTGTCGAGGCCGTAGAGGAGCCCGTTTCCGGCGTGTTCGGGTGCGTCGCGTCCGCCGAAGCCGCCGAGCAACTCGTGCTTCGTATCGGCTCGACCGTCGCCGTCGACGTCTTTGCAGAAGTAGAGGTGCGGCGGTTCGAGCACGAGCGCGCCGCCGAAACACGGTGCGACGGCCCTCGGCAGTACGAGGCCGTCCAAGAACGTCGCGGCGCGGTCGAAGACGCCGTCTCCGTCGTCGTCATGTAGGACGCGAATGCGGTTCTTCGGCTCGAGCTCGCCCGTGGCGGCCGCGTCGCGCATGTACGTGCGCATCTCGACGACCCACAGCGCTCCGTCGGCGTCGTACGTCGCGAAAACCGGGGACTCGATCAGCGGCTCGGCCGCGGCGAGTCGGACGACGAGTTCCGGCTCGGCCAGGGTGAAGGTGCGAAGTTCTTCCGCAGGCGAAAGCGGAGGCGATTCCGCGTCCGGGTCGGCGGCCGGGTTCGCTGTGGATGCGGCGGGACCGGGGCCGGTTCCGGGGTTTGGCGTCGCATCGTCGCAACCGCAGGAAAGGAACACTGCGAAGGCGTAAGCGATATGGGCGGAGGAACGGGTTCGAGTCACGGCGGCAAGGATAGCCGAGCCGTGAGATGCAGGACTGAGCGCGCGGCGACTTGCCGGCGTTTTCGCGGCGTCTCGGGCGCGTCACGGGCGCTTCACGGGCGCGTTGCGGACGCATCTCGGGTGCCTCTTGCCCATCTTTCGGGGGAACGTCGGCCGGATTTCCTTCGCGCCATCGGACGACCGCTCGAACGCTGCGTCTACTCGACCGCAGCACGAATCCGGTCGAACGGGCCGCGCAGACCTTGAGGGGCGAGTCTTATGCATGTCCGAGCCGTCGTGGGAACCGTCGTCGCCTTGGTGGGGCTTTCCGTGCTGGCTGCCGCGGTCCTTCTGACGAATCGGAACCGGGTCGGCGATTCCTCCCCGTCGGTCGTGTTTTCGAGCCCGACGGTCGTCGTCGCAGAGGCTCCGCCGACCGATGACGAGGACTTCGGCGCGATCGGGCAAGTGCCGTTCGTGGATGTTCCGGACGCCCCCGAGGCGGTCTCGGCGGACTCTCGCTCCGCCGCCCTCACGTCGCCGCCGGTAGAACCGCCGTTCCTACAAGGGATCTCCGGAGTCGTCACCAGCCCTCGCGTGCTGCGCTCGCCCGATGCTTCCGGCAACCCGCGACACGGTCTCGATCCCCGTTGCGCCGAGGCCTACGTCCTGCCGATCCGTTTCAGCGCGGCGCTGACTCTCTACGGCGCTCCCGAAGTCCGCCGACGCCCGGGCCACGACGGGTCATTCCGGCTTCCGACTACCCCCGGATTGAAACTCGTCGTCCTTCGTCAGGACGATGTCGAGCCGGGTTTGGCCGAAGTTTGGAGCGCGATCGTCCGCGTCGCGCCAGGGGAGACGGTCGATCTCGGCGTCGATGCGTTCTCTTCAGCGGTTACGCGCGGCCGCACGGTCGACGAAGCCGGGGTCCCTGTCCCGAAGGCGATGGTCATCGCCGATGATCGCGAGCCGGACGACCGAAGCCCTGTCGTGCTCGGTACGGACGCGTTGACGTTCGCCGGGTCGGGCGGCCGGTTCGCCTTCAGCTTCGCACGCTACACGGGGCCGCGGTCGGCGTTTCCGCGCGGTCCGGTTCTCCGGATCGGGCTATCGGCCCATGACGCCGACCGACGGGCGGAACCGATGGACACACCGATCGGGGGACACGTCGAACTCGTCCTCAAATCCATCGCCCGCGAAGCCTCGGAGGCGCGGAGCCGGCGGCTTTCCGTCGCCGTGCCGGAGGGTTCGGCGCTCTATGTGCGGTCCGAGCGACTCGTGGATGTCCACAAGTTCGACGCGACTACGGTCGGGTCGGACGGGCGGTATGCGTTCGACCTCGATCTTCCGGCCGACGACTACGTGTTCGAATTTGTCGACGGCGATCGCGTCGCCGTCCTGACCGCCGATTTCCGCACCGCAGGCGAACTCCGCCTCGATCCTGCCTTCGAAATCGGTCGCGTCGTCGAAGGATCCGCCGAGGGCCTTGTGTCCCGGGTCGTCTTCGCGGGCGAACCACGGGAGCGGGCGCTGCAATCGATCCGGGCCGAAGGACCTTTCACTCTGAGCGGACTGCCTCTTAAGGGCGAGCTCGTGCTTCGCGTCGCGGATCGAATCGTGCGCATTCAGGACGGCTCGTCGCGGGTCGTCCGGATCGACTGACGTGTCTTCAACGGCGCGACGGGGAGGCGTCCCCGCCGTCGCGACCAAACCCCGGGACGCAGAGGTGAAGTCATGCTGCAACGTTCCATCGCGCGGTTCGGGATCATCCTTGCTTGGTGCTCTTGCGTCGCGGTCGCGCAGTCGCCGGGCGTCGTCGGCGGTTCCGGCGGTCTCGGCTTCGAGGGGCCGCCGCTCGATCCGTCGTCGACGACCTGTCGGTACTCGGTCTCTCCGATCCTGGCTCCGATTTCGGCCGACATGCAGGTGCTCTCGGACGACTTCTGCAATGCGTCGGCGGTCGGAGCGATCTACGTCGGCGAGTCCGACGTCGATTGGAACTCCTTGGCGGCTTCGGCCTCAAGCTTCATCGGTTGGAAGATGCGTCACTACGCGGTCAAGGGTTCGCTGCCGTGCGTGCCGGTCCGCTTCTACGACGATCTCGAGCTGCGGGCGCGCGTCGAGGCTAAGTTGACGGGCTCTTTCGGCGCACGCTACGCGCAGGTGGCCGGGTCCCAGCAGTTCGGCAGCACCGTGTTGCACGCCGCCACTCTGAACGTCGGCGCCGTGAACAACGACGCCGGAGTTCCCGTCACGATCACGCTGCCGATTCCGATTCCCGGCGCCGGCGCCGGGGGAGTGGGGTCGCTAAGTTTCACCATGTCGAATCCGGCGGCCAACGCCGTCTCGGCCGATGAAAAGAAACTTCGCGCGGCCGCCGGCTTCGTAACCGAAGAGAACGTAGCGATCGGGGCCTCCACCATGCAGATCGCAGCCGGAGGAAACTCCATGTTCTCAGGCGGCGGGCGTGCGCGCGTGCGCTACACGTCGGTCGGGTACGAATCCTCGTCCCGCTGCGACGTCCACGGCGTGCAGCTCACGTTCACGCCGTATTCCGAATCTTGGTGGTCGTCGCTGACCGCGTTCTGAGGATCGTTCGGGAAGCGCCGCGATCAAAGCGCTCGGAGAACCGCCCGCACCGGTGCGGCGTCCGCGCCGATCAGTTTGAGCGGCAGCGCGATGAGCTCGTACCGGCCGTCCGGGGCGAGCGACAGGTCCAACGATTCGAGAATCGCGACGCCTGCACGATGAAGCGTCTTGTGCGCCCGGAGCTCCTTCGAGGTCATCGGATCCATCGAAGGACTCTCGAAACCGAGGAGCTTGATCGGTACGGCGGCGAGCATCTCGGCCGCCTCGGGGGAGCAGTAGAAGAAATCGTTCCGCCATTCGTCGTCCCTAAGCGGAGAAGGATGGCGGACGAGGAGGCGCTCTTCCTTAGCGAGGTCCAAACCGGCGAGATCGGCAGGCCGGAGGCAGTCGACGGAACGGGGGGTCAGCACGCGGCACGGACCGATGTATCGATCGAGGTTCACCTGATCGGCCGACGGCGCATCGGGGAGGTAGTGGCTCGGCGCATCCGCATGCGTGCCCGTGTGCAGCGACATCGTGATCGTCGAGACGTTGCACGAGCAGCCTTCGGCGATGCTCATGACGGCGCGGCGGGAGAACGTCGTGTCGCCCGGCCAGACCGCCGTCTTCTCGTCGAGACCGCGTGAGACGTCGATGATGTGCATCGCCATGGCGTCGGTCCTCGTCCTAGCGGCCGCGCACGAGGCCGAACTCGTCGCAGATCTTGACGACCTCGTCGACGGTCGCGTCGCATTCCTCCGCGGTGGAGTAAAAGTGCGGCGAAACCCGGATGCCCGCCTTCGGGCGGTAGTCGACGACGAAGTTGCGCTTCAGCAGTTCGTCGCAGACACGTTTGGCTTCCGGCGGGTTCACGGCGACCGTGCCGCCGCGACGCGCGTCGTCGGCCGGACAGGTGACGCCGAGCCCGGCGCCGCGCGCCCGCTCCATGATCCGATTGACGAGCCGCTGCGACTTCGCACGGATGCGATCCACGCCGACTTCGCGAATGATCTTGTATCCGGTGCGGGCGGAATAGAGCGCTGGGACGTGCGGCGTGCCGTTCAGGAACCGCATCTGATCCTGCGCGTACTTGATCGGCCCGATTTCGAATTCGAACGGCTTCTCGTGCGCTTGCCATCCGGTCATCGCGGGCCGAAGCGACGTCACGAGGTCCGGCCGTACGTAAAGCCAGCCCGCTCCGGGGCCGCCGCAAAGCCATTTCACCGAACCGCCGACGGCGAAGTCGGTGTTCAATCGGGTGAGGTCGGTCGGCACTACGCCGGCGGACTGGTAGCAGTCGAGGATCACCTTGGCGCCGACGCGGTGGGCCTTCTCGACGATCGCGGCGGCGTCCTGAATGAACGCGCTGCGGAAGAGCACGTGCGAAACGGGAACGAGCAGCGTCTCTTCGTCGATCGCGTCCAAGAGCTTCTGCGTGTCGACGCCGATCCCGTCGTCCGATTTCACCATCTGCACGCGGGCGCCGCGGCGGGCCTGCTCCTCCATCACGTACATGACGGACGGGAAGTTCATGTCCGTGTACACGATCTTGTTGCGGCGGCCGGTGAATTCGAAGCACGAGAGGAGGATCGCTTCCGCGATGGCCACGTTCTGGTGCATCGTGATCGATCCCTGCGCGGCGTTCAGGATGTCGCAGAGGATGTTCCCGACTTCGATGGGAAGCTCCCACCATCCTTCATGCCAAGCGCGCACTCCGCGCGTCGCCCACATGTCTGCGAACGATTTAAGTTCGTCGTAGACCCCGCGCGGCATGGCGCCGAGCGAATTGGAGATCATGTAGGTCGATGTGGCGAGGATCGGAAAATCAGGCCGCCACTTGAGGAGAGGATCGTCGGTCATGGCGTTCGAGATTAACGCCTCGGAGCGTCCGCAGGCGCCCGGCGCGGCGGGCGACGAACGAAGATCGGGCGAAGACGCCGGTCGGCGGCATCCGGCAAGCGACGGGTCGCAAGCCGGAGAGCTCAGGCGCGGGCGCGGCCGCCTTCGAGCGCGGCTTGGAGCCGGCCGATCCGGGCTGCTTGCGCGACGGCTTTGCGATCGCGGTAGGCATAGGCGAGATTCGCCAGCATGCGGCGCACGATGTCGTAGGGCGCGGCTTCCGTGAAGAGCGAGGCATGCGCGGGAAGGTTCTGCTGTTCGAGCATCACTTCGGCCTGCTTGCGATCAAGCACTTTTCCGCCGTGAAAGGCGTCGAGATACGCCGTGAAACCGGGCTCACGGTAGGCGGCGACGAAGTGCCTCGGGAACGCGACGCCGAAAACGTCGAGACCGGCCCGTCGGCCCACGAAGACGTAGAGCAGCGAAAGCGAGATCGGGATGCCCTTTTTGCGGTCGAGCACCCAATCCAAGTAGCTGTTGTGCGGGTGGTAGTAGTCCTCGGCATTGCCGTGGAAACCTTCTTCGTCTCCGAGGACGGCCCCGAGCGCCGCGGCGCGGCCCGTCGCATCCATCGCTTCGGCGGCCGCCGACCGGACGCGATCCGCGAGATCGTCTAATCGCGCCCGGACGACGGCTGGATCGAGATCCGGGCGTTCGATGCGGGCGAGATCGATGGCGACGGTTTCGAGATCGAGCTCTCCCCGCGCCAAGCTCTCGATGAACGCGGCTTCGGCGCCTTGGGACAGGATCGCGGTGCGCGCGGCCCGTGCGACGTTGCGCAACCGGGGTTCGTCCGCGGCGATCGCCGTGTTCAGTGCCGTCAACGCCCCCTCGCCGAGCGCGACGAGCCGGCCGCGCGCCGCAGTTGCGACGCCGGGGTTCTCGTCATCGAGCAGCGCCAACAGCGCCGCGATCTCATTTTCCTGCATGTTTCGCTCCGAGGACGGCGCAGAGATTAACGGCGCCGTACGACCCGCGGAAGCGATTTCGCCTCCGCCCCCGATTCGGTCGTTCGACGCGCCCCCGCGCGGCTTACGACCGACCCGACCTGACTTGACCCGATCGGATGCCCGTGTCTATCCTGGGAGCCCGGGCTCCGGATCGACCCCGAGGCCTTCCGCAATGCGATTGATGTAGTTGAAGTAGGCGACGACTTGGACGAGATCGTTGATCCCGTCGTCGTCGAGCCCCGCCGCGCGAAGCAGCAGAACGTCGTCTTGACCGATCCGCGGCGGCCGCGCCGTCAGTTTCTCTGCGAAGGCGCAAAGCGCGCGTTCGCGATCCGTAAGCGGTGCGCCGCGCCAATCGCTGGCCGCGCCGTCGGCTTTGCCGTGTTCATGAGGAGGGAGCTCCGACCGGAGATCCTGCGCGTGGGCGACGGTTCAGTACCGACACCCGTTCAGCGCCGAAACGACCGTCGCGACGAGTTCGCGCTCGCCGCGGGAAAGCGGCGACGGGCCGAACATGATCTCCCGGTAAAGACCGAGCGACGCCTCGCATTGCTTCGGCCTCCGGCTCATGACCCGGACGATGTTCCAGACGCGCCCTGCGCGCGCACGAGCCGCGGCGAAGACCACGGCGATCAATCCCCGCGCGTCGTCGTCCCCGACCAAACGAATCCAAGCCATGCGTCTCTCCCCGTGGACGCGGGGAGTCTATCCCTGAGTTTCGCCCGGGGCGTCGGCGCTTGATTTTTCGGAGAAAAAAGCCGGCGCTACGGGGCCGGCCGACTTTTTGCGAAGGTAGGCACGTCAAGGATCCGCACCATGCCGCACTATCGCTCGTTCGTCGCGTTCGCGCTGTCCGCCGCTTTCGCCGTCGCAGCGCCGCAGGAGCCGGCCAAGGACGCGCCGAAGGATGCCCCGAAGGCCGAAATGCTCCGCCGCGACCCCGAGGCGGTCAAGCTGCTCGAGGCGCACGACGCGCTCATGTACTACGTCCGCGAAGAGGGCGCGAAGGACGTTGCGTTCTCGCTCGCGTTGCCGGTCGGCGTGCTGGTCGACATGAAGTGGATGGCGCCGGACAAGCAGACTTGGACCGGCCGTGCGAGCCCCGACGTCGGCGAGGACATCGCGAAGCGTCTGAACCTGCTCTTGTCGACGCCTTCGTTCAAAGAGGCGATGGACGCGCAAGTTCCGTCGTTCGTCCGCACCGTGATCGGCGGGAAGGAATCCGATCTTTACGCCAAAGACTCGTTGGAGCTCCTCGGCCCGAAGCAACTGAAGATCGTCGCCAAGAACCCGGAGACGGCGTCGAAGATCAAGGAAATCACCGCCACCTTCGACGAGAAGGGCCGGCTTAAGCTGCTGCAGATCGCGTCGCCGCTCGGCGCCGTCTCCGAGCTCGAGCCGACTTATCTTGAGCACAAGGGCAAGTTCCTTGTCAAGGAGTTCAAGACCGTCACGAAGAGCGCCGCAGGACAGGCGCAGGTCTCCACGCTCCAAAATGAGTACGTCGACGTCGGAGGCTTTATGTTGCTTAGCCGGGTGACGATGCAGTCGCCCGCCGCCGTCGGCGCGCCGCCGGCCGCCGCCGAGAAGCAGGAACTGAACTTCTCGGGCCACAAAGTCAACTCCGGTCTGACCGAAGCCGACTTCAAGAAGTGATCGCGCGAACCACGCCCCCCCCCGACGGACGCTCTCATGTCGAAAATCGCTTGTTTCCTGCTCGGGCTCACCGCCGCGGCCGTCGTCCCGGCCGCCCTCTCCGAGACGCTCCGCCACCCGCATTTTCAGAAGAAGCTCGAGGTCCGATTGCCGAAGACCGGCGGCGGAACGGCCGTCGTCTCGGTGTCGCACCTGACGGCGACCTTCGACAAGAAGGGTTTCTCGGAGATGAAGACGGGCGGCGCGTGGCATCTAGCGAACGCCCATCTCGAGACGGATACGCCGCTCGAGATCGGCGGTAAGACGGTCCCGGCGGGCAAGTACCGCGTCGTCGCTCGGAAGACCGAAACGTCGTGGGAACTCGTGCTCGATCAGCCGGGCAAGTTCGACGCCAAGCTCGGCGACACCGCGACGGCGCTCGCGACGACGTTCAAATCGGACGCACCCGTCGAAGGCCACTTGCGATTGGATTTGCATCCGACGGGCGCCGGCGAAAAGGCCGGGGTCGAGCTTTCGGTCGCCTTCGACGTCCATCGCGCCACGGTGCGCGTCGCCGCAGGCAAATGACCGATTCCGCGGCTGCCGCGGGAGCCCCGAGCGGAAGCGCGGGCGCCGCGGCGAGCGCGAGCGGCATGCCCGGTGCACCCGGCGGCGCGAACCGCGGCAATCCGTTCGAGTCGTTGGTCGATTTCTTCGACGCCGCCCGCAGGACGGCCCTCCACGATCGCCTCGTCTCCGCCTGCTACGCGCCGATCGCTCTTTCGCCGCCCGGTCCTCACCTTGACGTCGGTTGCGGCGCCGGCGTGTTGGTCGCGCGGTCGATCGCCGCCGGTCGCACGGCCGTCGGAACGGACTTGAGCCTCGGCATGTGCCGCCGCGCCGGCCTGCTCGAACCGCGCGCGTCCTTCGCCGTCGCGGCGTTCGAACATCTGCCCTTCGCTACCGGCGCTTTCGTCGGCCTGACCGCGATGCTCGTTCTTCACTTGGCGGACGGAAAGCGGGCGCTGGCCGAAGCGGCGCGCGTCCTCCGGCCGGGCGGCGTCGTGTCCTTGGTCACGCAATCGACGGCATGGACGGAAGCGGCGGCTCGCGCGCTGGTCGATCAGCTCGGCGTCGAAGGCACGGAGCGCGAGTTCTATATCGGTTCCGCCCGCTCCGGCGAGGCGAATCGCCGCTACGCCCCTGAGGAATTGACCGCCGAACGGGCCGCGCACGGCTTCCGCGCCGCAGTGATCCGGCCGGACTGCGCGGGCGGACTCTTGATCGCCCGTGCGACGCGCCGGTGACGTCGGTCCGCGCCGGTCGCCTTCGCACCGCGCCCGCTTGCCTTGGCCGGGGTGAACCGCGAAGATGCCTGCCGCATGACTCTCCGCGCGCACGCCCTGCACCTCGTCAGCACGCTTTCCCGCAAGAAGGAAAAATTCGAGCCGCGCACGGCGGGTCACGTGGGCATCTATGTCTGCGGCCCTACCGTCTATTCCGACGCGCATTTGGGTCATGCCAAGTCCTACACGTCGTTCGACGTCATCGTCCGTTACCTGCGGCATCTCGGGTTCCGGGTCAAGTACATCCAGAACATCACCGACGTCGGGCATCTGGTCGACAACGCCGACGAGGGCGAGGACAAGATCGAGCGCCTCGCCAAGCAGCAGAAGATCCACCCGCTCGAGATCGCGGAGCTCGTCACCCGGGGCTATTTCAAAGACTTGGAATGGCTCGGCATCAAGCACGCCGATCTCTACCCCCGTGCGACGCAGCATGTTCCCGAGCAGATCGAGCTTATCGAGCGCCTGATCGCCAAGGGCCACGCCTACGCGGTCGACGGGAACGTCTACTTCTCGGTCGCATCGTGGCCGCGCTACGGCGAGTTGTCGGGCCGTCAGACCGAGGACCAATTGGAAGGCGCGCGCGTCGCCGTCCGGAGCGATAAGCGCGATCCGCGGGATTTCGCGCTCTGGAAGCGCGCCGACGGCGGCCATATCCAATGGTGGCGGAGTCCGTGGGGCCCGCAGGGTTATCCCGGCTGG
>SXGR01293744.1_pt1 | contig 12317 bp, 12 predicted proteins | sample 3174711 | NCBI WGS metagenome assembly SXGR01 (sample SAMN11356860, study PRJNA531348) | freshwater metagenome | isolation source: freshwater sample F1-60 | place: China: Fuxian Lake, Yuxi | collected 2017-12-25
CTGCCGGTGTGGTTTAGGTCCTCACGCTTGAACAGGATCCGCACGCCGAGCTCCTCGGACAGCCGGTGGCACTCCGTCAGCGGACTCGGGCGGCCGGCGTAGTCCCGGAGCAGGTCGTCGAGCTCGCTGCGGAACACCGGATCGGCCCAGGCGGAGCGGAACGACCGGTCCAGCTCCTGGAGGGCCGGCACCAGCGTCTCGGGGACGACCCGCCCGCCGAAGTCGCCGAACCGGCCGGTCTCGTCGGGCTCCCCCATGACCGGACCGTCGTCGGGCCGGTCCTGTCCGGCGGCGATGCTCACGGTCGCAAGGTACCCCTCGCCGACGGCCCGCCCCAACGTGGTTGCGGCCCGAGCGGTCTCACAGTCCGACGTCGGCCCAGTCGAACGGGCCCAGTCCGTCCGGGTGGTGGGCCCGGGGGGCCGCGGCCCGGGCGGCGCGGATGAACGCCTGCACCCGGCGCGGGTCCTTGCGGGCCGGGTCGTCACCCATCTGGACGCCCGTGGAGGTGTCCACCCCCCAGGGATGGACGGCCCGGATGGCGTCACCGACGTTGTCGGCGGTCAGCCCGCCGGCCAGGATCAGCCGGCCGTGCGAGGGCGCACCCTCGACCGACGACCAGTCGAAGACCTTCCCGGACCCCGGCGTGACCCCGTCGACCAAGAGCGCGTCGGCACCGTAGGACTCGATGTGGCGGAGTGCCGGGTCACCGGCGGCCAGCGCCACGATCAGCGCCTGGCAGTACGGCCGCACCGCCGCCGCGTCGTCGGGGGTCTCGTGGCCGTGCAGCTGCACCGCCCGCAGCCCGGCCTCGAGCACGGTGTCGATCACGAAGCGGGGCTCCTGGTCGCGGAACACCCCGACCGTCACCGTCTCCGCCGGAAGCCGTCGCGTGATGTCCCGGACCGTCCCGACCGTCACCTGACGGGGACTCGGGGCGAACACGAACCCGACGGCATCGGCCCCCAGCGCCGCCGCCATCAACGCATCCTCGTCGTTGGTGATGCCGCAGATCTTGACGAACACGCCTGCAGGCTAACGCCGCGCGGGCCACCGCCCGAGGGTCATCCGCTCTGCGGCCGCCGACGCTCAGCTCAGCGTCCGCCGACGCGCAGCGCTGCGAGCGCCGCCGCCGGATCGTCGGCGGTCACGAGGTGCTCCCCGACCAGCACCGCGTCGTAGCCCGCGGCCCGCAGGGCCACGGCGTCGTCACGGCCACGCACCCCGGACTCGGCGACCCGGACGAGGTGCTCGGGGATGGCGGCGGCGACCCGGACGGCCCGTTCCTGGTCGACCCGGAACGTCTCGAGGTCCCGCTGATTGACCCCGACCAGCACCTCCGGGCCACCGACGACCGCCGCAGGCACCACCCTCACCAACGCCCGGTCGAGCTCGGCCTCGTCGTGCACCTCCACCAGCACGTCCAGGCCCAGGTCCAGGGCCAGAGCACCGAACGTCGACAGCTCGTCGTCCGACAGCGCGGCCGCGCTCAGCAGCACGCAGTCCGCACCCATCAAACGGGCGTCGCAGACATCGGCGGCGCAGACCGTGAAGTCCTTGCGGATGACCGGGAGCCCCGACGCCTCCCGGGCCACGACCAGGTCCACGACCGACCCGCCGAAGTGCTCGACGTCGGTCAGCACCGACAGGCAGCTCGCACCGTTCGCGGCGTAGGTGGCCGCGAGTGACGACGCGTCCAGGTCGGCGGCCAGATCCCCCTTGGACGGCGACCGGCGCTTGACCTCGGCGATCACGGCCAACCCGTCGGTCGCTCGGATCGCTGCGGCGAACCCCCGGGGCGGCTCGCAGGCCCGGGCCGCATCGAGCAGCGCGGCCGGGTCACGGTCGTCGGCGGCCGCGGCGGACCGGTGCCGGTCGAGGATGGCGTCGAGGTACGTGGCCACGGCCCGACCCTACCGACGGGCCGACCCGGCCGAGCGGCGGATTCAGCCGGGGTCGTTCGCCTTGCTGCGGGCGAGTGCCACCAGCGGCACGCCGATGAACGCCAGCAGCGCCACCAGGGCGCAGGCGAACGCCAGGGCCAGCAGCGCCCGGATCCCCGTCATGGCGGCCGCGACGCCGATGAGGACCGCCGCCACGAACAACAACGGCGGACCGGCGCCGAGCACCCGGCCGATCCCCGTGCGCGGGTCGTACGGGTCGGGTTCGTGGCGCCAGTCGTCCTCGTCCGGTTCCGGCTCCGAATCGGACCGCGGGACGAAGTCCCGGCTCGGCCGGGCGACGTAGGGGCCGCCGACTGCACCGGCCGTCCCGCCCAGACCCAAACGACGGTCGTGCGCGGCCCGGCGGGTCGGGTCACCCAGCTCGGCCCAGGCGGCGTTGAGCTCCCGCATCCGCTCCTCCGCCGCTGCGGCCGCCGCCGGGTCGCCGACGTGCCGGTCGGGGTGGGCTGTCCGGGCCGCCGCCAGGTACGCCGAGCGAACCTCGGCCGCCGTCGCGTCCGAGGCGACACCGAGGACGGCGTAGTGGTCCTCCGAGGACGGACTCACCCCGGATCCGTCCCAGCCATCGACCCGGATGCGCCGGGTCGAGCGGGGTCGACGGGCAGGGCGACCGGCAGGTCGACCACACGACCGGGCACCGTCTCCCCGGGACCGACCACGCTCACCGTGGCCCCCGATTCGACGGACCGGTGCACCAGGACGAGACCCAGGATCCCACCCAGCACCGGCGAGCAGGCCACCGAGGTCAGCACGCCACGGACCTGACCATCGTGGACGACCTCGGCCCCGGCGGCGATGCCGTCCGGGTCGGCCAGGTGCTGCTCGATCAGCACGCCGCAGAGCCGACGGGGGACGTTGCCGCCACGGCTGTCGATCCGGGCGACCAGCTCCTGACCCGTGTAGCAACCCTTCGTGAAGCTCACCGAGGCGTCGACGAGCCATTGCCCGGCCTCGGCCGGGATCACCGTGTCGTCGAGCTCCCGGCCCATCGCAGGCCAGCCCTGTTCGACCCGCAGGGCGTCCGCCTCGGCGTCCTCGAGGACCGCCACCCCGTCGGGCGCCACCACCTCCGGGCCGAGCAGGTCCACGCCCGCCAGCCCCCGCCAGTCCACCGGGCCCTGCAGGACCGCACCGCAGCCGGTCGTGTCGACCGACACCGAGTCGGGGCCGCGCAGCGACACGGACCGCCACCGCTCGGCGTCCAGGGTGACGTCGACCCGGAGCAGGAAGCGCCGCAGGCGCTGCTCGGTGCGCTCGCCCCATCCGGCGTCCACGTCGAGCACGAACCCGTCGTCGGTGCGCCAGACGCGCAGCCAGGCGTCGATCTTCCCCTGGGGCTCGAGCAGCAACGACCAGGTGGATCCCCCGACCGGGAGCGCGGCGACGTCCGCCGACAGCTGGCCCTGCAGGAACGTGGCGGCGTCCGCGCCGCCGACCCTGATGACGTCGCGCTCCCCCACGATCGCCGCCACGAAGGTGCGGGCGGCAACCAGCGGGTTGGGGTTCAGGTCGTCGGCGGCGGCGTCGAGGTCGTGCACGGCGGAAGTCTCCCACCCCACGACCCGAGCCGCCGAGACGGTGCTCGGTTCGTTCAGCGAGCCCGGCGCTGGGCGGTCATGCGCTCGGCGGCCGGCACCGCACTGAGCAGCGCCCGGGCCTTGTTGCGCGTCTCGAGCTCCTCGTCGGCGGGGTCCGAGTCCGCGACCACGCCCGCTCCCGCCTGCACCGACGCCCGGCGTCGGCCGGTCTCGTCGGGCGGCTCGATCAGCATCGTGCGGATGGCGATGGCGGTGTCGACGCTGCCGGAGAAGTCCAGGTAGCCGACCACACCGGCATAGGGCCCGCGGCGGGTGGGCTCGAGCTCGTCGATGATCTCCATGGCCCGGACCGTGGGCGCCCCGGACACCGTCCCGGCCGGCAGGGTGGCCCGCAACACGTCGATGGGGGTCCGACCGGCCGCCAGCTTCCCCGACACCTGCGAGGTCAGGTGCATGACGTGGCTGTACCGCTCGAGCGTCATCAGCTCGTCGACCTCGCAGGTGCCGAACTCGACGACCCGGCCGACGTCGTTGCGGGCCAGGTCCACGAGCATGAGGTGCTCGGCCCGCTCCTTGGGGTGCTCCTGCAGTTCGGCGGCGAGCAGGCGGTCGTGCTCGTCGTCGCGACCGCGGAACCGGGTCCCGGCGATCGGGCGGGACACCACCCGGTCGCCGAGCAGCTGCACCATGGGTTCGGGCGAGCAGCCCACCAGCGTCAGGTCGGGCTCGCGGACGAAGTACATGTACGGCGACGGGTTGACCTGGCGGAGCGTCCGGTAGATGTCGAGCGGCTCGGCGGTGGTCGTGAAACCGAACCGCTGCGAGAGGACCACCTGGAAGATGTCACCGGCGAGGATGTGCTCCTGGGCGACCCGGACCGCGTCCTCGAACTGGCCCGGAGCCATCGACGAGGTCACCTCGACCGCCTCGTCGGCCCGCTCCGGCGGAGTCACCAGCGGCTCGTCGAGCGCCGTGGCACCGTCGGCGGCCATGCGTTCCAGCCGGGCGACCGCGTCGTCGTAGGCGGCGTCCAGCGTCGCGGCGTCCGCGCCGGCGGGCACGACGGCGTTGGCGACGAGCGTCACCTGCTGGGACCAGTGGTCGTAGGCGGCGAGCTCGCCGATGACCGACAGCACCGCATCGGGGAACCCGCGGTCGTCGGCCGGGGCGTCCGGTAGGTGCTCGACCTCCCGGACCACGTCGTAGCCGAGATGTCCGACGACACCCGAGTGCAGCGGCGGCAGCGGCCGGCCGAACGCGACCTCGTCGGGTGAGCGGTACTCGGCGAGGAGCGCCTCCAGGGCCGCCAGGATCCCGCGATCGGTCGGCACGTCGAGGTCCAGCGCCCCGCTCACCTCGACCTGCGCACCTCGGGCCACCAGCCGGGCGAGCGGGTCGCGCCCCAGGAAGGACCACCGGCTCCAGCGACCGCCGTGGTCGACCGACTCGAGCAGGAATCCCGGCCGGGCCGACTCGTCGTCGCCGCACAGCCGGGCGAACGCGGCCAGCGGGGTGGTCAGGTCGGCGAGCAGCGTCTCGCAGACGGGCACCACGCGGTGGTCCGCCGCCAGCGCACGGAACGCCTCGCGGGTCGGGTGGACCACGGCGGGTTCAGACCGGCCCGGGCCGGTCGGGCGCGGTGACGTCCGAGCCGAACGGCTGGGCGAAGCAGGTGTAGGTCCCGGTGTGGCAGGCACCGGCGCCCTCCTGCTCGACCAGGAACAACAGGGTGTCGCCGTCGCAGTCCACCCAGGCCGACCGGATGAACTGGCGGTCCCCGGAGGTGTCACCCTTCCGCCAGACCTCCTGGCGGGACCGGGACCAGAAGACGGTTCGGCCCTGCTCCAGGCTCATGCGGAGGGTCTCGGCGTTCATCCACGCCATCATCAGGACCGCCCGGGTGTCGACGTCCTGGATGATGGCCGCCACCAGTCCGTCGTCGTTGTAGCGGACCCGCTCCAGGTCCGCGGCCCGCACCTCGACGGGGGTCACTGCAGGGGCGTCGGCCATGAGAGTCATCGTAGGAGGGGGCGGACCGGCGTCGGAAACGGGTTCGACGGCGGTGGTCGCAGTCCCGCTCAGCGCCCCGGACAGATCGTGTCCGCCGCGAGTCCCGCCACCACCTCGGGGTCGACGCCCGCCCGAACGAGCGGCGCCATCTCGGGTGGCTCGGCACCTCCACACGTGGCGAGTCCGATGGTGACCAGCGTGTCGTCGGACGCCCTGGCGACGCTCATGTTCGGGTAGCGGTTGCGCAGCGCATCGATGAACCGGAGCTCGGCGTCGGACCTTCCCGAACAGCCGACCGTCGCACCGCCGAGGAGCAGCACCACGGCGATCAGCACGCCGTGAGGGGCCAACCGGCAGCGCGGTCGCGTCCACGCACCGGACTCGGTCACTCCGGTACCGCGGGGGCGGACGAGGACCCGAGTGGCCGGTCCAGCCCCAGCCGCTCCTCCTGACGGACCTCGGCCTCGGGGCCGTCCAGGTGGAACGGGACGTTGACGACCACGGTGTCGGGCCGGAACTTGAGGGCCAGCTTCAGGGCGAGGGCGGACTGGTTGTGGAAGACGCCCTGCCACACGTGCGCCAGCACGAACTCGGGAATCACGACGGTGAGGTAGTCGTGTCCCCACCGGGCATCGAGCTCGTCGAGGTAGTCCTCGACGGTGTTCGTCAGGTCGCGGTACGGCGACTCGATCACCTCCAGCGGATAGTCCACGCCGAACCGGTCCCAGTCGGCCCGGATGCGCTCGGCGTGCTCCTCGTCGAGTGCCACCGTCACGGCAACGGCGTCCTCAGCACCCACCGATCGCGCGTACCGGATGGCAGCGAGCGAGGACTGGTTGACCCCGCCGACGAGCACCACCACCCCGTGCCGGGGCGCCGTGGTGTCGATCGGTACCGACGGATCGACGCGCAGTCGCCGGGCCACACGGGTGTAGTGGCGCTTCACTCCCATGAACGCCAGCACGATGCAGGGGATCAGCACCACGATGATCCAGGCGCCGATCGCGAACTTCGAGACGATGACCTGGAGGGCGACGATCAGGGTGAAGACGGCACCCACCCCTGAGTTGACCGCCGACAGTCGCCACTTCGGCTGACGCTCCTTCAGGTGGTGCCTGACCATGCCGGTCTGGGAGATCGTGAAGCTCGTGAACACCCCGACGGCGTACAGCGGGATGAGCAGCGTCACGTTGCCGCCGAAGGCCACCAGCAGCACCGATGCCGACCCGGCGAGGATCAGCACCCCGTTCGAGAAGACGAGTCGGTCGCCGCGGTTCGCGAACTGCCGGGGCAGGAACCCGTCCCGGCCGATGATCGCCGCCAGCCGGGGGAAGTCGGCGTAGGCCGTGTTGGCCGCCAGGATCAGGATCGCCATCGTGGCGAACTGGAGGACGTAGTAGAGCGGGTTCCCGTCGCCGTAGACGGCGCGACCCATGACGGACAGCAGCGACTCCTCCTCGGAGGGGACCGGCCGCATCCAGGCGGCGATGAAGCAGATCATGAAGAAGGTCGACCCCAGGATGGCGGTCATCCAGCCGAGGGTGACCGCCGCGTTCCGCGACGTCGGCTTGCGGAAGGCCGGGATGCCGTTCGAGATCGCCTCCACGCCCGACAGGGCCACTGCGCCCGATGCGAACGCACGGGCGAAGATGAACGCCGAGACGGCACCGACGGCCGGGCCGTGGCTCCGTTGCAGCTCCTCGACCTCACGGATCTGCTCGGGCGTCCCCTGGTAGATCACCGGGAGGGTGCCGCGGAGGTGCTGGTACGTGGCCCAGCCGATGAACAGGATGAGGGCGCCGATGTAGATATAGGTGGGGATGGCGAAGAAGGCGCCCGACTCCTTCACCCCCCGCAGGTTGCCGATCGTCAGGATCGCCACGAACCCGAGGCACAACCACACCCTCGCCGAGCCCAGGCCGGGGAACGCGGAGGTGATGGCCAACACGCCGGCCGCGACGGACACCGACACCGTGAGGACGTAGTCGACCAGCAGCGACGCCCCGGCCACGAGGGACGGGGTCGTCCCCAGGTTCTCCCGGGCCACCACGTAGGCGCCTCCGCCATCCGGGTAGGCGTGGATCGTCTCCCGGTACGAGTTCGCGACCACGGCCAGCAGGACGACAACCATGAACGCAATCGGCTTGAGGAGGTCGGTGGTCGCCATCCCGTTGGACATCACCATGCCGGCCGAGCCGACCAGCACGATCAGGATCTCCCCCGTCGCGTACGCCGTGGACGAGATGGCGTCCGAGGAGAACACCGCCAGCCCGATGGTCTTGGGGATCCGCTGGTGGTCGGCCTGGTCCGTCGCCAACGGACGGCCGATGAGGATGCGCTTGAGCGTCGACGCCATGAGAGAACTCCATCGCCGGGCGTGGGTCGCCCGCCGGAGATCCAACACCGGTCCCACGGCCACGTCGTGCGTCTTCACGGGATCTTGACGGCCCGGGATCGAACCTTGTCGCCCTCTTGGTGGGCGTCGGTCCATGCTGGTCCCGTGTCGCCAGCCGAGGCAGTTCCCACGGCCGTCCCGGGCCGGGACGAGCGGGTCGTCGTCGCGGTGACCGGCGCCCCCGGCAGCTCCCTCGTGATCCGTCGCGCGGCCCAGCTCGCCGAGCGGAGCGGCTCGGAGCTGGTCGGCGTCCACGTGCGCGGGCTGGACGACCGGCAACTCGACGATTCGGTCGTCGATGCCCGCGACCTGCTGGTCGAGGTGGGCGGCCGGTACGTGGAGGTCGTCGGCGACGACGTCCCCCGCGCCCTGCTCGAGGTCGCCGCCGCCGAGCGCGCCGGACAGCTGGTGGTCGGCTCGACCCGCCGGACGCGCTGGGAGGAGATGCGGCGCGGATCGGTGATCAACCAGTTGCTCCGGGAGGCGCGACACCTCGACGTCCACGTCATCGCCGGCGTCGACGCGGACGCCCGACCGACGCGACACCGACGTCGGACCGACCCCATCCCCCCTCGGCGACGGGCGGTCGCCTGGGTGCTGGCGCTCGTGGGTGTCCCGGCGCTGACATGGGCGCTGGTCCCGTACCGGGACGAGGTCGGGCTCCCGCTCGCGCTGATCGGGAGCATGGCGATCATCACCGCGGTCGCGTCGACCGGTGGACTGGCGCCCGGCGTGGTGGCATCGCTCGGTGCCGCGGTCGGGGTCAACCTGGCCTTCGTTCCGCCCTACGGAACCCTCGAGGTGGGCACGGCCCGACACGTGGTCGCCCTCGCCGTGCTCCTGTCGGTGGGGACCACGCTGAGCTACTTCGTCGACCGAGCCGCGCGTCGTTCGGCCGAAGCGGCCCGCGCCCGGGCGGAGGCCGAGGCGTTGGGGCGCAGCGCTGCGGCACTGGCGGCGTCGGTCGACCCGGTCCCGGCCCTGCTCGAGGAACTCGTGTCGCTCCCCCACATCAGCTCGGCAGCGGTCATCGCCCGAGCGGATGGCGACCCGGCGGGAACCGACGGGGAGCCGCCCGTCTGGCGCCGGCTGGCCGCCGTCGGCGACTGCGCGCCGGAGGGCCCGTCCGACGGCGACGGCACCGCGCTCCAGGACGACGGGAGCGTCCTGCTGGTCACCCGCTCGGGGACCCCGGACGTGCACGACCGCAACGTGGCCACGGCGATCACCGAACAGCTCGCGGTGGCCGTGACCGCCGATCACCTGCGCCGGGAGGCGGCCGTCGGCGAGGCGCTCGCCCGCACCGAAGCGCTCCGGACCGGGATCCTCCGGGCCGTGTCGCACGACCTGCGCACCCCGCTCGCCGGCATCAAGGCCTCCGTCACGAGCCTCCTCACCCCGGACGTCACGTTCGGGCCCGACGAGTCGCGGGAGTTCCTGCTCACGATCGACGCCGAGTCGGACCGCCTCGACCGGGTGGTCGGGAACCTCCTCGACATGGGACGTGTCCAGGCGGGAGCCCTCCGCGCCGTTCCCCGGGCGGTGGCGCTCGAGGAGGTCGTGGCCGCATCCCTGCAGGACGTGGGTCCGGCCACATCGCCGGCCCGCGTCGACGTCGACGTCGACGAGACCCTCCCCCTGCTCCACGTGGACGCACCGCTGCTCGAGCGGGCACTGGCGAACGTGCTGGCGAACGCCCTCGCGGCGCAGCCGGCCGAGCGGGGGGCGGTCCGGGTGACGGCGACCGAGGCGGGTTCGGACAGCGTCGAGCTCCTCGTCGTGGACTCCGGCCCGGGGATCCCCGTGACGGACCGGGGTCGGGTCCTGGAACCGTTCCAGCGGATGGACGACCGCAGTGCCGGGAGCGGGGTCGGGCTCGGTCTGGCGATCGCCCACGGATTCACGGAGGCGATCGGTGGGTCACTGTCGTTCCGCGACACACCCGGCGGCGGCCTGACCGTGGTGTTCACGCTGCCGACCACGGGGACGGGCGGACGGCTGTGACCACCATCCTCATCGTGGACGACGAGCCCCAGCTGCGCCGGGCCCTGCGGGTCAACCTGCAGGCGCGCGGCTTCGAGGTGCAGGAGGCCGCCGACGGCGAGACGGCGCTCCGGGTCGCTGCGGTTCGACGCCCGGACCTGGCACTGGTGGACCTGGGCCTGCCCGGCATCTCGGGTCTGGAGGTGATCGCCGGGATCCGGGGGTGGAGCGACCTGCCCATCATCGTCCTGTCGGTCCGGGGGGCCGAGGAGGACAAGATCGAGGCGCTCGATGCCGGTGCCGATGACTACGTCACGAAGCCCTTCGGGATGGGCGAGTTGCTGGCTCGCATGCGGGCGACGCTCCGCCGCCGCAGCGCCGAACCCGACGAGCCGATCGTCCGGACCGAGGCGTTCGTGATCGACCTGGCCCAGCACCGGGCACTCGTCGACGACTCGGAGGTCCACCTGACCCCGACGGAGTGGGCCCTCGTGACCATGCTGGTGCGCCACCCGGGACGGTTGATCACCCAGCGGCACCTGCTCCACGAGGTGTGGGGCCCCGGGTTCGACACCGAGACGAACTACCTCCGCGTCCACCTGGCCAACGTCCGCCGCAAGCTGGAACCGGTTCCCTCGCAGCCCCGCTACTTCATCACCGAGCCCGGGATGGGCTACCGGTTCGAGGCCGATGCGGTCGACTGAGGCTCCCGAGGCACTCCGCGATCAGAGGTAGAGACCGGTGTGACCGTCGTCGAGTCGCTCGGCGGCCACGGCGTGCAGGTCCCGCTCCCGCAGGATGATGAACGTCTCGCCGCGGACCTCGACCTCGGCGACGTCCTCGGGGTTGAAGAGCACCTGGTCGCCCTCCTGCACGGAGCGGACGTTCGGCCCGGCGGCCCGGACCTCGGCCCAGGCGAGGCGACGACCCAACTGGGCGGTGGCCGGGATCAGGATCCCGCCGGAGGAGCGGCGCTCGGCGTCCCCCGCGTCCATCTGGACGAGCATCCGGTCGCTGAGCATCCGGACGGGCAGCTTGTCGCGGCGTCCCATCGCCCCGGCGACCGGTTCGGGCTCGGCGTCCGGGCGCTCCTCGTCATCCACAGGGGCACCGTACCGCGGTCGGGACCCGGGGCCCCCGGCGGCGGCGTCAGCGGAAGGCGACACGCAGGCGCTCGACGGCATCGCCGAGCACCTCGGGTCGCTTGCAGCAGGCGAAGCGCACCAGGGTCCGACCGTCATCGGGGTCTGCGTAGAAGACCTGGGTGGGGATGGCGGCGACACCGGCCCGCTCGGGCAGCTCGCGGCAGAACGTGAGCCCGTCCTCGGCGCCGAGGGGGGCGACGTCGGCGGTCACGAAGTAGGTGCCGTCAGGCCGGAACACCTCCAGACCGATGGACTCGAGCCCGTCGCAGAGCAGGTCGCGCTGGTGCTCCAGCGCCGCACGCAGGTCGGCGACCACCTCCTCGACGTCGTCGAGCACCGCGGCGATGGCGTGCTGGAACGGGGTGCCGCCCGAGTAGGTCAGGTGCTGCTTGACCGCCCGCACCGACTGGACCAGTTCGGCGGGACCCGAGGCCCACCCGACCTTCCAGCCCGTGGCCGAACAGGTCTTGCCCGCCGAGGAGATCGTGACGGTGCGCTCGAACATGCCGGGGAGCGAGGCCAGCGGGACGTGCCGGTGGTCGTCGAAGGTCAGGTGCTCGTAGACCTCGTCGGTGACGACCAGGACGTCGCGGTCGCAGCACACCTCGGCCAGCACCTCGAGCTCGGAGAGCGTGGCCACGTGGCCCGTGGGGTTGTGCGGGGTGTTGACGACCACCAGTCGGGTCCGTGGTCCCACGGCGGCGCGGAGCTCGTCCGGGTCGACGGTGTACCCGGGAGGCCGGAGCGTGACGGTGCGCAGGGTCGCTCCGGCCAGCGCCACGACGGCGGCGTACAGGTCGAAGTAGGGCTCGAGGACCACCACCTCGTCGCCCGGACCGCAGAACGCCAGGACGGCGGCGGCGAGCGCCTCGGACGCACCCATGGTGATCTGCACCCCGTCCTCGGGGTCGACCTCCAGGCCGTAGCGGCGCAGCTGGTGGCGGGCGACGGCGTGACGGAGTTCGGGGATCCCGGCCCCCGGCGGGTACTGGTGGTGACCGCTCCGCAGGGCCTCGACGGCGGCGTCGACGACGACGGCGGGCGGGTCCGAGTCCGGGAACCCCTGACCCAGGTTGATCGCACCGGTGCGCACCGCCGCCGCGGACATCTCGGCGAAGATCGACGACCGGTACGGCCGCATCCGCTCGACCAGCGGGTCGGGCCGGCCGCCGGGTGCGGTCACGGCGCCTCCGGGGCCGGACGGACCGTCACCCCCGCTGCGGCCATGGCGGCCTTCGCCTCCGCCACCGTGTGCTCGCCGAAGTGGAAGATCGACGCGGCC
>SXGR01015081.1_pt1 | contig 12314 bp, 10 predicted proteins | sample 3174711 | NCBI WGS metagenome assembly SXGR01 (sample SAMN11356860, study PRJNA531348) | freshwater metagenome | isolation source: freshwater sample F1-60 | place: China: Fuxian Lake, Yuxi | collected 2017-12-25
AGCAGGATGTCGATCATGATGATCTGACCGAGGGCGATCCAAAATTCCGGTGATCCAAATTCCATGGCTGTAGTTTAACCTGTGACTCAATGATAGGTTAGGAGTGGACTGTATTTTAACAAAATACTACCAGTGATTTTTTCTCTAATCGTGGTGGTGTTCGCGCTGATCGTAGCTTCGCTGATTTTCCGCAAGCGAGTATTGGCGGCAGCGCCGGCGCTGATTCTGTTGTTCGCTTCGCTGCCCGTCGTAGCGGATCGTATGCTGCTGTTCTTATAGGGTGACCTTGTCCGCCTCGAGCCTGCCGAAGTCCCGAGGTCAGAAGCCGTGGTCGTACTCGCCGGCAGTCTCGGGTACCCTCAAGGTCGAAGTCGACCCATTCCCGAGTGGGAGAGTGCCGTCGATCGGGTATTGGCTAGTATTGAGCTGATACGGGCGGATCGGGCCGAGCCCCTGATTTTCTCGAGCGGTAACTATTTCTCCGACGATTTGCCCACCGAGGGTGAGCCCACTCTTGAACTCGCGATCGATGGGGTGTGGCCGAGTCACGGATCATTTTGTCGGGCAGGGCTTCGAATACCGCCGATAAAGCACGCTTGATCGGGTCGTTATTCGGCGAGGGTCGTCAAGCTATCATTTTTGTGGCCTCAGCGACCCACATGCCGCGTGCTGCAGCGATTTTCAGCGAGGCCGGTTATGTGGTCACGCCGTTCCCGGTGGACATCAATATTCCGCTGGCGCGACGTTGGCATGATGCGTGGCTGCCCGATACGCGAGCCTTGCTGAAGACGGATACCGCCATACGCGAAGGTCTGGGGCAGGCGTACTATAAGGTCGTATACTCGGCCCGCTGATAGATCGTGCGGGTGCCAAATGAGAGCCCCGCGAAAGGTTTGAGATGAGTCGCCCGTTTTTAGACCGCCGCGTCTCGGTCGCGCCGATGATGGACTGTACCGATCGGCACTGCCGCTATTTTCTGCGCGGTTTTTCGCCCGATCTGCTGCTCTACACCGAGATGGTGACCGCCTCCGCGATTTTGCGTAGCGATCGCGAAAAACTGCTCGAGTATTCCTGCGAGGAGCACCCGTTGGCGCTGCAGTTGGGTGGCTGCGAGCCCGATTATCTCGCTGCCTCCGCGCGTTACGGCGTGGAGTGGGGCTACGATGAGATCAATCTCAACTGTGGTTGCCCCTCCGACAAAGTTCAAAAAGGCTCTTTCGGCGCTTGTCTGATGAACGAGCCCGACCTGGTCGCCGATTGCGTGGCGGCGATATGCGAGGCGGTCGACTTGCCGGTGACCGTGAAAATGCGGATTGGCACCCTGCGTTCCAACCGTAGCGATCTCGATGAGGTCGTACAGCGCTTCGACGAGATGGATTACGACAAACTTTGTGACTTCATTGTCGCGGTCCGAGGGGCGGGGGCAGACTGCGTGATCGCGCATGCGCGCAAGGCCGTGCTCGGTAATTGGTCGCCGGCCGACAATCGCGAAATCCCGCCGCTGCGCTATGACATCGTGCGGCGTCTGAAAGAAGATTTTCCCGATATGCCGGTGATCTTGAACGGCGGCCTCAAAAACGCGGACTCCTCGCTCGAGGCGCTGGAGTGGGCCGATGGCGTGATGCTCGGCCGTGAGGCTTATCATCGACCGATGGTCCTCGGCGAGATTTTCGCCGCTCTCGATGGTGATCGCGGTTACAAACCGCTGTCGGTTGCGGAGCACCTCGAGCGAATGGCCGAATACGCCGAGCGCGAAATGACCAAGGGCGAGCGACTGCCTGCGATCACTCGCCACCTGCTCGGACTATTGAGCCACGCTCCCGGCTCGCGGGAATATCGGCGGCTTCTGTCCGAGGGCGCTCGCGAGCGCGGCGCGGGGCCGGAGTTGATTCGGCAGGCTGCGAGCGTATCCCAGCACACTTAAATCTTTATTTTTGATCGCCTCGGCATGATGCGTTGGCTACGTTTGACCGTTATCAACGATCACTCGAGGTTTCGTCATGCGGTTTTGTCGTGTTGTCAGCCTGCCGACAATTTGGTTTGGGGTCGCCGCCTGCATGCTCGCCTTGCGCCCGGGCGCTTTCGAGGGCGCTGCGCCGCCGCGGCTCATTACGCTCGATAGCAAGGCGGGTTGGGATAACCCGGCGGCCTTCGGGCCGGCGCCGGCGGAACTTCAGGCCACGGGCGATGCAATCTGCTCATCTATGAATACCCGATGGGGCCGCTTTGACGCGACCGTCTACCACTTGCGAGCGCAGGATATCAACGGCGAACTCTTCGGCATAGGCGCCTATTACTGCGAGTGATTATTTTGAGCGCCGAGCAGTCGTGTTGCGACTTCCTCGCCGAGGGCGAGTGAGCTTGTGAGGCCCGGACTCTCAATGCCGAACAGCGTGACGAGATTAACGAGGTCGTGCATCTCGGGGCCATCGACGCAGAAGTCCGGCTGTTTTTCGCCCGGGCCGTGGATCTTGGGGCGGATCCCGGCGTAGTCGGGCACCAGCGTGCCGGTCGGGAGCGTGGGCCAATAACGCCGCACGTTGTCGTAAAAACTTTGTTCGCGCGTCGCATCGACGCTGTAGTCGATCGTGTCGACGTAGGCGAGATCGGGCCCGAGCACGGCCTGCCCGTCGAGATTCTTCCGATAGTGTGTGCCGAGAGCGCCCGGAATCGGCGGCGGGTAAACGAGCCGATTGAAGGGCGCCTTGCCTACGATTTTGAAGTACACGCCCTTGCCAAGGTGACGTTGTGGAATCTTTGAAATGGGGAAGCCCTCGATCAGCGCTGCCGCCTCTTGTGCTTGCAGACCCGCCGCCGTGACGAGATATCGGCAGCTGAGCGTCACCGCCGCATCGCCGCCCGATCGTACCTGCCAGCCGCCCGCAGCCTCTGCGCTGGCACCAATGAACGGTGACTCGCACACCACGAAGCCGCCGCGATTTTCGATTTCGCCGCGCAGTGCGAGCATGTAGCCGTGCGAGTCGAAGACGCCGCTTTCGGGTGAGAGCATGGCGGCGACACAGTGCAGTTCGGGCTCGAGCGCCTGGGCCTCAGCCATCGTCAGCATCCGCAGGCCTTCGACATCGTTGGCAAGACCTTGCTGGAACTGTTTTTCGATCGCGGGGATTTCGGCCTCTTCGTTAGCGACGACGAGCTTACCGCAGCGCCAATAGGGCACGCCGTGCGACTCGAGAAACGCATATAGCTTGCGACGCCCCGCGACGCACACCCGCGCCTTGAGAGACCCCGGTGCGTAATAAAATCCGGCGTGGATGACCTCGGAATTCCTTGACGAGACGCCTTCCCCAATGCGCGGACCGGCCTCGAGAACGATGATCGAGAGACCGCGCTTGGCTAGGGCGTAGCCACTCGCGAGCCCAACGGCTCCGGCACCGATGACGATGGCGTCGGCGTCGTACTCGCGCATGAATTATTGCGCCTGTTCTTCGGGCAGGCGCGGAATCGGGCCGTCCACCATCGCTGCGGCGTAGGCGACCACGGCGAAAACCGCCGTCGACTGCCGCAAATGCGCAGGGTCGACTTGATCGAGCGTGTCGTTGATGGTGTGGTGCACGTCGAAATACGTCGTCGCATCGAGTTGCGGTGCGAGCACCGGGACGCCGCGACGACGCAGCGGGCCAAGATCTGCGCCGCCCGCCGAGACGTTGTCACCGAGCTCGACGTTGAGCGACTTCACGACACGATGCACCTGCTCGATAATTGCCCAATAAGTCGTTGGCACTCGTGCGGAGAGTTTCCACACCGGCCCATCGCCAAGGTCCGCTTCCATGGCGAAGGCGTGACGGGCGACATCGTCATCACCCTCCTCGAGGGGATAACGCGCGGCGCCCGACAGCCCGAATTCTTCGTTGGCAAACAGCACCACCCGAATGGTGCGCCGCGCACGCGGGTTTACCGCGACTGCGGCGCGAGCAGCAGCGATCGCGATTGCAACGCCCGCGCCATCGTCTTGCACGCCCTGACCGAGGTCCCAGGAGTCAAGGTGTGCCCCGATCAGCACGATTTCATTGGCGAGATCGGTGCCCGGTAGATCACCGATGACGTTGGCCGAACGCACTTGCGGCAGATCGCGGGCAGTGACGCGCATTCGCACCATCACCTGATTGCCAGCGATCTTACCGCTGGGTCGCGTTTGCGCGACTTGGCGCTCGAGCAGATCGGCGTCCGGATTGGAGATGGACACCGCCGGAATACGCGGCGCCGATACTTTGTAGGACAGCGTACCGGTGTGGGCGATGCGATTTTTACTCGTACCCACCGAACGGATCACGACACCCGTGGCGCCGAGCGCTGCGGCGATGCTCGGGCCTTCCGTGCGCACGCGAACAGCTTTGCCGTAGCCGCTGCCATCGCGGGTGCGCTCCATACGTCCGTTGAAAAACACGATCTTGCCGCGCACCGTACCCTCGGGCAGGGCCTGCAGGGCGGGGATGTCCTGCACCATAACGATCGGGCCCTCGAGGCCTTCGTCGGCGGTGCCGATGCTGCCGCCGAGGGCGGTCGTGACCATCGGCATCGGGAAGGGCGAGAGCACCTCGAAGTTCGCCTCGCCGCGGATCCAGCGCGGCACGATCACTTCCTGCGTACGCACGTTCTCGAAGCCGAGCGCGCGCAATTTTTTGACTGCCCACTCAACGCCCGCCTTGTCACCGGCCGTGCCCGCGAAACGCTGGCCGACTTCACTGGTGAGTTCCTCGAGCATCAGAGTGCTTTCATCCGAGCGTTGAGCGATCGCGCGTACGCCGATGGCTCCGGCCAAGGCCTCGCGTGAGATTTCGATGGCCGGTGGGGGTGGCGGCACTTCGCCGCCCGCACTCGGGGCTGCGGCGTTTGGCGCGGCGGCGGTCGGGGCTTCAGAGTTCGGCTTGGCGTTACGGTTTTGCGCGAGCGTCGCGGTGGCCGAGGTCAAAAGACCAAGACCGCAGACGAGCGCGACCGTGAGCGAGCGCCGCACGGCTCAACCGAGCCGCTGTTGCAGCGCTGCGACTTGGGCGCGCAGCTGCGCCGGCGCACGCGCGCCGAACTCGTCCAAAAATTTCGCCATGTCCGCGGCCTCGGTACGCCACTCGTCGGCCTTGATCGACAACAGTTCGTCGAGCGCCGACTCGCTGATGTCGAGCCCGGCGAGATTGAGATCGCTCGGTCGTGGCAGGTTGCCGATGGCGGTCTCTTTGACCTCGGCGCGACCGCTGCAGCGCTTGAGCACCCAGTCGAGCACCCTCAGGTTGTCGCCGAAGCCAGGCCAAAGAAATTTGCCGTCATTATCGCGACGAAACCAGTTGACGTGATAAATCTTCGGCGGGTGCTTGAGCTTCTGGCCCATCGCGAACCAGTGCGACCAATAATCGCCGTAGTTGTAGCCTGCGAAGGGTTTCATCGCCATCGGGTCGCGCCGTAGTACGCCTGACTGCCCGATGGCCGCCGCCGTCGTTTCCGAGGCGACCGACGCGCCGACGAGCACGCCGTGATTCCAGTCGCGCGCTTCGTACACGAGCGGCGTGACGCCGCGGCGACGTCCACCAAAGATAATCGCCGAAATCGGCACTCCACGCGGGCTGTCGGCTTCGGGAGCGTAGCGCGGATTACGCTTGGCCGATACCGTGAAACGCGAATTCGGCTGCGCCGCCGGACCATTACCAGGCTCGTACGGCCGACCTTGCCAGTCGATCACGGGGGTGCCGGTATCGAGACCTTCCCACCACGGCTGATTGTCGGCGGTCAGCGCGACGTTGGTGAACAACGTGTCGCGCTGAATCATCTCGAACGCATTACGGTTGGTCTTGCGGTTGGTGCCCGGCACGACTCCGAAATATCCCGCCTCGGGGTTGATCGCATACAAGCGGCCATCGGGACCGGGATGCAGCCAAGCGATGTCATCGCCGACCGTCGTCACCGTCCAGCCCGGCATGGAGTCGGGCGGAATCAGCATCGCGAGATTGGTTTTGCCGCAAGCCGACGGGAACGCGGCCGCCACGTAATGCGTTTCGCCTTGCGGGCTCGTGAGGCCGACGATCAACATGTGCTCGGCAAGCCAACCCTCGTTGCGGGCCTGATAGCTCGCGATACGCAGCGCATGACACTTTTTGCCGAGCAGCGCGTTGCCGCCGTAACCGCTGCCGAAGCTCTCGATCGCGAGATCCTCGGGAAAATGCATGATGAAGCGTCGATTCGGGTCGAGTTCGCCGGTCGAGTGCAAACCTTTGACGAAGCTGTCTTCGCGGCTGATGCGCTCGAGTGCGGCGCGCCCCGCACGCGTCATCAACATCATGTTGATGACAACGTACGCACTATCGGTGATCTCGACGCCGCAACGGGCGTAGGGCGAGTCGATCGGGCCCATGCAGTAGGGCACGACGTACAAGGTGCGACCCTTCATGCAGCCGCTGAACAGCCCGCGCATTTTCGCGCGCGCTTCGCCGGGCGCCATCCAATGATTATTAGGGCCGGCGTCCTCCTGCTTCGAGGTGCAGACGAAAGTCAGGTGCTCGACGCGGGCGACGTCCGAGGGATGCGAACGCGCGAGAAAGCAATTCGGGTAATGCGCATCGTTGAGCTGTTGCAGCTCGCCGCTGTGCTGCAACTGGCCAATGAAATTTCGGTATTCGTCATCGGAGCCTTCGACCCAGTAAACCTCGTCCGCCTGCGTCAGTTCGCGCGAGGACGCCACCCACTCGGTGACCTGTTTCGAGAGTGTCGGTAGAGGCGGCATGGGTGCTGCGGCTGTAGCCATTCGGGGTGTCCCTATTCGTCGATATTCTGGAAAGGAAGCCAGTATAACGACTTGATTTTGCAGCGTCCCCGAGCCCTGTCCCGGTCGGTCCGCGAGGTGGGTCTTGTATAGGACTTGGACGGCGGGTAGCGTGCCCGCCCCATGCAGGCAATCGAGGACATGTTCGGCCCCGCCGGCCCGCTCGCGCGGCACTTGCCGGGTTTTACGCCGCGCAAGGCGCAGATGCGCATGGCGGGTGCGGTTGCGGCGGCGCTCAAGGCGCGGCGGCGGCTGCTGGTCGAGGCGGGCACGGGTACCGGTAAGACGTTTGCTTATCTGGTGCCGGCGCTCTTCGCGGGGCTGCGCGTGCTCGTGTCCACCGCGACGCGAACGCTGCAAGATCAGCTTTACTCGAAAGACGTGCCGCTCGTTGTGGGGGCCATCGGCACGCCCGCCAAAGTGGCGCTGCTCAAGGGGCGCTCGAACTATCTTTGTACCTATCGCCTGAAGCGCGAGGTGGCGCAGGGTGCGCTCGTTGGCATGGCGGTGCGCGATCCGCTCCTGGCGCGGATCGAGTCCTGGGCGCTCGTCACGCGTTTGGGGGATCTCGCCGAAGTATCGGGCTTTAATGAAAACCATGCACTTTGGCCCAAGGTCACCTCGACGCGCGACAATTGTCTCGGCACGCGCTGCTCGGAGTTCGCGAGCTGTCATGTCGTGGCTGCGCGGCGCGAGGCGCAGGCGGCCGATCTCGTGATCGTCAATCACCATTTGCTGCTGGCTGATCTGGCCCTCAAGGAAGATGGTTTCGGTGATCTGCTCGGCACCGCCGACGCCGTGATTCTCGATGAGGCGCATCAGCTACCGGACCTTGCCACCCAATTCTTTGGTGTGCAGGTCTCGAGTCGGCAAGTTGAGAATGCGCTGGCCGAGGGTCGGGCGGCGCTGCTGCGCGCCGGGGGTTCGCTGGCCGAGATCGGTAACGCCGCTCGCGCCGTCGAGGCCGCGATCGGCGCCGTGCTCGCGGCGATCGCCTCGCGCGCCGATCTCGAGTCGGCCGCGCTCGCGGTGGTCGCGGCGCTGCGAGATTTCGCGACCACCCTTGCCGATGCGTCGCGTGAACTCGCGGTCGAGCAGGTGGCGACGCGCGCGGTCGAGCTCGCCGCGGCGCTCGAGCGCGTGGCGCTGTGTACCGACGATGAGGGTGCGCGCACCAGCGAATCGAACGGACGCAGTTTTACGCTCGGTTTGTTGCCCTTTGATATTTCGGAGCGCTTTCGCGGCCTCGTCGAAGCACGCCCCGCGGCGTGGGTGTTCACCTCGGCGACGCTTTCGGTCGCGAGTTCGAGCCGGGAGGCGGATTTCAGCCATTTCGCTTCGCGACTCGGCTTGGCGGATGCCGAGGCGCTGCGCATCGCGAGCCCCTTCGACTTCGAGTCGCAGGCACTGCTCTATCTGCCTGCGGGAATGCCGGAGCCGACCTCGCCCGGTTACGTGGAGTCGGTCATCACCGCCTGCGTGCCGCTGCTCGAGGCCTCCGGAGGCGGAGCGTTCATTTTGTTCACGAGCCATCGAGCGCTCGCCCAAGGCGCGGCGGTGTTACGCGCGCGCTGGGATGGGGCGGCACTGGTACCAGTTCTCGTGCAAGGCGAAGGTCCACGCGAAAAACTGCTGCGCGATTTTCGCGAACACAGCAACGCGGTGTTGCTCGGTACCGCGAGTTTTTGGGAGGGCGTCGATGTGAAGGGTGAGGCGCTGCGGCTCGTGGTCATCGAGAAGCTGCCGTTCGCATCGCCCGACGACGCTCTGACCAAGGCCCGCATCGCACATCTGCAACGGCGCGGCGAGAACGCTTTTCGCGATTATCAATTGCCCGAAGCCGTGCTCGCGCTCAAGCAAGGCGTCGGTCGGCTGATTCGCAGCGAAACGGATCGTGGCATGATCGTCATCGCCGATCCGCGGCTGCTCAGCAAAGGCTATGGACGTACCTTTCGCGCGAGTCTACCGCCGATGCCCGTAACCCAGGATCGCGATGAGGCGCTGCGGTTCCTGCGTAAACTGCGATGAACATTCTGGCTCTAGACACTTCGACCGAAGCCTGTTCCGTCGCGTTGCACGTGGCGGGTCACCTGCTCGAGCGCTACCACGAGGTGCCGCGCGGTCACGCCGAACTGATCCTGCCCCTCATCGACGAGTTGCTGGCCGAGGCCGATATCACTCTCAAAGATTTACAGGCGATCGCCTTCGGACGTGGGCCGGGCAGCTTCACCGGCCTGCGCTTGGCGGCGAGCGTGGTGCAGGGGCTCGCCTTCGGCGCGGGGGTGGGGGTGGTGCCGGTGTCGACGCTGCGGGCGGTGGCGCGGCGGGCAGGCCTGTCTGCGAGGACGTCGGCCACGCATGTGCTCGTGTGCAATGACGCGCGCATGGATGAGGTCTATACCGCGGCGTTTTCCCTCGTCGGACCCGACCCGATCGCACTCGGCGCCGAGCAGGTACTCGCTCCGGGTGCGGTACGGTTGCCGTCGCTCGACCTTGGCGCGAGCGGTGGCTCGCCGGCGATCGGTACGCCGCGCTGGATCGGCGCGGGGCGGGGCTTCCGCGCGTACCCCGCGCTCGGGGCCTTGCGCGTGAGCGCGCTCCAGGCGGTATTCCTCGAGGAGGTATTCGACGAGCTGTTGCCTCACGCCGCCGATATCCTCGAACTCGCAATACCCGACGTCGCAGCGGGACGCGTGTTGCCGCCCGCTGCGGCATTACCGATTTATGTCAGGGATGAGGTGGCCAAGGTCCCGCGGCCTGTCATCACGCTGCAACAGTAGTGGTCTGAAATATGTCTGAAACACGGACTTCACGACTTCCGCTCATGGCCGCGAAACAAATTCTGGTGGTCGAAGACGAAAAGCCGATCCGCGACATGATCGGCTTTGCGTTGCGGCGTGCGGGCTTCGAAGTGCGCGAGGCGATCGATGTGCGCGCCGCGCGCGCCGAGCTCGCCAACCGTCGTCCCGATTTATTGCTGCTCGATTGGATGCTGCCCGAAATGAGCGGCATCGAATTCACGCGCCAGCTGAAGCGCGATCCCGAGTTGCGCGATTTGCCCGTCATCATGCTGACGGCGCGGGCCGAAGAGTCCGATAAGGTGGCGGGGCTCGAGGGGGGTGGCGACGACTACGTCACCAAGCCGTTTTCGCCGCGCGAACTGGTGGCGCGCATCAACGCCGTGCTGCGACGCGTCGATCCGGCCGTCGAGGGCACGGTCCTCGAGTTCGACGGTCTCGCGCTCGATCCGCTCGCGCACCGGGTGCTGGCCCGCGGCGCACCCGTGGCGCTGGGCCCCACTGAATACCGGATGCTGGAATTTTTCATGACCCATCCCGATCGCGTGTATTCGCGCGAGCAGTTGCTCGATCGGATCTGGGGCGGCAACGTTTATGTCGAAGAAAGAACGATCGACGTGCACATCCGGCGCCTGCGCAAAGCACTGGAGGAATTCGGGTACGATCGCATGGTTCAGACGGTGCGGGGCGCTGGCTACCGCTTTTCGACCCACGCGGAGTGACGTTGCTGAGGAATCCGTTCGAGGACTGGGGGTTCGCCCTCTGGCGAGTCGCGCTCGTCGCGGGAGCGGGGGCGCTCGTCGGGCTGTTCGTGGGTCATGTGTGGTGGGGTATCGTCGCGGCGCTCGCGCTCGAACTCGCAAGACAACTCGCCAACCTGCACAACTTGCTCGACTGGTTGCGACACCGCAATCGACGTGATCCGCCGGATTCGGGCGGGCTCTGGGGCGACATGGTCTCTCTCGTGTCGCGGCTGCATCGCCGCAAAAAATTCTACAAGCAGCGCATCCTGCGGCTCTTTCGCGAGCTGCGACGCTCGACGGCCTCGATGCCCGATGGCGTGGTCGCCCTGAATGCGGCTCGCGAAATTCTTTGGTTCAACCGCAAGGCCGCCGAACTTCTGGGCTTGAGACGTAAGACCGATTTCGGAATTGCGGTGGCGGGTCTCGTTCGCATACCGGAGTTTGCGAGTTACCTTGAGAAAGGCAACTTCGGCAGCAGTCTGCGAGTGCGGCCACGGATCGGCGAGGGGACTTGTCTCGAATTTCAGGCAATGCCTTACGGCGAAGGGCAGCTCTTTCTGCTGGTGCGCGATGTGACCCGCCAGGAGCAGCTCGAGACCATGCGCAAAGATTTCGTGGCCAACGCCTCGCACGAGCTGCGTACGCCGCTCACCGTGATTGCAGGCTATCTCGAAACTTTGGCGCTCGATGGCGATCTGCCGGCGGATCTGCGCATGCCCATCCTCGAGATGCGCAGGCAATCCGAGCGCATGACGGCGATCGTCGCGGATCTGCTCGAGTTGTCGCGCCTCGAGGCCAACGATGAGCAGGTGATCGGGCAGCCGATCGACGTGGCGGCGCTGCTTGCCGTGCTGCGCAAGGACCTCGTGACGCGTGACGGTGCGCGTCACACCGTGACCTTGAGCATCGACTCGCCGGATGGTCTGATGGGTGATCCAGGCCTCATCCACTCGGCGTTTTGGAACCTCGTCGACAATGCGGCCAAATACACGCCCGCGGGTGGCGCAATTGCGCTGCGCTGGTGGACCGATGGCGATGGCGGACATTTTTCGGTGACCGACAGCGGCCCCGGCATCGCAGCCGAACATTTGCCACGGCTGACGGAGCGGTTTTATCGGATCGATCCGGGCCGTGCTCGCGACACGGGAGGTTCCGGTCTCGGCCTCGCGATCGTGCGCCACGTGCTGCAGCGCCACGGTGGCGAATTGAAGATCGAAAGCGTCGAGGGTCGTGGCAGCACCTTCAGTTGTCACTTCCCGCATCTGCGCTTGGTGATCGAACCGGTCGCATTAGCCGCCGACACCCGCTATTCTCCCGCACAAGACGCTTGATCGCCGCGCCGCCTGCCGCGCGCCGGGTGCGATGCAGGCCACACACCGACTTCGGGGGTTCCGAACCGTGGAAACCGCAGATCTTTCGCAGCATATCTCGCGTCGCTTCAATGAAGACCTCGAGCGCGTGCGCGCCCAAGTGCTCAACATGGGCGGCTTCGTCGAGCAACAGCTCGCCAAGGCGGTTTCTGCGCTCGTCGAGGGCGACAGCACCCTAGGCGAGGCGGTAGCCCGCGACGACTTTCAGGTCAATAAAATGGAAGTCTCCATCGACGAGGAGTGTTCACGCATCCTCGCCACGCGCGCGCCGGCGGCCGGTGACCTGCGACTGATCGTCGCGATCATCAAGGCGATCACCGATCTCGAGCGTATGGGCGACGAGTGCGAAAAAATCGGCTACATCGCCTCGCGCCTCGCGGCACAGGAGCGTCCGGCCGACAAATACCGTGAAGTGAAGCATCTTGGGCGGGTGGTGCAGAATCTGGTCCACGACTCCCTCGATGCCTTCGCGCGCATGGACCCCGAGGCGGCGCTGCGCGTCGCTCGTCAAGATCGACTGGTCGATGAAGAGTACGAAGCCATCCAGCGTCAGTCGGTCACCTTCATGATGGAAGACCCGCGGGCCATTCGTCGCGTCATCGACGTCATGTGGGTGGTGCGCGCGCTCGAGCGC
>SXGR01064714.1_pt1 | contig 12314 bp, 12 predicted proteins | sample 3174711 | NCBI WGS metagenome assembly SXGR01 (sample SAMN11356860, study PRJNA531348) | freshwater metagenome | isolation source: freshwater sample F1-60 | place: China: Fuxian Lake, Yuxi | collected 2017-12-25
CGAGATGGCCGTCATCGGCTTCGAGTACGGCTACAGCGTGGGCGACCCCGAGGTCCTGGTGCTTTGGGAGGCTCAGTTCGGCGACTTCGTCAACGGCGCGCAGGTCATGATCGACCAGTTCATTTCCGTCTCCCAGCAGAAGTGGGGTCAACCCACCGGGATGGTGCTGCTGCTGCCACACGGCTTCGAAGGCCAAGGGCCGGAGCATTCGTCGGCCCGCATCGAACGTTTCCTCACACTTTGCGCCGAAGACAACATGTACGTGTGCAACGTTACGACACCGGCTCAATATTTCCATGTGCTGCGACGGCAGGTACACGGTGGCTCAGACCGCCGCGGCGTGCGCAAACCCCTGATCCTGATAACTCCCAAGAGCCTGCTGCGCCACAAGCGCGCCGTGTCGGGAGCTGACGATTTCACGGCCGGTACTTTCCGCGAGGTCATCGGCGAAACGTCGGCCATGGCGGCCGATCGCGTCACACGCGTGCTGATCTGTTCCGGCAAGGTTTACTACGATCTGCTGGCGGTGCGCGAGGAGAGGCGCGCGGACCATGTCGCGATTATCCGGCTTGAGCAGATGTACCCGTTCCCGAAGAAGGAACTGCGCGATCATATTCTCCGCTATCCGGACTCGGCGGACGTGGTGTGGGTGCAGGAAGAGCCGTTCAACATGGGCGGGTGGCGAGTGCTGAGCGATTTCATTCAGCCGCTACTTGAGGCGAGCCGCCGCGTGCTGCGCTACATCGGGCGGACCGAGAGCGCCAGCCCGGCGTCGGGGTCCTACAAGACTCACAACAAAGAACAGGCCGATATTCTCGACGCGGCGTTCTCAGCCGAACGCGTTTCGCCGATCAAGAAGGTGCGCATCGTGAAACGGCGGGCGAAGGTGGAGAAGGCTGTAACTTAGCAGTATGCCGCGAGGGCTTGCGCCTCCCGGGAATTTAATCTGAAACCGCAACCTGAAGGCTAACTCCAACTACCGCGGATTGCCCACCGTGGCCGTGATCGTGCCGGCGTTCGGTGAATCGATCGAAGCTTACTAAATGCGTGGCGATTGGGTTTGATTCGTTCAGGAGTGGAGGCGGGCTGATTTGGCGGTCGAGCGTTTGGGACAGTTGGGCTTGCGCGGTTTTTTCGCGGCTCGACTGCAAGCAGCGCAACTCAGCGAGGGCGAGAGAGTAGGACCTGCGGATGGAAGCCATGTACCGGGCGGCGCGCATGACGCCGTCGGTCAACGCGAGGCGGCCGGTTTCGGGCGAGAGCGAGTCCTCAAAGGCTTCGGTCTCGAGCCGCGCGGCACGGCGGAGTTTCCACTGATTGTTGGCGAGGATCTCGACTTGGTGAGCCTCGGTTTCGGTGGCAGGGGCGTGCTCGTCCATCAGAGTGGCGAGGAGACGGTCATAGGCAGCGGCGTCCTCTCCGGGGAGAATCGTATGGCCCTGGCCTGTGAGAGCGTGTGTGGTGCGGTTTTGGGCGACGCGAGCTTTGCCTTCGGGTGTGCGCGGGCCGGTGGATAGTTGCGCGTTGCGGCGGTTGGCTTGGATACGGCGATCCGAGGAGGTGGTGGTGTTGTTGTTTTTCAACATGATGGCAACAGTGTTGCCGGGCGGGGTTCGGGGGCGGCTCGGGCCGCCGGTGGCGGTGGCGTGGTAAGCGGTTGAGGGATCGCGAGGTTAGCGAGCGCTGAGTTTATTTGGCTGACGTGTGACCAGCGGGACTGGAGTTGCCAAATTGGGGGACAAGGGGGGCGCCCAATGCCTGCCACGCCGGAAATTGCCGGCGAGAGCATCATGCCGCACTACTTGCGCCCGCTTCGGGATCGCATGCTCCCGAAGGCCTGCCTCAAGACTGTTTGACGACGATGCCGCAAGGCGCTTCTACCTGCACTTTGAATTCGAGGAGCCGGTGGTTGACCCGTACCAGTTGCTGTTGCTGCTCAAGGACCTTCGAAAGGCCATCCACCTGTAACAAGTTCGCGAGTTGACATTGACAACGTGGCCACACAGAGACAACCGACCGTCGCCGACTACCAAAATTTGTACCACGGCCGTCGGACCTCGATCTTCGTCATTGCCTCCATCACCCTGTCGCGCGTAATGCCCGCGCCGTTCATCACTATAGTTGCAATTGAGTTCGTCTCGCGCATTAGCCCCAATACCAAATGGGTGCCGCTACTTTAGAACGACGGTCAAACGGCCTATAATCAAAGACTTGAGCTGATCGAAATGGTTTCCGATGTGGACTTGGAGCCGGGTTATGAGGATAACTCGGGTGCAAGTGCCGCAACAGGCTATTTGGATCGGGCGATCTTGGCCTGGAGTTTGAGCACGGCTTGAGAGATCTTCTCAAGCCGCTGGAGCGTGGTTTTGAGCTGGCGGAACTGGGCGGAGGCGGCCTTGTAGAGAGGCGCCGCTTCTGGCGACAGACGCACGTTCACGGTCTTCCCTTCGACCTTGTAGGTGAGTTCGAAATAGGGGCCATGCCGCTTGTTGGGATCGGAACGACAGGCGCAATAGGCTTTGCCACACTTGGTCATCCTCTTCAGTACGGTTCCCTTGCAGAAGTATTCCAGTTGATCCAAGCCGCCTGTGAGTTCCTGGAAACGCTGGGCGTGTTTGGCTAGCGCGCTCGGCGCCGGGGAGGGACAGGGAAGTGACATTATGCTGACGGTAATAATACCGTTAGTACATGGATATTGCAACTGCCGCTCCTCCTCCTCTGTCTACTCCGGCCGCCGTCGAGTTCGCTCTCTTGCAGTCCTGGCTGTCCTCCGCTACGGTTCTGCAACTCCCGCTCCATGCCATCGAAGCGCAGCAATCCGACAAGGGCCGCGAAGTCCTACGCCTCCTGTTGCAGGCACACCTGCAGCAGCGCGGTGACGGCGATGTCGGCCCCGCGTTGTTGGTCCCATCCGGCCACGAACAACTCCGCTATGCTCATCGTCGCCTGGGCACACGCTTGCTTACCACTGTGTTCGGCACCGTGGAGGTGAGGCGCTTGGGCTACTCCCGTCCGGGTGCGCCCAGCATCTTTCCCCTGGATCAGGCGCTCTCGCTGCCGAGGCGCTCGTGCTCTTATTAACTACAGCGCCGGCTGGTCAAGGCCGCCGTGCAGAACCCGTTCCTGGCGTCGGTGGAGACGATCGCCGAACTTACGGGCGTCTCCGTTTCCAAACGCAGCCTGGAACAAATTCTGCCGGACGTGGCCCAGGACTTTGACGCCTTCTACCAGCAGCGTCCGCCCGATGCCGCCACCGGCTCGCTTCTCGTCGCGGCCGTCGACGGCAAGGGCATTCCGGTCGTCAAGCCGGTTTCCCCGCAGCCCGCCCTCCGCTTGACCAAAGGCCAGAAGACCAACAAGAAGCGCATGGCGACCGTCGCGACCGTCTTCACCCGTGCGCCCTGGGTCCGCACTCCGCAACAAGTTCTGGAGTGTCTGTTCTCCACTGAACGCCGCACGCGCGGCGACAGAGCGGTGGCCCCGCGGCCGGAGAACAAGCGCGTGTCGGCCAGTATGGTCAAGGGCAAGTCCGCCGTGATCGATCGTGAGGGCCTCGCCCCTTTCTAGGCGGAGTTCCTGGTGCCTTACTGGAGGGAGCGCAACCCGGAGACCGAGAAGAAGGCCCGCCTGTTGCTGACGCTGGACCTGACGAAGTTCCAGTATTCCAAAGGTTTCCGGCATCCTGAGAAGGTCAACCCGGACAGCTATACGTTCGACCAGATGGGGCTGGATCGCCCGGGCAACGCGGAGATTCAGCTCGCGCTCTTCACCGATTATCAGACCAACATCGACCAGTACCCGCAGTGGCACGAGGCGTTGCGCCGAGTGCAGCCGCCGGTGCTCGCCATCTGGGGAAAGAACGATCCGATCTTCATCCCAGCCGGCGCCGAGGCCTTGAAGGGCGACGTGCCGAAGGCCGAGATTGAGTACCTCGATACGGGTCACTTTGCGCTCGAAGAGGATCTGGATGCGATCGCAAGCCGCATGCTGGTCTTTCTGGCCAAGCACGTTCGCTAGAACGAGAAAACTGGCAGCGTCGGCAGCGGCGCCACCCGTTCTTACGTCAGACCTGGGAAGGCGAAGAAATGTACGTCGCAGAGATCTGGAGATATCCAGTAAAGTCGATGGCTGGTGAGCCGCCGCAAAATGCCAAAGTTTCCGCGCTGGGAATTGCGGGCGACCGCGTGGTTCTGGTGGCGCATCCTCCCGGGCACGTGGTGACGGCGCGTTCCCATCCGGCGCTACTAGGGCACAAGGCGACCACCAGCGCGGAAGGGCTGGTGCTGGTCGATGGTCGGCCTTGGAACGACCCGAGCGTGTTAGCGGACGTTCGCAGCATCGCTGGGCCGCAAGCCGGACTGATCGAGGACCAATCGGAGGATCGTTTCGATGTTCTGCCCCTGCTGGTGGCGACCGATGGGGCCATCGCCGCCTTTGGTCGTGACGGCCGCAGACTGCGGCCTAACTTGGTGATCGGCGGCGTTGATGGTCTGGATGAACGCAAGTGGCCCGGCCGCAAATTGCGCATCGGCGAACTAACCATCGCGGTGGATAGCCTGCGCGGCCGCTGTGTTATGACCACCTATGATCCCGACACGCTGCAACAAGATCCTACGGTGCTCAAGGACATCGGGAAGCGTTTTGGTGGACGGATGGCGCTCAACTGCGCCGTGGAAACCGGTGGCGTCATCGAACTGAATCAACTGGTTGAGTTGACTTGAATCAAGCCAGTTCGGGACGCTGTCGCGCAGCACGCTCCCGCAAAGTCGCACAGTGTAGCGGAGACTGGTACGGGGCTGAAGCCGGTACCAAGCTTACTGCCTACGCTCAATCCGGGCAATCGGCCCGCTCGAGAAGCTGCAACTCACGACGGAAGTCTGGCGGGTTCTCCGATTGATAGCTCGCGTTCAACAGAATGACGCCGTTCGGACACCGCTTGCCGGCATGAATACTGTGCATCTGGCCGGCAGGGCCCTGGTTCGACTGGATGCTTGTCTCTAACTCGCCTTCACCGGCCAGCGTAACGGTTACCGCGCGGGTACTTGGGTAGGTGAGCTTCTCTTTGAATACGAAACCATCCGACAACGGCGCGATTTCCCAAAAGCCACCATCGTAGGCGACGGTGAATCCACGTTCATGTTTCTCCCTCAATATGCCGCCGGTTGTGCAGGCAGTCAGGCAGAACGAGAGCGCAATTAACACTGGCATTCGAACTACAGGCATACGTTGTTAGAGGCTTGATCGGCGGCTTGGGCTCTCTTCATCAGGTCTGTGAGCGTCGCCGCACGCAAATGGAACTCGGCGGGCGGTCGTACCGGTCGCCGTGCCCCCTACGCCATTGTTTTGCGGCAGTTCGATTGGGGCTCCCGTCTCTTGTCCAATCCGGTTGCACGATAAGGGGCGCGCAGCCGCCCGCGCGTAAGTGACTGCGCTATCAGGTGTCGGGCCGTTAATCCAAAAAGCACCGCCTCGTGGGCGGTTACCTTCCGCCGGGTAGCCGCTTCCAGGCATTAGCGGAACTGGAGTTCTCTTACGGCGGCCACCGAGCCAACGCGCGGTAGCGTCACCTGTTCGAACCCAACGCTGACCGTGCGCTTCTGCGCCCCGCAAGCGAGACCGGCGAACTGGGCGCGGTCCTGCACATAGAAGTTAAAGACTGCGACTTTGGCTCGAATGCGGATTCGAGCGGTTTGACCGGAGCAGGTGGCGTGCTCCAGGACGCCCTCGACGCGGCTCAGCGACGGCTTGTAGTCAGCCGATAGAATCTCGACATCGCCGTCGCCGGACTTCACCGGCACTGCAGCGTCTTGGCGCGATGCATCCCGGGCCGAGCGATCCACCTCCGCCGCAACGGCCTCTGGCAGCCCACGCGCTTGTTCAAGTACCGCGGCAGCTTCCAGGAAGCGGCCATTGCGATAGGCGCGCATTCCGAGCCAGTAGAAGCCGTAGCCGCAGTTCTCGCTGCCCCGCAAGCGCTCGGCGGCAAGCGCTACCAAGTCAGCAGGTGGCGCCGGATGCAGACCTATGCCGCGGGCCAAATCGCAGGCTGCGGCAGCGTCCTTGCGGCAGTCGAGATCGGCGCGGCGATGGTGAAGCGCATCGCCGAAAAGGCCAGCGGCCTCGGCCACGTCACCGAGTTCGCGTTGCCACCTACAACCTTCGTCACCCGCACGGACCAGCTTCTGATAGGCGCGCCGCGCCTCCTCCTTTCCCCCGCTCCAGCCTTCGACGCTCGCCGTGGTGGCCTCGATATCGAACCCGTCGGCATCGAAGGCGGCGAGCTTCGTTTTGGGCCGGATCAACGGGGCGGATTGCGTCTCGAGATTGCCGGCGGCGAAATGCGCAAGCAGATCCGCGTGCACCTGCTCGAGATCCCGATGGTAGACGCTTTTGAAGGCCTCGGCCGCGCTCTCTCCTTTTAGTGAGATCGCATCGCGAAATGTGGTCCAACCTTCCCGATAACGCTCGGAGCTGATGAGCATGTGAACCAGCAGCCAGCTTTCGGAATAGAACATGTCCTCGGACAGCGCCGTGGCGCTGCGGCGTGATGGTCCCCGGGTCACCAGGTCGCCGACCTCAAACCAGGGCGAGGCATGCAGCCGGGCCACGCGATCGGGCAGGGCATGGCCATACTCGGCGCGGGCGCCGACCGAGCGCAGTGTGGAATAATATTCGGCGATGCCTTCGTTCAACCAACGGGGATACCGCCCGCCGGAATACTGGACGGCGAGATGAGTGTATTCGTGGATTACCGCCCGCCGGAATGTGGCGTCCAGTCCCTGCAACACAATCGCGTCGCGACCTGGCAAGGGCACATAGAAGCCATAGGCCAGCCCTGGGCCGCGCATGCGGGCAAACTGGGCGCTGGTGGCAGGCACGAAGATCAGCGGCGAGCGTGCGTGGGGCGAATGGAGCTTGGCCGACTGCTCAAAAAACGCTCGGGCAAATTCCAATTCATGGAGAATCGCGGTGGCCTCGGGATCGCTCGGCGCGAGAATCTCGAAGTGTTCGGAAACCAGCCGCTGGTAGGGCCCGGCTGCGGCCAACGTGAGTGCAGTAGAGGTGAACAGGGCAGCAAGGCGCATTCGACTCGCAGTATATCTCGCCCCGCCGGTGCTGTCTCACACCCGCTAATGCGGCGGGGGTTTTCATCCGATAGAAGTGAGCCGAACCCGGGCCCGGGTTCCAGGCTATAGGAGGGTGCGTGCCAACGCCTACGAGTCCTGGCATAATAGAGCAAATGCCTAGTCATGAAGAAGGAGAGTTTGAACTCGTGCTTGGCAACAAACAACTGCTGAGCATGTTCTTTCTCGTGATACTGTTGCTCGGCGTCTTTTTTTCGATGGGATACATCGTCGGACGCAACACGACTCCGGCGACGACGCTTTCGGCGACCAACCGTACGCCTCCCATCATGGTTGACGCAAACGGGGGTACGGCGATACCTCGGCCCGACCCAACCAAGCCAAGCGCCTTGGACAATCCGCCGAGGGTCACGCGGCCGAGTGTAGACCCGTCTCCTACGTCTGCTCCTATCAAGACTGAGCCGGTCAAAGTTGAGCCGGTAATACAGCCCCCACCGATCAGGCCCGTGCCGGTGACCAAGGTAGAGCCCAACCCTGAGCCACCGGTTAAGACAGCGCCGGCCACCCAAAAGGGCAGCACTTTCCTTCAGGTGGTTGCGACCAGGCGCGCTGACGCCGAAAAAGTAGTGGCAACGCTCAGCCAAAAAGGCTTTGCCGCTTCGATGTCACCTGTGCCCGACTCGGCTCTAGTGCGCGTGATCGTGGGCCCCTTGGCCGACAACGCCGCCGTCGCTAAGAACCGGGAAGGCTTGCAGGCCGCTGGGTACCAGCCAATCGTACGAAAGTTTTGACGGGGCCCCGCAAGGGGCGACCGGGCCTTATCAGTTTCTACTGAGGCTTCAATTCGCCAACACTCGGAGCAATGGCGGGGGTTGGCTGGGTCTTGACTATAGCCGGAGCCAGGGCCGACGGAGCGACGGCACCACCAGGAACGGCCGCCTTCACGGGGGCCAGGATCACATGGTAGCTCTTGCCTTCGAGCTTCATCTGACCTTCTATTTGCCCTACGCCGTCCAGGTCGCGCGCGAACCGATGCAATAGCTTGGCGCCTAAATCGACGTGGGCGATTTCACGGCCGCGGAACTGCACCACGGCTTTCACCCGGTTGCCTTCTCTCAGGAAGCGCAGGGCGTGATTCTTCTTGAAGTCGTAATCGTGGTCGTCGGTGTTGGGGCGGAACTTGAGTTCCTTCACCTGGATGATATGCTGTTTTTTCCGAGCGTCGTGTTGCTTCTTTTTATTCTCGTACTGCCACTGCCCGTAATCCATGGCTTTGGCGACAGGCGGTTCGGCGGTGGGAGAGACGAGAATCAAATCGAGCCCAAGCTCCTGGGCGCGGCGAATCGCATCTTGCGTGGGCATCACCGCCATGGTTCCATCCGGGAACACGGCACGGACTTCACGAGCCCGGATCGCTTCGTTGACGTTTTCTCTAATGCGGGGGCGGCCGCGGGGCGGGAAGTTTCTGGGTGGATACATTCAGTAGATGTCTGCTACCTGCGATGCTAACTCGGATGCGCCTGAAAATGCAACCACTTCTTTGCGGTCTACCATTCCGCTAATAGTAATTCGAGCCCGCCCTCAATCAGAGGTTGGGCGGCCCAGGCGCCCTGGCCGCCGGCCAGGTGACCGCGAACCACGACGTTTGGCTCCTGGAAAATCCTCTCGGCAGAGGAAACCTCAACGGGCGCTCCCTGACAGAAACCTCTTACGCCAGTAGCGAGCCGAAGGGAAAGGCCAGCCGAAAGAGAGCCTTCGAAAAAGCAGTCAGGATCCATGATCAGCTCACCGCGGGCGGTCAACCTGCCCCGCGTAACCGAACCGCCGCCGATGTGCAACGTTCCACCACATTTAATATCGTCATCGATGAGACTGCCGGCAGGACACGAAAAAGATCCCCGGACCACCAACTTGCTCTTGATCCAGACCGGGGCCGACAGGGTCAAGCTGCCGTCGTAAACCCAGGTATCAGCCCCGAGCGGCATGAGTTTATCGGGCCGGAAGCCTCGAACGGCTCCGAACTCTGGAATGTCACTGGTCGAAGGCAGGGGAACCTCGAGCAATCCGCGAAACGCCGGGGGCTCGGCAATGCCGCCGAAGTGGCCTTGCGTCTGAACCTCCGGCGCAAACAATTGAGCCGCGCCTGCGTCGAGGCTGAGTTGAATGGCGCGCTCCGACATGGCCGCTTCACCAACCCAGGCACCGGCACGGATATCCAAAGTCCCGGCTGTGTCCACCCATGTATCGACACGCGCGCCCAAGCCGAGGACACAGTTACCCTCGACACACAGAGCCGCCAACTTCGAGTTTTTTTTCCTACGACACAGTCCCCGCCCACATAGACGGGTGCTTCAAACCGGCTGCCAGCGCCGGATTTAAAATCGCCGCGCACCACGAGAGGCTCGCGAAACAGGAAGTTCGGGGGGGCAGTCAACAAACTCAGCCACTACGGCGAAATGCTTCCCCAACTTGAGCACTTGAGGATTAAGATCCCCCGAACGGGGGTGAAGTGTGAGCCAGGCCCGGGCCTGCTCGCGGAACAGTGGGCTCGATTCAAGGTCTAAGGTCACGTGTCCTTACCGAAGAGGAAAGCACCGAAGTGGAGAGCACCTTAGGCCCTCAATAAGGTTTATCGTCTGCTTGCTTTGGAAACTTTACTCAGCGTGGGACCTGCGAGCTGAAACCAGACGGGCCGCTACTGCGTCCCAGGACTTGTTATACTAGCTCTAAGGGTCAGCGGGAGTATCCAACGAATGGATTCGAAGCGTGGCCCGGATCTCTTCGCCGCATCATCATCATAATGAAGTCCTTGGCTTGTTTTCCGATCTCTCTCGCGCTGGCCGCGACCCTGGTAGCCCAAACGGCTCCAGTCATGAATTTCACCACGGGCCAAGCTGCCCGGTTGGTAATCGGGCAACCGACGTTCACCGCGCAGGATAACAACTCAAACCAGCTCATAGTGGGCGGAGTGGGCGGTATTGCCTATGGCGGCGACATGCTCGTCGTTACCGATGCGAACCGGCTGCAAGCCTCCCCGGTTAATCACCGGGTGTTGATTTACAAGGGATTGGGCAGCAAACTCCCTGCCCCTACGGCCGAGCTGTTTCCCACCACACGCTGCCCGGTTTGCATCGGTGCCGCGGACGTTGTGCTGGGACAGCCGGATTTCGTGAAACTTGAGTTGAAGGCTCCGTCGAGCAGCACCGTGCGGGCACCGGTCGGGACGGCCACCGACGGCAAGATCCTGGTGGTGGCCGATACCGACTTCAATCGGGTGCTCATCTGGAATACGATCCCACAGTCCAACAACGCGCCCGCCGATGAGGTGCTGGGCCAACCGGACTTCAGCAATGTGATTGCGAACGAAGGCCGACAGAACAGGCCCAGTCAAAAATCGTTCCGCGGCCCGCAAGGGGTGTGGGTGCAGGATGGGCGATTGTTCGTCGCCGACACGGGCAACAACCGCGTCCTGATCTGGAACACGATCCCGCGCTCGAATTTCGCACCAGCCGATCTCGTCATCGGGCAAAAAGATTTCACAAGCGTTACGCAGCCCGATCTCACCAAGACGACGATCGACGCCAAGCAGGACAACCTGCTGACTCCAGTGGCGGTGACCAGCGACGGCACGCGCATGCTGGTGACCGACCTTGGTCACAACCGCGTGTTGATCTGGAACGCGATTCCGCGCTCGACCAATCAACCGGCCGATCTGGTGATCGGACAGCCGGACTTTACCCAGGCTGTCCCCAACAACACAACCCAGCTTTGCCCGACGGGCCAGACAGATACAGAGGGTAAAGAGGTATTGTTGCCACGTTGCGAATCCTCGCTGGAGTTCCCGCGCTTTGCCCTCTCGGACGGCCGCTACGTGTTTGTGGCCGACGGCGGAAACGACCGGGTGCTGGTGTTCAACGAAATCCCCAAGGTGAATGGCGTCAAAGCCGATGCCGTGTTAGGACAGATCGGCAATCGCGTGAATCTGATCTCCGATGGCGCCGACCCGCGCGGGATTGCCAGCTCGGGGGCGGTACGCACACCGCACTCGCTGGCTTTCGACGGCCGGAACCTGTATGTGACCGACCCATTCAACCGGCGGGTGATGGTCTTCACGATGGGGGAGCGCAAGATCCAAAACACGGGCGTGCGCAACGCCGCCTCAAAGGAGATTTTCGCGGTCGGCTCGATCTCTTTCTCTGGTGAGGTCAAGGAGAATCAGGAGCCGATTTTCAAGATTGGCGAGAAGGAATACAAGTACAAGACGGTGAAGGGTGAAACCTTCGCCACGCTGATCGCCGCGGTCGTTCAACTCATGAACGCCGCGCCGGGCGACCCGCTCTTGCTAGCCACTCCCAACCTCGTGCGGAACTCGATCATACTGACGGCGCGCGAGGCTGGATTCGAGGGGGATAGGGTGACGTTTACTGTGTCGCAAACTGCCACCGACAGCACTCTGGCCGCGACGACCTCTGGCGCTACGCTCCGTGGCGGCCAGGATGCGGCCCTCATCGCGCCCGGCACGATCGTGTCTTTGTTCGGCGAAAACCTTTCCGAAGTGGAAGCGGGCGCCGATCCAAACGCCAAGGATCTACCGCTCGAAATCGGCGGCGTGCAAGTCTATTTTGACGGCATTCGCGCGCCGATATTTTCTGTCAGCCCCACCGAAGTGCGGGCGCAGGTGCCGTGGGAAGTGCTCGACACGCAAAGCGTCAACGCGTGGGTGAGAACGGTCAAAGGGAACGGCGAAGTCTCGGTCAGCAGCGCCGTATCGGTGCCGATTGTTCTGCAGAATCCCGGCATCTTCGCGGTGCCCGGCACCACCGAACCGCGCCCCGGCCTTGTGATGCACGGCAGTTCATACTCGGTGGGCACGGTGTCGGTGGACGGATCGATTCGCGCCGACGACGTCGCGACTGTAGTGATTGAGGATCGCGAATATAAATACACGGTGGTGGCAAGCGATACGCTAGCGACCGTGCGCGACAAGTTAATCGCGATCATCAATCAGGACCCTCGCGTGGAAGCCTTTCCGGCCGGCTCTTTCACCCGCATCCGGTTGCGCGCGCGTATATTGGGTCCGGATGGCAACGACATCGCCTACTCGGCGAAGTCGCGCGACGGCGATCAGTTGATCCTGACCGCCACCACGCCGCGCTTGTGCTGCTCCAATTCGGGGCCGGTGACCGAAGATAACCCCGCGCTGCCCGGCGAGACTATCATTGTCCTGGC
>SXGR01080587.1_pt1 | contig 12314 bp, 11 predicted proteins | sample 3174711 | NCBI WGS metagenome assembly SXGR01 (sample SAMN11356860, study PRJNA531348) | freshwater metagenome | isolation source: freshwater sample F1-60 | place: China: Fuxian Lake, Yuxi | collected 2017-12-25
GCCCTTTTGAGTTTCTCGTCATACCAAGAATTGAAAATTTGGAGAAATATCCATTGCGTCCAGCGGTAATAACTTTCATCGGTTGTGCTGATGCTTCGTCGTTGATCGTGGGCTAAACCAAGTCGTCGTAATTGACGGCGATAGTTTGCGATATTCGACTCGGTGTTGATTCGTGGATGAACGCCAGTGACGATTGCATGTTGTTCTGCGGGCAAACCAAACGAGTCGTAGCCAATTGAGTGCAAAACATTTTTTCCTGTCATTCGTTTGTACCGACCGAAAACATCGGTTGCGATGTAACCGAGCGGGTGACCAACATGAAGACCTGCACCAGATGGATACGGAAACATATCAAGAATAAATAATTTCTCGCGATCAGCAACTGCCGATTTATCCACCAGGGGCCCTGCTGAATTTGGCGCTTCAAAAGTACGGTTTTTCTCCCAGATGTTTTGCCACTTTTGCTCGATAGTCGCAGCCAGCAAAGCGTTATAGCGATAAGCCGGGATTGAGCCCCCGCGCCCCGCCTGAGATGTGTCTGTTGTTGAGCCCATGACCTCCGTATCCTAAACGGCGTATGGCTAATCAACGACGACGCCCAAAATCTGCACGAACTGACACTCGCCGCCGCTTTGCTAGAACCGCACGGCTGAGTGAAACCTTGCGCGAAGTTATTGCTGACGAATTAAGCAAAATCGATGATGACCGTCTTGGCTTTGTGACGATTACATCAGTTGATGTTGACTCCGAAATGAATCGCGGCATCGTCTATTACGACTCAATTCAAGGTGCTGATGGCGATGAGCAAATTCTCGAGGCTTTAAACGAGTATCGCAAGCGCCTGCAGAGCGCAATTGCCGATCAGGTGCGTGCACGACGAACACCAATTCTGCAGTTTCGCCCAGATGATGCAATTCGTGCGGCACAACGGATCGACGAAGTTTTGCGCCAGGACGAAATTCGTCGCAAAGAACTTTTTGGTGACAAGAAATCTGAGAGTTAATTCGCGTGGCTCGGCGTAGGCCACCGACTCGACACGGGTTGGTGATAGTCGACAAGCCGTCCGGAATGACAAGTCATGATGTAATCAATGTTTTGCGTAGGCAACTTGGTGAGCGTCGTATCGGTCACGCAGGCACGCTCGACCCAGATGCAACCGGCGTTCTGCTTGTCGGCGTCGGTTATGTCACACGGCTGTTGACTTTTCTTTCAGGTCTCGACAAAACCTATACGGGCCAAATTGTCTTGGGCACCGCAACTTCGACACTTGATTCTTCTGGCACCGTTACTGCCACTCATGACATGTCTGGCGTGACAGTTGACGAAATTAAACGTGTCGTCAGAGAAAGATTCACCGGAAAAATTAAACAGATACCACCGATGGTGTCGGCACTTAAAGTTGATGGTGTTCGTCTTCATGAGTTGGCCCGTCAAGGAGTCGAAGTTGAGCGGGTGGCGCGCGAGTTGACGATTCATAGTTTCAAAGTTCTTGGTATGCCAGAGCCTGGTGTCGTCGAAGTCGAAGTTCATTGCAGTTCAGGCACGTATATAAGGTCTCTCGCCGACGACTTGGGTCGTACACTCGGTGGCTCGGCGCATCTGCGCAATTTGCGAAGAACGGCGGTCGGCTCCTTTATACAAAGCGAGACTTCATCGCTTGATGCAGTCGTTGTGCACGAACCGATTACCGCAGTACGAACAATGAGTCGGGTGGTTGCTAACGACGAGATGAAAGCGATGATTAAAAATGGCCGAGAGTTGGAGAAGTTCGACTCGCCAGATCCTTGGGTTTTGGTAGATGACATCAACACGGTTTTGGCGATCTATGTGCAAAGTGCTTCAGGTCGGGCGAAGCCAAGCGTTGTAATGGCCAACGCAGTATCGTGAAATTCAATGATCATTGTTGATGACACGAGTTTTGACTTCGGTCAAGGCGCAACAGCACGTCGCAGTGTCGTAACGATTGGTGCCTATGACGGTGTTCATCGCGGTCACCAAGCAGTAATCGAACAAGTTCGCCGACAAGCGCAAACGCTTGATGCACGAAGCATCGTCGTAACTTTTGATCGACATCCAGCAAGTGTCGTACGTCCAGAATCGGCGCCATTGCTGTTGACCGATTTGGATCAAAAACTTGAGCTACTTGCTGCCACGGGAATTGATGCAACTTGCATCGTCAAATTTGACGAATCCTCAAGCCGTGAAGTGCCGAGTGATTTCGTCGAACGAGTTTTAGTTGATGGATTATCAGCCAAGCGGATAATCATCGGCGAGGATTTTCATTTTGGTCATAAGCGGGGCGGCAATGTCGCCTTGCTTCGTGAACTTGGGCCTAGGTTTGATTTTGATGTCATACCAATTGAGCTGATCGCGCGCGGTGATGGAGTTGATGAGCCAGTAAGTAGCACGGCGATTCGTCGAGCACTGGCGGGTGGCCAAGTTGAACTTGCGACCCAGTTGCTCGGCCATCATTTCGAGGTGCGGGGCAAAGTCGTTAAGGGTGATCAGCGTGGTCGAACAATTGGCTTTCCAACGGCGAACATCGAAGTGCCCAAGGTGATTTGTACTCCCGCTGATGGTGTCTATGCAGGCGTGTTGACGCGAGCCAATGGCAAAACGAAGGTTTGCGCGATCAACTTGGGTCGACGGCCAACTTTTTATGAGCACGCCGACCATTCGTTGTTAGAGGCGCATCTACTTGATTTTGATGGCGATCTTTACGGTGAAATCGTGCGAGTTTCGTTCTCGCATTTTTTGCGAGGTGAACGAAAGTTCGAAAATATCGATGCGCTGAAAATGCAACTTAAGCACGACATCGAACAAACCCGAGCAGTCTCAAGCCGCTAAATCAACTTTTAATGCGCAGCAAACTCGGTTGCTTTGTCGTACAGAGTTGAGCGTTGGCGCAATGTTCGACCGAGCGGTTCAACAATCTCTCTGAACGAATCTTCGGTCATCTCTTGACCGTGGCTTGCGCCGGCAGCACGCGAAATATTTTCGTTCATTAGCGTGCCACCCAAGTCGTTGCAACCTGCTTGCAGTAACTGTGTCGCACCGGCGTGACCAATTTTTGTCCACGACACTTGAATGTTGGCAATCAGTCCGTGATAAGCGATTCGGGCGATTGCATGCATCAAAACTGTTTCTCTAAAAGTTGGACCACGACGCGATTTATGTTGCAAATAAATCGGTGAAGCCATATGTACAAACGGCAGTCCAACAAACTCGGTGAAGCCACCAGTTTCTTTTTGTAGCTCTCGGGTGCGCACGATGTGTTTGGCCCAACTAATTGGATGTTCAACAGAACCAAACATAATCGTGATATTTGAACGCAATCCTGCTTTATGTGCAACTCGATGACACTCAAGCCACTCTTCAGAGTTGATTTTGTCCGAGCAGATAACTGCACGCACATCATCGTCCAAAATTTCGGCTGCAGTGCCGGGCAGTGAAGCCAAACCCGCTTCCTTTAGTCGCATTATGTATTCGTGTAGAGGCTCGCCAAGTCTCTTTGCGCCCTCGGTTACCTCAAGTGCTGTGAAGCCGTGAATATGCATTTGTGGCACGGCATCTTTAACAGCCCGTGCGACATCAATGTAATAGTCACCATCAAAATCAGGATGAATCCCACCTTGCAGAGTTACTTCGGTAGCGCCCTTTTCCCAAGCCTCGCTGGCTCGCAACGCAATGTCATCAAGTGTCAATAGATATGGCGTGCCACGCAGGTTCAAACTCAGCGGGCCTTTCGAGAATCCACAAAACTTGCATTTGAAGGTGCAGACATTGGTGTAGTTGATGTTGCGGTTATGCACCCATGTAACTACGTCGCCAACAACTTTCTTGCGCAATTGGTCGGCAAATGCGGCAACAGCATTAACTTCTGGTCCACGGGCACCAAACAGCGTAATTATTTCATTTTGATCAACTTGCTGACCGATTTCAACACCGCGCAAAACTTCGGCAACTGGACCAGTTTTAATCCTCTTGCCATCATTGCGGGCACTGATCAAAGCTGGTGGGGGATTATTCGCCCCTGAATACCACTGCGTTGAGCGGTGACCGATCAAAATAACCTCAGCGCCATCCTGCACCACATCAGCCGCCGTAACTTTTTCTGGCCAAACTTGACCTGGATCATCGCGACCTAAACCTTCAGCGTCGCTACGGTCGAGAACTTTGAAGTGCAAAGATTCGTCGAGCCACTTTGTTGGTGCAGTTGCAAACTCTGGATAGATCGTTAGTCGCGGAGCCAAAACTTTGTCGCGCAACTCAGTTGCAGAGCGCAACTTGTCGAGCGCAGGCCATGGCCGCTCTGGGTTGACGTGATCTGCCGTAACCGGCGAAACGCCACCCCAATCGTCGATGCCAGCGTCGAGCAAAACACCGAAGTCGTCGCTCAGATTTGGTGGAGCCTGCAAATGAATTTCGGGCGGCAGGATTACTCGCGCGGCAGCGATTGTCCACAAGTATTCGTCTTGCGGGCAGGGCTTTTCGCGTTGCATGATCGTAAGAGGTTTCGGCAAAAAGTTTTGCACGATCACTTCTTGAACATGGCCGTATTTTGCGTGCGATGCAGCAATGGCTTGAAGTGCGACGATGCGGTCTTTGCGGGTCTCACCGATGCCAACCAAGATTCCAGTTGTAAAAGCGATGTTCAGTTCGCCAGCGAAGTTCAATGTGTCAAGACGACGCTGAGGCTCTTTATCCGGCGCGCCGCGATGACAATCTAAGTCGTCGCGCAAAGTTTCGATCATCATGCCTTGTGATGGTGAGACGCGTCGCAACATCGCCAATTCGTCGCGATACAAAGCACCGGCATTTGAGTGCGGCAACAAACCAGTTTCTTTGAGAACCAGCGCCGCCATGTCGTGCAGGTAGTGCACGGTGCTGTCGTAACGATTTTGTTTCAACCATTCGCGCGCCACTTCATAACGCAATTCGGGTCGCTCGCCGAGTGTAAACAGTGCTTCATGACACCCAACTTTTGCGCCTTGCTTGGCAATTGAAAGCACCTGCTCGGCGGTCAGGTAGGGGTTTTCTAGTCGCGCAGGAGGCTGGGCGAAAGTGCAGTATCCGCATTTGTCTCGACACAACATCGTCAGCGGTATGAAAACTTTTGGAGAGTAAGTAACTCGACTACCAAAGGTCTCATCGCGAATCGCACGCGCAAGATCCATCAGCTCGCGAGTGGGGGTTTCGGCTATTGACGTATCAAGTACGCGAATGCGCTCGGACAACATGGCCCTCCAAAAGGGATAGATGAAATTATGTTGAGAGCGCCCGACCAAGCCCCTTCACCGTGTTAGAGAGGTGGTGAAACTTGTATCTGCCGTGCGCCCCTAACCATAGCGCCGATTTTTACCTTCGTGCAAGCGCTGTTTATAACCTGAGGCGGTTATTTAACAAGTGCACGAAAAAGGGCACGAACATTTTGCCCAGATATCGGCACGCGGTGTCCTGTGCGCGAAATGAACCCGAGTTGCACACCAGTTGAAGGGTCTAGCACGGTGAAAACTTGCTCGTGCCCATCGGCATCGACAATTACATCTGTGAGCAATGGTATTTTCGCTTCGGCGAGAGCCTGTTGCACAAAGCCTGCGTTTAAAACTTCGATCGCAATGTGTTGAACGCCAGAACCGTGCGCCGCCAAGTGTGCATCAACACTCGGATCACCAGGGCCAACCAAAACCACGGTGACCCCACCTGCGTCTGCGGTAACGATCGCAGAATCCTGGGTGCGAGTGATTTTGAAACCTAGTCCTGTGAGAAAATTCATCGCTGAATCTAAGTTGGCAACCGCAACAACAACATGATCAATTCGGCAGGCAACAGTGTCGAGTGCCGATCGCAGGGTTGATCCTGAAGTATCCGCCAATTTACTCGGCGCGGTCTCGTGGCGTTCTTCGGCAATCTCGATTCGATGCGTCTCTGCCAGCAAGATTCGAAAAAGTTGTTCTGTGAAGTCTGGGTCGACTTGTTTATCGATCGCCCACTGTCGACGCACGGTCAAAACCTCTCGCACTCGTTGTGGCTGAATAACTGCGGTAGCAGTTCCGGCTTTGACTTCAGCGACTTGGCGACAAACTTCCATTCGCTCGGCGAGCAACTTGACGATCGCCAGATCTATTTCGTCTATTTTTTGCCGCAGTTGCGAGAGGTCGCTCATCGTCGCCACCACTTTTTGCGCGACGAACCTTGCACATTTATTGCCGACGAACTCATGCGTGCGATGTGCTTGGCCATCATGTCCATTTCGATATTTACTTTGTCGCCGACTTTGCGCACACCCAATGTCGTCACTTCTGTGGTGTGTGGTATCACCGCGACACAAAACGTGTCGGCACTCAAATTGAATGCCGTCAGGCTGATGCCGTCAACCGTGACTGAACCTTTTTCTACAATCAGGTGCATCAAATCGATTGGTATTCGCACAACCAAGTTCGGCACCTCTGAAACAATTTCACCGACTGCATCCACATGACCCAAGACAAGATGTCCGCCGAGTCGATCACCTAGCGCCATCGGTCTTTCAAGATTGACGACATCACCCACAGATAATGTGCCGAGATTTGTGCGCGAGAATGTTTCATCGCTGACGTCAGTCATCCACGAATTCTGGTCAATTTCAACGACTGTCAGGCAGCAGCCATTAACGGCGATTGATGAGCCAACTTTCGAGCCGTCCAACACTGTTTGAGCCGAAATACGCAGCCGTGAGCCGCTTCGTTCGGCAACTCTGCCAAGTTCTTCGACGATCCCAGTGAACACGCCTTACGACACTACTTAGCTGGCAGAACTAATGCAGGGTGGTTTCGCGAAGGATTGGTCATAGATTGAGAGGGTCAAGTAGGGCTCATACCTCTAGCTTGGTGCCATTGACCAATAGGCCAGGGCGACCAGATATTTCGCCGGCTAGTAAATCTGCTGGTGAAACTTCGAAAGGCAAATTCAAAGTGGCGAACACTCCAATAAAAGATGTCATCAGCAAGCATGGACAGCATGCGACGGACTCGGGCTCTCCAGAAGTACAAATTGCACTTCTCACAGAGCGAATCAATAGTCTCACCGAGCATCTCAAGAGCCATGTCAAGGACCACCACTCACGTCGTGGATTGTTGATGATGGTTGGTCGGCGTCGTCGAATGCTTGATTATGTCCGAGATCAAAACATCGAGAAGTATCGAAAACTTCTTGACGATCTCGGACTGCGTCGTTAAACAGTCACAAAGAAAAAACCAAAAAAACATAAACAAATCGAACAATATGTAGTTGGTTGTCAGTTGAGGATTTCGCGAACCGTACCAAAAAGTTCCGCAAAACAGTCTGCGAAGTTCTCAACTGGGAACCGACAATTTGTTCGGCACATAGACCTGTAAGACCGTTAAAACGGGGCAGGTACGAAAGGAATCATCATGGCTGAGGCCATTTCAGTAAGCGGTCCAATTTCAGGGACCGACAGAACACTCACCTTCGAGACGGGCAAACTGGCTTTGCAGTCACAAGGAGCAGTAGTAGCAAAAATCGGCAAGACGACAGTGCTTGCAACAGCAAATGCGGCAAAAAGCGTGCGTGACGGCATCGACTTCTTTCCGTTGACAGTTGACGTAGAAGAGCGCGCATATGCGGCAGGAAAGATCCCCGGCTCGTTCTTCCGCCGTGAAGGTCGTCCAAGTCAGCAAGCAATCCTTACGTGTCGACTTACCGACCGTCCGTTGCGACCGGCGTTTCCCGACGGTTACCGAAACGAAACTCAAGTGGTTATCACCGTGATTGGTGCGGATCAAACTAATCCTCATGATGTGTTGGCAATCAATGCAGCGTCTGCATCTTTCATGATCTCGGGCATTCCGTTCGACGGCCCGATTGGCGCAGTGCGTTTGGCGTTCAGCCAAGAGGGCAACTGGATCGCACATCCGACATTTGAAGAAGGCGAAGAGTCGACATTTGAATTGGTAGTTGCTGGTCGCGAACTTGACAACGGCGATGTTGCCGTGATGATGGTTGAAGCAGGTGGAACCGAGAAGAGTTTCACTTATTACGCCAACGGTGCACCAAAAGTAACCGAAGAAGTTATTGCCAACGGTTTAGAAGCCTGTAAGCCGTTCATTAAAGAGTCGATCAAACTTCAGCGTCAACTCGTTGCAAGTGTGATCGCAACCCGTGGTGCAATCGAGCCACTGAAGTTCACGCCGGTGCTTGACTACACGGACGAACTGTTCGCAGCCGTTGAATCTGCAGCAACTGCAAAATTGCAACCAGCGATTCGTATTGCACTCAAAAGTGATCGCAATGAAGCAATTGATGCAGTCACAACTGCAACACTTGCTGAACTCGCCGAGAAGTTCGCGGGTCAAGAGAAACAAATCAAAGAAGCAGTTCGCTCGTTAACCAAAAAATTGGTCCGCAAGCGCGTTGTTGAAGAAGGCATCCGTATCGACGGTCGTGGTCCTGCTGATCTTCGTCCGGTTTCGGCTGAAGTTGGTTTGATCTCAACTGCGCACGGCACGGGGTTGTTTCAGCGCGGCGAGACTCAAGTGCTCAACGTTCTGACAATGGCTATGCCGAAGATGAATCAGATGATCGACTCGATTACACCTGAGACGACAAAGCGTTATATGCACGACTACAACATGGCGCCATGGGCGAATGGCGAAACTGGTCGGGTCGGCACACCAAAGCGGCGCGAAATTGGTCACGGTGCGCTCGCCGAGCGTGCATTGTTTCCGGTCGTGCCAAGTCAAGAAAAGTTTGCCTACACACTGCGTCTAGTCAGCGAAGTTCTGTCATCTAATGGCTCGACATCGATGGCATCTGTTTGCGCATCAAGTCTTTCTTTGATGGATGCAGGCGTGCCGATTGTTGCGCCAGTCGCAGGTATCGCGATGGGTTTGATCTTTGACCAAGGCAAGTACACAGCGTTGACAGACATTCTTGGTGCCGAAGATGCATTCGGTGACATGGACTTCAAGGTCGCCGGCACCCCCGATGCAGTTACTGCATTGCAACTTGACACAAAGATCGAAGGCATACCGAGTGATGTGTTGGCGAAGGCATTGCAACAGGCCAAAGAAGCACGCTTGAAGATTCTCGGTGTGATGAACGCTGCGATCAACGCTCCACGCGCAACGGTCAATGAGAGTGCACCGAAGATCGTCACATTCACGATTCCGCTTGACAAAGTCGGTGAAGTAATCGGACCAAAAGGCAAAGTCATCAACACGATCCAACAAGAGACCGGTGCAGAAATCAATGTGTCTGATGACGGTGCTACTGGCATCATCACGATCGGTTCACCAGACAACTCAAAAGTTGAAGATGCCAAGGCTCGTATTTTGGCGATCGTTGATCCACCAACAGCAGAACTCGGCGCCGTTTATACGGGTCGTGTGGTTAACACTGCTGCTTTTGGCGCGTTCGTGAATATTCTCCCTGGTCGAGATGGTCTTGTACACATTTCGAAACTCGGCAACGGTCAACGCGTGGCTCGGGTCGAAGATGTTCTTAACATCGGCGACGAAGTTCAAGTGCGAGTTGATGACATCGACGATCGTGGCAAAGTCAGCCTCAGTCTGATTGGTCCAGACGGCGAAGTCATCAAGGGCTCGGCTGGTGGATCGTCAGGTGACGGAGAGCGTGGCCCGCGGTCAGAAAGAAGTGATCGCCCGCGTTCAAATGATCGTGGCCGCCGTAATGACCGCAATGACCGCCCGCGCTCTAACGACCGCAATGACCGCCCGCGTTCTAACGACCGTAATGACCGCCTGCGAAATGATCGTGGTGCGCCGTCAGATGCTGTCAGTGTGAGTTTTGAAGAAGAGTTCGATCGCGATTTGCGAAACAATCAATAGGCGTTGACTGACATGACGATTCGTGTCGGTGTTATTGGTGCCGCGGGACGGATGGGACGAACGGTCTGTGCTGCAATTTCGGCTGATAAAAACCTAGAACTGGTTGCGGCAGTTGACTCTGCTGCTTCTGGTTCGACGGTTGAAGGCCTAACGATTGCCAAAGATCTGCGTGCGCTTGCTGATGCAAAGGTCGAAGTCGCAGTTGATTTTACGGTCGCTGCTGCTTCACGAGTTAATTTGCCTTGGCTAGCAATGCACAATGTTCATGCCGTGGTTGGCACGACAGGTTTCAATGATGCAGATATGGCAGAGTTCGAGAAGATGTTTGCATCTAGCAACTGCATAGTTGCTCCGAATTTTGCTATCGGCGCGGTATTGATGATGCGCTTTGCTGAAATCGCCGCACCATTTTTTGACACGGCAGAAATTATCGAGATTCACCACGACGGCAAAGCAGATTCGCCGTCAGGTACGGCAGTCTCAACGGCCAAGCGCATTGCAGCGGCCAGCAGAACCTGGGCTAAAGATCCGACAACACACGAAGCGATTGCTGGTGCGCGTGGCGCAAAAGGTCCAGGCGACATTCCGATTCATGCGGTTCGAATGCGCGGGGTAGTTGCCAATCAAGAAGTCGTGCTAGGCACGCAGGGTCAAACATTGACGATTCGTCACGACACCATTGACCGAGCAAGCTTTATGCCCGGCGTTGTGTTGGCTTGCAAAAAAATTGCCGAACACAAGGGCTTTACCCTCGGGCTCGACAAATTTTTAGGTATTTAAACGCGCTGAAAATTGAGCGTGTTTATTAACGCAGTGAGTTGATGGCTGCGTCGTAATTTGGTTCGTTGGCGATTTCGCTGACAAGCTCGGTGTGCAAAACCTTGCCTTTTTCATCGGCGACCACGACTGCTCGTGCCAAAACACCCTTGAGCACACTGCTCATGAGATTGACGCCGAATGCTGCACCAAAATTAGATCTGAAAGAAGAAGCAGTTTTGACATTGCTCAGGCCTTCGGTGCCACAAAAGCGACCCTGAGCAAATGGCAAGTCGGCCGAAACACAATAAATATCCGTATTTTGCAACGATGAAGCAATTTCATTGAACTTACGGGTGCTGGTGGCGCAAGTTGGTGTGTCAATGCTCGGGAAGATATTGAAGATCACGCGCTTGCCGGCAATGTCTTTGTTGGTTATGTCTTGCAGAGCACTCGTTGTGAGCGAAAACTTAGGCAATGCTTTGCCTGTTGCCGGCAATTTGCCACTTACTGCAACTAGGTTTCCGCCAAGAGTTACCGTCGTGCCAGATTTTTTGGTTGATTTCTTTTTGCCAGTTTTCTTAACAGTCTTTTTGGCAATTTTCTTCACCGTTTTTTTCTTGGCTTTTTTTGTGACTTTCTTTTTTGATGCCATGATCTTGTGGCTCCGTATCTCTTAGATGTGGATGGTTAACTAGTTTTTGGTCGACCCTTGCGGGCCGATTGCAAAGTTGATGCTACGAACAGACCACCAACAACCCACCATTGATAGCGCTCGATATAACCAAGAAAATCGCGAATCTGTTCTTCGAACAGTTTTCCGCCGCGCCACAACACGACCAGCTTGAGCACGATGCCCACTGTCAATAACGGCACGAACTTTTTGGGCGCCATGCGCCGGTGCCCAAGGAGCAAACAGACGACATTGCTGCCAGGCATCAGTACAAGAATCGCGGGTCCTGCTTTGTCGACCGCGCGTTCTGTCCACCTATATATGGCTGGCAGTTCACCCATGTTGCCTTCTACCCAGCCGAGCGCTTTTGTGCCGTACCAACGGCCGACTAGAAATAGCGCAATGCCGGCTATCAACACTCGGGTGAAGCCAATAATTGAATAACTCAACAGGTCGATATAGGGCACCGAGCCAAACAGGTTTCGATTTCGCGAACTGAGCAACAACACGAGTTTTGGTCGCTCATCTACCAGTGCTGGGCCAATATTTGTGCCGATGGTTCCGATCACAAACAACATCGTTGTCAATGTCAAAACGGCTTTTCGCATTTGTCCGATACTAACTGACTTGCTAACTTTTGTCGGAGTGAAGTGAAAAGAGCTGTCATCGACTTTTATGGGGGCGTTATGAAAGGTTTAATGCAGGACACACCACTGACCATGGTGCATATTTTTGAGCGTGCCGAAAAGTATCACTCGGATAAGACAATCACGACGGCAACGGCAGTAGGCAAAGATCGAATTAGTTATGGTGAGTGGGCGGCACGAACGCGTCAACTTGGTGGGGCCCTTGACAAGTTGAAAATTTCAGCAGATGGACGAGTCGCGACTTTTGCGTGGAACACCGCAAGACATCTTGAGCTGTACTTCGCAGCACCTTGCACTGGTCGCGTCGTGCACACGCTAAATATTCGTTTGTTCCCCGAGCAACTTACATATATTGCGAATCATGCCGAAGATGAAGTTATTTTTGTAGAC